>Ga0070749_10003230_pt1 | contig 10898 bp, 19 predicted proteins | sample VirMetDEL_Nov_18_FD_75180 | JGI IMG/M metagenome (GOLD analysis project Ga0070749, IMG submission 75180) | Aqueous microbial communities from the Delaware River and Bay under freshwater to marine salinity gradient to study organic matter... | ecosystem: Environmental > Aquatic > Marine >...
AATGCCGGAAACGCCTTCGACCGGGCCGGTGCTGTCGCAGAGACGGCAGCGGGTGGTTGCTGACCTGCTCGGCCAGCGCGAGCGGCTCTTGCTGGCCTTGCAGGAGGCCGAACAGAGCCCGCAGTTTGGCGCGATTGATCGCCTGAACATTCAAAGCGGGCTGTATCACATCAACCGGCAGCTGCGTAACTTCGGGGTCACACCCTAATGCCCGGCCTACGGATTGACTTCACGGCCTACGACACGAACCCCAAGTACAAGTCGTGGGTCGATCAGATGGCCCGTCCGTACAATCTGGATTTGGAGCGGTATCGCGCCGACCAGACCTATCAGAGCTGGGTGGACTCGAAGGTTACCGAGACCCCGCGCCCGATGGTCGCCGATACCGCGCAGGCTCCTGCACGTCCGGCCCCCACCCCGGAGCCCAAGTCCGCGCCGTCCGATGACCGGCCGGGGCTTGGTGGCACCATCTCGGACTACTACCGGGGCGTGATGACGGGGCTTTCCAAGGCCGGCACCTCGCTCGTCGGGGGTGCAGGCTATGTCGGCGAGCTGCTCGGCGCAGAGGATAACGCGCTCCAGCGGTTCGCCAAGGAGACCGAGGCGGAGGCCAAGGCGTACTACGATCCGCGCGGGACGGCGGGGAAGATTGGCGCATTTGCCGGGGAGGCGCTCGGAGCCATCGGCACGGGCGCAGGGATTGCCAAGGGCGCTGGGATGGCCCTGACGCGGGTGGCCCCACGGGCGGCTGCGGCCTTGCAGGGCGCTGCGCCGGTCGGCCAGCGGGTGCTGGCGCAGACGGCCGTAAACGCGCCTATCGATGTCTTACAGGGCCTCTCGCAGGAGCAGGGCGGCATGGTGCTGCCCGGCCGTGCCGGAGCCGTGGCAGAGAACGTCCTGTTCTCGGCCGCTGGTGGTCTCCTCCCCGGCGGGAAGGCGGCGAAGGCCGGAGAGGAGGCGGTGCCGCCACCTCCAGGTCGCCGTGCCCGTGAGGCCGCTCGCGCTCGTGAGGGCGTGGAGACGACGGGCCGCCAGCTGGAGGCCCAGACGGAGCGGATTGCGCGGGATGGCGACATTCCCGCCAACATCACGCCCGAAGACTACATTAACGTCGCGCGGCTGAGTGATGATCCCGATGTGCAGGTCCGCTTGCTTCGGGCTACCCAGCGGGCGGTCGAGGAAACCGACATCCCTGGCCGTCTTCCGGCGCGCCCCGGCGAGAAGCTCGGGCGGCTGGAGGAGCCGGAGACCTTTGAGCAGGTCCGTCAGCGGGTAGCCGATGACCTTGGCATCTCACCAGCGGAGGTGATTGCGCGGACGAAGCGGGGCGAGCGTATCGGACGTGATGACCTCCTCCGGGTTGAGACGGCGCTGAAGCAGGTGGTGGCCGAAGAGAACGAGTTATACAAGCGGATTCAGAGTGGCGCATTTGAGACGGCCGAAGAGGCTGCGTCCGCACAAGCGTTTCTAGATCGACTCAGGAATGAGTCTAATGGTCTACTCAACGTCATATCCAAGCAAAAAACGGAAACGGCCCGCGACTTGGCGGCGATGCGGATAGGGGCACTCCAGTCAGGCGATCCGGCGGTCTGGATTGGCCGCATGCAAGCCCTTGCCAAGCGCACACTGTCGGATGCCGAGCGCGCCGCCGTCTATAAGGCCGCGACCGAGCAAGACTTCGACACGCTCGTGCGCTTGGGACGTGAGGTGCAGAAGTCCACGGCTGGCGAGAAGGTGGTAGCCTTCTTCCGCGCGAACGTCCTGACCAACCTCAAGACGCATGCCATCAACGTCACGGGGAACGTGGGCATGCGATTGCTGGAGACGGCCAAGGATGTGCCGGCAACGCTCTTCGACATACTACTCAGCAAGTCTACTGGTATTCGTACCAAGGACCTGAGCCTCAGGGATTTGGCGACCGGCGGTATGCGTGCAGCCGATCAAGCTGTGAAGGATGCCTGGCGAGTGCTGCGGCAGGGCGAGAATATTGATTATACCAAGCTTGACATTCCGCGACAGGTCAACTTTGATAGCCCCATCGCTAATGCGTATGTGCATGGGGTATTCCGGTTCCTCAGTGCCGAAGATCAGCTCTTTAAAACGTTTGCCTATACTCGGTCGCTGGAGGAGCAGGCGCGGATTATCGCAAAGGCCAAGGGACTCAAGGGGCAGGCGCTGATTGACGATGTGCAGGCCTCCGTCCGCAAGCCGTCAGCTCAGATGGAAGTGCAGGCGGGTCTCGATGCTGACGTGGCGACCTTCCGTCAAAACTCTGAGTTTGCCAAGGCGGCGGAACGAGGGCGCGGTATGTTGGTATCGGGCTTCTCCAAGTTTATGCCACAGGATTACGCGAACGCCACGGCTGACCTTGTGCTGTTGTTCAGGAAAACGCCGGCGAATATCGCCTCTACCATCGTGGACTATACCCCATTGGGGGCAGCGCGGCCACTGACCAAGTTTTTTGGCGTGCTTAAAAAGGGATCTGCCACGGCCGCTGAACAGAAGCAAATTGTTGAGACGCTTGGGCGTTCCTCGATTGGATCGGCTGCGATGGCGGTTGGCTACTTCTTGGCACAAGATGACAAGATGACCGGCTTCTATCCGTTCGATGAAAAGACACGAAAGGAGTGGGAAGCGACGGGGCGGACGGAGGGCAGCATCAAGCTGGGGGACACTTGGTATCAGGCCAATCGGCTGTCCCCGCTTGGCAATCTGATGACGATTGGCGCAGCCATGCACCAGTTGGAACAGGGCGATCCTGATATGGCCTCGCTTATCATTGGCACTGTCTCGGCTCCAGCAAGCGCGGTTTACGACTTGCCCATGGTCTCTGGCTTGCGTGACGCTATTGACATCTTCCGTCCCGGCATGGCGGGTCAACGGAAGGATTTGGCTGTGCGGTATTTTGGGCGAATGGCACAGGGCTTTGTTCCATTCTCTGGCTTGGTGCGTGGGGTGGCACGCGGGCTCGATACGCAGGCGCGCGAGACACGGACGGATGAAGGGGTCAGCTTCGGGCGGACGATGCAGGCCGCGATTCCTGGGGCGGCGCAGCAGCTGCCCGTCAAGCTGACCGGATTGGGTGAGCCGGTGCGGCGGGCCGAGAGTGTGGGCGGATCGATGCTCGAATCACTCTTGAGTCCGGTCAGTGCCAGCCGCGCCCGGACGGCGACGGACCCGTTGCTCAAGGAGCTGGAGCGGGCGAAGGCGGTCCCGATGCCGCTGGAGCGGCGCAAGGGCGAGTCGGACGCCGACTTCGCTACCCGGCAGCAGACCATCGGGGGCGTGATGCGGCAGGCGCTGACCGAGGTCGTGAATGATCCCGAGTACGCGGCGATTCAGCAGATGGACCCGATGGAACTCCGGCAAATCCTCGCGTTCAAGCGCATCGATACCAATAAACTGAGTGACGCGCAGGTCCGAACCCGGTATCAGCGCATGATTCTCGATGATGTGATGCGGGCGGTACGGTCAACGGCGGGCCAAGCGTTCCCATCGCCCTACCCTGAGGTGGTCCCGTGACCGACCATACCGCTTCCTTTCTCGTCGCACTGGTCACCGGCACTGGGGCCGGGTTGATGCAGGCGGCGTCACCGACCACGCCTACGATTTCGATGTTGGTGCCGATTATCTCTGCCGTCGTTGGCGGTGCGATTAGCTATGGGATTCTGCGCGGGACGGTGCAGACGATGGAGCGGGACGTGCATCAGATGCGCCGGGATGTCGGGCATATCTACGACCTGATCCGTGACGCCTCCGACCGGATCGCCCGCATCGAGGGGCGGATCGAGCGGGACAATGCGTAAGGGCACCCTGCTGCGGACCAAGGACGGGGACCTGGACCTGCTCTGGGTCCTGCTCGTGGTGCATCTCTGCTTGGGCGCGGGGCTGACCGTGGCCGGGATGCTGGCCGGTGGGCAGGCGTTCTTGCTTGCAATCACGAATAACCTGCTGTCCGTCTTGATTCTGGCGGTCATCAAGGTGCCCATCGACCGGGCCAGACTGCTGGCCCCCGCGCTCCAGAAGGGAATGGAGGCGGTGTCGCCCCCTTATCCCGGCATGGATCGTGACGAAGACTGACTGGGTCTTGTCACCCAACCATAACGCGCGGAAGGGGAAAATCCGGCTCATCGTGCTGCACTGCGATGCCAGCCCGCGCGAATCGGCGACCTTGGACTGGCTGGCCAACCCGGTCAGCAAGGCGAGCTATCACGCGCTCATCCACCGGGATGGGTGGGTGTCGCGCTTGGTGCCCGACGAGCGGCGGGCGTGGCACGCGGGGAAGGGGAGCTGGAACGGGATCACGGATGTGAACAGCATCAGCTTGGGGCTGGCGTTCAGCAACCGGAACGACGGCAAGGAGCTGCTCACACAAGCGCAACTTGACATCGCGCAGGCCGTGGTGCAGTATTGGTGCCAGCGGTACGACATCGAGGCCGTGGTCGGCCATCGAGACATCGCGCCGCAGCGCAAGACGGACCCGTACCTAGCCCCCAACTTCAGAGTGGAGGAGTATGCTCGCTTCGTCTGATCGCTGGACCATCCTCGCCGCTGGTGCCATCATCGCACTAGCGGCTTTTTTGCTGCCCCGCACTCCCGTCGTGGACGAGGCGGCGATCCTGAAAGAACGCCAACGGGCCGACAGTTTGTTCCGGGTGGCGCTGGAGGCCCAATCCCAGCGGGACGGGACGCAGGTCGTCGCCCAGCAGGCCCAGCGGCAGGTCCGGCGCACGGCCACGGACCTAGGGCTCCGACTGGAGCGGGTCCAGCGGGTCGCCCGTTCGGCGTCCGCGACCACCGAACGCGATAGCCTGCAATCCATCATCACCACCCTGTCCGCACAGGCCGACACCTTGCTTGTCACGCAGGCCGAACTGGTGGCCGAGCTGGACAGCTTGGACCGGGCGCTGGTGGCCGAGCGGAACGCGGCGGAGGAAGCCCTGACGGCGGCCTCGGCGACCATCGTGGCCTACCGCACCGCGCTGGATACCACGCAAACGGCCCTAAACGTCGCTAGGACGGGCTGTCAGGTGCTGGGGCGACCCTGCCCCACCCGGACCCAGGCGGTGGCCGTAGGGATCATCGTGGGCGTCTTGGCGGGGGTGGTGCGATGAGCGACAAATGGACCGAAACTGAGATTGGGGCGCTGCTGGAGCTGGTGCAGGCCCACGGGGCGGACGCCTTCCAGCGCCATGCCAAGGCGACGGGCCGGAGCCCGGAGGCCGTGCGGATGTACATCCAGCGGGTCCGGCGGGAGGACTGGCAGGACGCGATGGCGGTGCATAAGGCGCGGCGGATCGAGGCGGCCAAGGAGGAGGTGACCCCGTCCGAGAAGAAGCTGACCCAGATTACGGACTGGTGGGACACCTTCCGGCCCGTGACCATTGCCACGCCCCCTAAGCGGTCCACCAAGACGGCCGAGACGGGGCTCACCATCGTAGCTTCGGACTTCCACTTCCCGCTCCAGGATGACGCGGCGGTCTCGATCTTCTTGGAGACCGTTCGGCGCTTGAAGCCGGAGCAAGTGATCCTGAATGGCGACCTCCCGGACCTCTTGGCGCTGTCCCGTTACCCCAAGGACGTGCGGCATAACTGGGGGCTGGCGGACGAGGCCACGGCCTACACCCGCTTCCTGTACGAGCTAGAGCAGGTGATGCCCAAGGACGCCACCTTGGTCGAGATCGACGCCAACCACTCCGGCGACGGCACCGAGTCCCGCTGGTGGCGCTACCTCTCCGAGCGCATCCCCGAGCTGATGGGCCACCCGATGGCCAAGCAGGTCATGCCGTACGGCCAGTGGTGGCACCCCGAGTGGAGCCGGATTACGATGGCCCCCGAACTGGTGCTGCATAACGACCTGCTGGTGACGCACGGCGACATGGCCCGCAAGTGGGGTGGCTACACGGCCAAGGCCCACAGCGAGAAATATGTCAACTCCGTGATGCACGGGCACACGCACCGGATGGGGAGCCACTACCGGCGGGTGCCGGCGGTGGGGACCCGAGGGGAGCAGACCATCCGCGCCTACGAGATTGGGTGCATGTGTCGCCTCAACCCCGGCTACACCAGCGTGCCCGACTGGACGCAGGGCTTTGCCATCGTCGCTGGCGACGGGACTGACTACGCGGTCGAATTGGTGCATATCGCCAACGGCGCGGCCGCCGTGGGGGCCCTACACATGACGATTCGGGGATAGCGATGGCGAAACGCTGGCCACCCATTCCCAAGGCGGTGTCCGGCATGGCAGGCCCCATCAAGGTCAGCCAGCGCCGAGGAGCTTTGACCGCGCCTGATGGCGACGATTGCTGGGGGCTCTACATCCCGGCCAAGCGCACGATTGCCTTGGCTGGGGGGATGCCGCCGGCCCTGCGCTGGCACACGCTGGTGCATGAGTGGGCGCATAGCTGGATCATCGATGCCGGACTCCCGAACCTCCTGCACGGGGAGTCGGACGCCGAGCTAGAGCGGAACATCGAAGTGGTCTGCGATACGCTGGCCACGGCGGTGGTCCGGGCGATGGCCACCCACCTCAAGCTCGATCCCCTCGAACGCAAGAAGTAGCCCGGCTGTATGACCGGCAACCAGGCCCCGCTCCGGCGGGGTCTTTGTGTTGCCCGTCAGGTCCCTCTTGACTTGTGCGGTTCCCAAGTCTAGATTAGCGGCGTGCACCACTGCACACTCACTTTTTCGGAGGATGCTATGCCGTTTCACAAGCTGTCGAATGGCCCACTCACGATGACCGTCAGCGGCGTTCGGAGTGCGGAGGGGAACTTCGGGCCGCAGATGATCTTCAGCGGCGCGGAGGGGACGGATGTCGGGATCTCGGAGCTGTCGGCGACCAAGGGGCTCGCGCGGCTCAACCTGACGCCGGAGTCGGTGGTCGGCGAGGTGCTGACCTTTGAGCAGGTCAAGAAGGACGGAAAGACCTTCACGAACATCAACAAGGGCGGCAGTGTCACGCCCAGCGTGGCAGCCCCAGCGACCCGCACCGTCTCCACGGCGGCTCCGGCGCTCTCCTACGAAGACGCGGTGGCGCTCTACGCCAAGTGCGTCGATGCCGCCATCCAGCAGCTCGGCGGCAAGTGTGGGGACGCGGAGATTCCGGTGGACGGGAGCGCCATTCAGGCGGCGGCCGCCACGCTGTTCATCACCCTCAAGGGGCGCTGACCATGACCGCAGAGGAGAAGAGCCAGTACCACGAGCTGATGGCCGAGGTCCGGGCACTGCGCGACATCATCACGAAGATGGAGACGTGGTGCCTGGTCTTGGACGCTGACCTAAGCGAGATGCAGGACAAGCTCAAGCGGGAGGCCTATGCCGCTTACTAACCTCTACGACCTGCCCGACGCCTTGGTCCGGGCGGTCGAGCGGGACCCGTATGACAACGGCGGGGCTGACATCAGCGTGACCAAGCTGATTGACGCCCCCCAGCGGCGGGTCCTGCTGGCCCAGCACGGGGAGAAGATCGAGACCGATGTGACCGACATGCTCTGGGCGCTGATGGGGCAGGCGGTCCACACCCTACTGGAGCGGGCCGCCATCCCCGGCGCACTGGTCGAGCACCGCTTCTTTGCCGAGTGCGAGGGGTGGAAGATCTCAGGCCAAGCCGACTGGCTGCATCCCCAGTCCAAGACGCTCATCGACTACAAGGTGACCAACGTCTACAAGGCGAACGGGGACAAGAGCTGGGAGAAACAGCTCAACGTCCTCCGCTGGCTGGCCCTCCAGAACAACGTGGAGGTGGAGCGGGCGTATATCTGCGCCATCTTCCGGGACTGGACGGCGGCGTCGGCCCGTCGGGGCGGGGACTACCCCGTGGCCAAGGCCAAGATGATCCCTGTCGCGCTCTGGCCCATCTCCCAGACGCGGGAGTATGTCGAGACGCAGGTGCGGGCGCACCAGCGAGCCCAGCGTGGGGAGCGGGTGCTCTGCACGGACGAGGAGCGGTGGGCGACCCCCGCCAAGTGGGCGCTCATGCAGGTCGGACGGAAGCGGGCGCTCAAGTTGTTCGATCAGGACCCGCTCAAGCAGCTGGGCCGACTCCCCGAGGACCAGTACATCGAGCGCCGGGCGGGGACCTTTGGGCGATGTGAGCATTACTGCGAGGTGGCCCCGTGGTGTACGCAGTGGGCCGAAACTCAACCTGATACCGAGAGCCATGATACAGCCGAAGATCAGTAATCTCCAGAAGCGGGACCGCGTCCGCGCGATGTACGAGGACGAGGGCAAGTCAATCCGCCAGATTGCCGCAGAACTGGGCGTGACCTTCCAGGCCGTGCAGTCCCTGCTGGCCCGCATGGGGGTGCCGCGTCGGCCCCGTGGCGGGAACACGGGCAGCCACAGCCGCCACCGGCGCTAACCCTCAGGAGGAGAGATGCCGAACCTATCGATCATTCCGGCGCGGGCCGTGATGGACCAGACGCTGACCCCGACCCAGCTCCGGGTCCTCTGCGCCATCGGGATTCACACGAACAAGCTGGGCGGCGGGGTCTGGACCTCGGTCAAGACGCTCGCCTCGGAGGCGGGGGTGGCCGAACGGACGGTGCAGACCGCCTGTCAGGCGCTGGTGGAGCGGGGCTACCTGACCATCATCCCGCGCCCCGGCCGGAGCAACCTGTACGAGGTGCGGCTGGATGCACCCCCGCAGGAGCTGGTGCACCCCACCCCCGCAGTAGCTGCTGCACCCGAACGACCCAAGAGAACGACCCCCAAACTACCGAGCGTTGAGCGCGAGTACATCGACGCACTGATTTTGGCCTATCCAGAACGTCCTGAACCGCCCCTGTATCCGGCGGTAAGACGAGAGGTCAACACGCTGGTGCATAGCGGAGTGAATATGCTCACGCTTGTGCGGGCGGCGGAGCGGTATGCCACGCATTGTGCGCTGAATCACACGGAACCCAAGTATGTGAAGACCCTGCACCGCTGGCTGGCGGACGGGATCTGGAAGGTGTATGACGTGCAGACCGTCCACGGACGGACGCGCGAGGAGTGGAAGCGGTCGGGGCAGGATGTGCTGGAGTTCGACCGCTTGGCGGGGTATCTCAAACCGGAGGAGGTGGCGTTATGAAGACGGTACAGGAGGTGCCGTGTCCCAACTGCTATGGGCGCGGCGAGATTGCGGACGACGATAACGACCTAGTCGTCTGTGGCACCTGCATGGGGATGAAGGTCGTCTCGGTGGATCTCCCGCCGACCGTGCCCGCCATCCCCGAGGAGGCCTGGTATCGGGACCCGCAACCGGCACGGCTCGGGAGGGCCGAACTATGACACGCTGGGAATACACTTGTGACGCTGGCAGCTATTACAACATCACGCTCCGTGGGTTGCTGTGGGACATCGTGTCGCACCGCTTCTGGCACTGGAAGCGCGGCGAAGGGTGGGTGGACTAATGACCATCGACGATGTGCAGGAGCTGGTCGAACCGGTGCCGACGCTGGGCGAGCGGGCGGCGAAGCACCGTCCCCCGCAGGTCATCACCACGCAGACGCGGTACCGAGGCAATCGGGTCATCTCCCACTTCTATCCCGAGCACTGGGCGCAGGTGCAGATTGCTCGGGCGACCGCGAGGCAATATGGCACTGAATGACGACGAGCGGTTCCGCCGGGTCTACAAACAGGTGATCACGCTCTGGGCCACGATGGAGAGCGGGACCGATGCCGAGATTGATGCGGAGACCCAGAAGCTGGCCAAACTCATCGAAGAACGGGAGGCCCAACGTGACGCCTGACTTGACCGGCTGGGAAGATGATGGAGATTACTTCAGCGTCGTCGATTGCTTCAATGAGGAAGTCACCATCCGTGCGACCGAGGCCGATGCGCGAGATGCCATCACCAAGTATTGGAGCGTCAAGCGGCCGTATCTCGGACCATTCACGATCCGACAGCACCACTCCTTCAGCCGAACCATTTACACGGAGCCCTACGATGAACGACGTATCAAGGACAGCTTGCCTCTGCGGCGCGAGCCTCACCCCTGAATCGCTGGTGAAACATTTCTGCGAGTATTACAACGAGCGCGGTCGCTTTGGCCAGAGGGGATGGTTTGTGCGTGGCATCTCGATGGATTCGAGCCCAGAGATTCGTCGTGCGATGCGGCAACGTGAGATGAGTGCTAGCCTTGAGATCTATGATGCGATGCAGCGGCATGGGGAGGTAGCTCGTGAGCCATAACATCGACCTGCCCCGCCACCGCTACATCCACGTCATCGAGTCGGCGGTGCATCGCCACGGCTCCGACGAGCGCACCCTCCCCGCCGTGTGGTGGGGGATGAGTGCCACGCCGGGCCGGATGTTCGGCTGCCACATCCTGCTGGAGTCCGGCGCGATGGTGGTGGACCTCCCGCTCCACGCGCTCCGGCATCGGGCGGATGCCACGCATCAAGTATTCCCCGAGCAGGCGCAGCGGTGGGATGCGTATGGCTGGTCCATTGAGGCGCACGAACCGCGCTATCTACAGGACCTTCGCTGTCGGGTGTTGAGTCACGACCACAAGTCGGTGTGCGGCACAGGCGACCTGTGGTTCTATGTGGACCACATCACCGATGGGTACTCGCTCGAACCGTCCCAGCATAAGCACCATTGGATCGTCGCCCGCTCGGAGGGTCACTTCGATTGTGTGCCGCAGGACATGGTACTGGTCGAGGAATCGAGCTTCACGCAGGGGATGGGGATTCCCCCCATCAAGCGCCAGTCGCGCATCTGGAGTTGCGAATGACGAACGGGAAGGGTAGTGTTCGACGCCCCACGCAGGTCGCAAAAGCCGAGTGGGCCGACAACTGGATCCGCATCTTCAGAGGAGAAGACGAAAGTGCATACGATGGATCAACGTGGTGTGCTGGTGCAGGCCCTGCTCAAACGGCCAGGGAGCCGGAAGACGGGGAAGACGATCGCGTTC
>Ga0070749_10003231_pt1 | contig 10897 bp, 13 predicted proteins | sample VirMetDEL_Nov_18_FD_75180 | JGI IMG/M metagenome (GOLD analysis project Ga0070749, IMG submission 75180) | Aqueous microbial communities from the Delaware River and Bay under freshwater to marine salinity gradient to study organic matter... | ecosystem: Environmental > Aquatic > Marine >...
GATGGACCGTTGTCTATTTTGGTTCCCTCGCGCTGCCACATTTGCCAACACCCGTCGCACGCCCAATCACGCGCGATTGCCAGCGACCGGACGTCTACCAACACCTCGGGCCACACCCACGACCCGCACTCGCACTGCACCTGAATTCTGCCGGCCTTTTCCCGCTGCGCGAACTGCGCCAGGTCATCGTCTGCCGCCGTTTTCACGCCAGCACCACGTAAGGTATTGCGTTCGCACCGGACGGCGACGCCGTTACCGATGTCGGTGCCGTGGCGGTCGTGTAGGTCACCTGGTCAAATGACGTGATGGACGAACCCGTCGCCACCAGCGCATCCTCCAGCGTGACGCCAAAATCATCGTTTAACCCTAGCCCATCAACGGTAATGGTCGCGGTGTTATTCAGGCGCGATGTCGTGGACGACGCCCCGGCAGCACCGACCACCGTAACCGTGCCTCGCTTGACCCATCCGCCGCCATCGTTGGTATACAGCCCGACCTTGACCCATCCCGCCGCGTAGTTCGATGCGCCGATAAACAGGTTAGCCACTGTAACATCGAACTGATACGTGTACTGGTCGTTGTAGGCTTCCGACGTCTGGCCCTTGTTGATCGAGTGGTCCAGACCAGACGGCGATGATGGCGTGCTGCTGGTCGAATCCGTCCGCAATGTTCCCGCGCCTGAAAGTTCGGTCAGCTTGGCGCGCATATCGAACCCGGACGTCGAAATATTCAGCGCCGTGTAGTCGTATGTCTGGTCGCCGCTTAATCCGGTACTGGAATAATTCAGACCGCCGGGGAACAGGGTCACGTTCGGGATGTTCCCCCAACTATTCGCAAATGTGATCGAGTCGCCGTCGTCCGCTGACCCGATTGCCATGCCGTGCGCCACCGAACGCAACGTACCACCACCGTCGTCAGTCGTCACCCCGGTGGACAGTTGTCCGTCACCGATCAGCGTATTGCCGACCCATTCCCCCGTCGTGTTGCCGTCGCCGATAACGATAGAGTTTTGCAGACGGCCGTCCGCAGGGTCGTACATCAACGTCCCGCCCTCGTCATACACCGGACCGGTAAATCTCGTGCCGTTAGTGTACCCCTGAATCCGTGCTTTGTGCTTTTCCCACAGGTCGTTTACCGCAATCGGCTGGTTCGTTTCCATGTCGATTACATACGCGCCGACCTCGCGATTGCCGATATTGCTGACGTTGTACGCGATGCCGAGGAATCCAGCATACCCGCCCTGGTTGAAACCGCCGACGGTCAGCGTGTCATAATCACCGACCGCAGGATCAGCCCACGCCGTGCTGCTGTCTTCTTTCAGCACAACGTCAATAGGCGCGTTCCCCTTGCCCTCGGCAAAACTGATCACGCGGAATGCTTTAGACGAAAAACTGTATTTCGGGTACGTGACGGCAACATGCAAACCGGGATACGCGCGCAACCCCGACCATTTCAGCGTAAGCGGCAGCGTCATCTGCTGGTCGTTCTGGTTTAGTCGCTTCCACAAGATGCGCTGCGCCATCGTCTTGCTGTTGGTCATTTCCAGTCGGACGTTGCGCCGAATAGTCTTACCGTCGCGCGTGACCAGGCTTGCGATAGACTTTATGACCTCGGCCTCCTGATAGCTTTGCGCCGGGTCGTAAATTACCGCTGACATTTCGTTGAACCGCTCGCGCCGGGATAGCGAGGTCGTCAGCGGCACACGACCGACGATGTCCGTCTCGGTAAATGTGACTGTCGGCGCGTCGTAAAACCCCGGTTTGAATCGCCACAGACCACCAGACTTGATCGGCGTCCCGATCATCGCCGACATGATTTTCTCAAAATTCTTTTGGTTCGTGTCGCCCAGACTGATTACGCCGTTGCAGGTGTACCGCTTTTCGGTGTTCGCCGGCGATGCCGCAGGTGGTATCTCGACCAGCACATCGCACACGTCCGCATCGCTTTGGGCGTTCGTCCAGTCGCACCGGTCCTCGGTGATCAGGTATCGTTTTTTGTACTGCGTCGCGTAATCATAGGCGCACAGTACGGGATTGTCCGACCATTCCCAGGTGCTAGGCGTTGCGTGCCGATGCGACCCGGACCCCCCGACCGTCGTGTCTTTTCGAGGGTCGTAGATTTTCTTTCCCTTGACCTTGAACCGAATTTTTTGCGGGAGGCCGGACTCGAACAGTTCCTCACTGTAGGTGTTCAACGAAAACCGCAGCAACACCGATGCATAGCCAGTTGCCTTGTGCGCCGACGTGATGTCGGGATAATTCGCCGTCAGTTCGCTGTAGGCCGATGTCGTGTTGTGCTGCTTGAACAGTTTGAGCGCAGCCAGGTCTGCGGTCGATGACGTTGCGTAGTCGCCGCTGGTCGGCTCACCGCCCCATGTAAAATCTGTCCCCGCGACCAGTATTTCGTCGTCCAGATGGACCTCGGTAATGTCCTCGACCTCGTGCGCCGCGACGACGGCCAGCATGTGCAATTGCTTGGTTTCGACATTGCTGATCGTTGTCGTTCTGGTGTTGAAGTACACCAGCGCGCCGCCCACGACCGCCTCACCGTACACGATGACTTTCGGAATGATCGACGATTGCAGCAGCACGTCGCGCGGAATGTTCGCGCCGCCGCCCTGCACCTTTGGCGTCATTGCTTTTGACAGCAGCACCGACGCTGCAACTGCCAGCACGCCCTGCGCGATTGCGCTGCTGGCGACGAACGCGACGACAGCCTTTACCGTTGCGATTATCGCGGTCGCCATGCCGCCACCACGTTGACATTACTTGAGCGCGCCACGCCCTCGATAGGATGCACATACACCACGCAATACCCCGTCCATATTCCCGCGCATTCATTGCCTGGCGCAAGATCAAATATCACCACGTCACCCGGCAGCGGGTCGCCTGACTCATCGCCCAGCAGGTCGCGGAACAATCCTAGCAGCCCTTTGGCCTCGACCAGGATTGCGCGCGCCGACGCGCGGTCGGTGTAATGGAATTTTTCCGCGTGATCGACGCCGGTCAGCGCGAACCAGTACGCTGCGGCAAACTGACAGCAATCCAGCGCGCCGAACTCGACCCGGCGACCGGCGTATTGTTTCCACGCCGATTGCAGCGCCTGCTCCCACGTCACACCCATGTATTGACGCCGTCAAAAATACGCGACGGACTTGACGGCCCCGTGCGACCCGATACCCGATGCCCGCGCCCCCAGATCAATTTCACGTTTTGTAGCTCGGCCATGTACTCGAACAGAAGTTCTCCCGTATTCTCCGATTGGAGCTGGTCGTTGCTGTAAAATTCTAACGGTGCCTCATCCCAGTCGGCCAGTTCCGATTCAACGGTCAGTTGTATCGCCGTCTCACCGTCACCGTCGACGATCTGCATCACGTCGCATGCGCCAGCAGCTAACTCATAAATCGACTGCGCCGGCGATACCTCATCAGTCACCAGCGCGCCGGTGATCACGTTGCGGAATCCCAGGTACACCGTACACGGGCGCTCGTAATAATCCTCGGTCAGCGCCGCCGTCAGCAGACCCGAATCAATGCCCGACAGTGTCATCGCGAAACTGTACGGACTGGTTTTTTCCGCTTCCTCGATGCCGCCGATTGCGCCCAGGTCACCGACGCCGAGCCACGATTGACCGAGCGCCGTGATCGTCCCAAGATCGGTGTGCAGGTACACCGTGCCGCTGTCCAATTCGATTTTTACGAACCGGACCGGGATCACATAGGCGTCGTCAAGCACGCCATCAATTTGTGATGGGACTGCTCGTTGCGTCATGCCAGCACGTCCTGCATCAATGTGATCTGAATGCGCGCCATCGTCAAATCCTCAGGACGATTACGTGATGCCGGTGCCTGCTGCAGAAAAACGCCGAACGGCGCGACGTATTCGACCGACGTATTGTCCGCATATGCCTGATGCAATTCCGGCCAGATCGACACCGTCGCCGCACCACCGCCGTCGCTGTTCGCGTCCGCTGATACCTCGACCAGTTGATTATTGATCGTCAGGTAATCGCCCGCCTTGAACGCCGGCGTCAAACTCGCCTGTAACCCGTCGATGCTGATCGACGTCGCCCCGGCTGTGTGCGCGCCGACCAGTTGCACCGTGTTCGCCAGGTGCGCCGACATGCCTCCGGCAATCGTGTATCCCGGTATTAGGAACTTTACGCGATTCCGCTGGCCCCGGACCAGCGCCAGGAACCCGCGTAGCTCGCGCAACTGGTCCGGCGTCCGGCCCGCAAAAACAGCCGACAGTATCCAATGATTGCCCGTGCGCCCCTCGGTCTGCACGCTGCCGTTACCGGCGACGAACGTCCGGTCGACCCATTGCTCAATTAGGTCGTAACTGGTCGGGTCTTGCGGCAACGTTTCGATGGTCACAGCTTGCCCTCCGATTTCATTTGTATAATTTCGGCCTTGGTCCGTTCGCGCGTTTCGTCCAGCGCCTGCTGTATCCGCGCTGCCGCTGCCGGGTCAGCGCCGCGCGCGTCAATGTCGAATGACTGATTGACTGTCACGCCACCACCGCCGCGCGTCATGTCCAGCACGCGTTCGTTCGGGTGCAGTATGGCAGGGAATCCGCCCTTGCCATCAATGCCGCCGATTCTGGCCCCGGCCCCGGTGTCGCCGCCGCCCTCGAACGACGGCACGCTTGTATCAATGCCTTTTAAGTTACTGATAATCCCGGTGCCGATGCTGGCGACCTGCGCGATCGCCGCCAGGTTTGCCGGCCAGGGTGTAGCCAGCGCCTCCGACATCGCGACCTGCATGTTCATCATCGCGGCCCGAATCGCCACTGCGGCCTTGATCGCCAGTAGCGCACGCTCGGCCTTGCTGTCCTGCTTGGCAAGCGCGATTCCGAAATCCGCAATCGACATGGCGACGTCCATACGCGCCTTTGCCAGGTCCTGTTCTTTCTCGAGGAACCAGTCGTCGTGTTCCTCTTTCGCCCGTTGCAACAGGTCGTTTGCCTCCTGCTCGGACAGCAGTCGCCGCGCCAGCGCCTCGTCGATGATTTCCTGCCGTCGCGCGTAGCTGGCCCGGATCGTCTCCTCCTCGGTCATCAGCGACTGCGTCATTGACTCGATGTCGCTTTGCAGGTCCGCGTCGCGTTCCAGGTCTTTGTCGAGAAATCCCTGTAATGTCTTTTCGATGTCGACCGGCGCAGCAGTCACGCCGGGACTGGTAGGCGCGCCGGACGATTCCCCGCGCTGCATCGTCGCAACAGGCTCGTCCAGCTGCCCAAGCGCGCGCATTGTTCCCTCGACCTCGGCCAGTTCCGCATTCAGTCGTCGCAGCCGCTCGATTTCGCGGTCCTGACTCGTCGGGTCGAACGCCGTTTCGAGGTTTCGCAGCGCCTGCGCCATTTCCGCCTTGATGTCCTCACGCTGTTGCGCGAGAAGTTTCGGCCCGCCGGTTGCCAGTCGCGCAATCTCGCGTGCAACGTCTTGGATACCTGTCACGGTCTTGGAAATGATTTCCAGCAACGTAGAGAATGACGTGATCGCTGCGCCGACGAATGCGGTAATCCCCTGCGCGGTCGCCGGGTCTTGCAGGATTGCGGTCAGTTGCTCGACCGCCATGCGCGCATCGTTCAGCCCGCCGCGCCCGTTGCCCTCTAGCAAATCGCCGAATGCGTTGGTCAGACCTTGTAGTGACCCGCCGAACGTTTCCCGCGCGGCCTGCGCGCTGCCGCCGAACTGACGTTCTAGTTCGACCAGGATGATGTCCTGCGCTTGCATCAGGCGGTTTGACCCCGCCAGGTACTTGATCAGGTCTTTCTGTGATTCGGAGAACTGGATACCGGAGCGGCCCAGCGCGCCCAGATTGGCGACCGGATCGTTTAGCGCCTTGCCGATCTGCACGACACTGCTGCGTAAATCCTGGTCCATGCGGGTCGATAGATCGAGAGCCGCTCGTGTGGCACGGTCTAACTGTGACTCCATAATTCCCGTGAAAGTGATCAGTAGCGCTTGCGCCTGAATGATTTGCTCATCGCCGAATATCGTGACGTTCTGCAGCCGCCGGGCATCGGCGACGATTTGATCGACGCTGCGCCCGACGGTCCCGCCGGTCGATTCCCAGCCCTGCCGTAGCTGCGCCAGCGCGCGCTCCTGCGTCGCGGTGTTGCGGATGATCTGACGTGTTAGTAACCCTACCGCAGCAGCGGACGCCAGCCCCTTGAACGCCTTGCTGACCGCGCTAACGTTCCCGGTGACCTTTCTACGCCATTTTTGCGTTTCCTCGCGTTGCTTTTTCAGGTCGCGCAGGTATCGGTCGGCCTGCGCCTCGAATGCGACGACCAGTCGCGCTAGATCGACATTTTCAGTCATTCGTCAATGTACCTGATTTTCGCGCGCCGCGCGGATCGCCATACGCAACGCAGCGATTTTGCGCTGTTCGTCTGCAGTCGTTGATTGCCCCAGCATGAACCGTTGCGGTGACACCGGCAGCGAATGACGCGGTCTGTTGATGTTTGCCGTTTGCGCCAAAATCATCGCGGCATGGTAGTTGTCGCGCTCCGGTCCCCACGGGTCAACCACATACAACGCAACCAGGTGTGCGTAGTCCCGCGCGGAAAAAGACCTCAACTGGTCCGGTGTGTATCCGGTTGTGACGCAGATTCGGTAGAAGATTCTAGTTTCTGCGTCGGCTCGGACTTTTTTATCAGCGCATCCTGACTGGCCCCGGTCAGCCCGGACACTTCCAGCACCGCTTCGCCCAGCGCCTCAATCGTTGCCGGCGACAGTTCGACACCGACCCGGTGCGCCTCCTGCCCGCAAAACTCGTCGACGCATTCCGTGATCAGCCAGCAATAAACCTCATACGGCCCGATAGACTTGTCCGCGACGATCTGCTGCAACGCGATCCGCATGCCGACGGTCATCGGGTAAATGCTCACATCCCCCAGCCCGTCAATTGATCGCGTCACGCGTTGCCATGAATTCGCCGCCAGGCGTCGCCGCCGCCGGGACTGCATCCACCCCCGAACGACGACGAACCCAGCCGCACACAGCAGCGTCACGCCGCCACATGCGGCCAGCACCAGCCAGATGATCATTACGTTTCTGCCGTTGTCCACGCACCGTTCCGCTTGACGTTGAACGTCTGCCGCACCGTTTCACCGTCACCGTTCGGGTCGGTCGGCTGTACCGGCATCCCGGTCACCAGAAACGATGCCGTGTTTGTTTCGGTCGTCGTGCCGTCGGCAAAAACAAACCGGATATTCAGCGCGGTCCCGGCGTTGTACGCCGTGCGAAGCAAATCCTGCGCGGTGTCCGCCAGGTCACGCTCGGTCACCAGCGCCATTTCCTCGCCTTCTTCGCGCCCGACGCCGTACTGCTTGACGTTGCCAGAGGTGCCCGTCGTGCGATTCGGATACAATGCCTTGACGCCCGCCAGAACCTCGGGCACCTCGATCAGCGCCAGCGCGGAAAACACTTCAGGGCTTGCCCCGTCCCCGCAACTGACAGCCATTCCGTCGCTGTATGTCGCCATTTCCTAAACCCCTACTCGTGAGTGAACAGAACAGTGAATGATCGGTAGAACGATTCAGCGTCACTGTCCGCACCGCTGAATTCGTTGTAAATTCTTGTCCCGGTAATCTGGGTCGTCCCCATTTCCCCGGCATAATCCTGTAACAGCCCCGATACAAGCGCAGCCATTTCTTCGGCCTTCATCGTGTTAGTGTGCCAGCACTCGATTTCGAATTCAGTGCGGTACACCCCGCTAGTGACACCGGTCGTTTTCGTGCGCTCGTGCCGAATCATCGTGATTTCGATATACGGTGCCTGCACCGCTGGCCCGGCCAGCGACAGCGCGACCGCGCATTGCTCGTAACCGCTCTCAAGCCGAATGAAATCGTGGACGTAGTCGTACAGGTCGGTCTGGATCGTCACCGCGCCACCTTGCGTATCCATTTCTCGATGCCGTCACCGAACCGCTGCAAAACTTTCGCCTTGTTATCCTTTAGCGCAGGTTCCAGCCACGGCTGCGCGCGCATGTACTGCGTGCCGCCCTCGAAAAACAGCGCGTAAAACGCCTCTTTTCGGACGCCGACGTACGCCACGATTGACCCGCCGACGATCTTTACGCGCTTTTTGATCGACCGCGATGCGAACCCTGGCGCGACCAGTCGGCCCTTGTATGTTTTATGCGCCCGTGTACCACGTGGAACATTCCGCCGCGCGGATTGCACCACCGGCGTGACCGCTGTACCCGCCGATGACCGTAGAATCTTGCGAACCTGTTGCGCGTCGCCCAGCGCCGCCAGTTTGCGGTCTAGTTCTTTCCAGCCACGCACCGGGTCAGCCACGGGATCGCTCCACCACGCGCAGCACCAGTTTGTGCTGCATTTCGTTGACGTCCACGATGTCGACAATGTCGAACAATCGCGCCGGACTGTTGCCGTCACTCAATCGTTTGTCATATGTGACGTCAGCCCGATACCGCATCGTGACCTCGATGCGCTGCTCCCCGCGCGTGCCGCCGTCGTTCGTCGGCTCACCACCGCCCAGGTGCTTGAGCGCGCACCGGATCGCCGGATCGGTCGAAACGTTGGCCCAGTAGCCGGGATTCCCGTACTGCTGCACCGACTGCTGTAAATACAGGGTTTGCCGCAACTGGCCCGGCTGAATAATGTGGTTCACGCCCATTGCACCCTGCACGCGTTCACGATTGCCTGGTAACTCATCGGACACTCGGTCAACTGCACCGGCGCGACGATGCCCCGGTTTTCGTACAGGTGGACCGCCATGATCTTGATCGCCTGTTGCGCGAGCGGGTATTTTGCCGTCATGTGATTCGGGTTGCCGTTGTCCGGCGAACCGCCACCGACCGCAGTGTCCACCGCGTCAGGACTCGCGCCCGTGTTCGTGTAGATTCCCGCCGTAAACGTAACCTGGACCGCGTCCGGTCGTTCCGTTTCCGTCGCCGGGTACGTTTGACTTGCCGCCTCCATCAGCACGCCATGCGCCGACACGCGGTACACTGCCGTTGACAACGTCTGCAGCGCCGCCGATGTGTCGTAATACTGGATTGACGAAATCGAGCGCAATGGCGGGCGTGGTAACCGAATCTCGCGCGCGAATCGCGGCAGCGACAGCACCCACGTTTGCTCGATGATGGCAATCCCGGTGTGTAGCTCGAACAGTTCCCGCGCGACCTTGATTAGCGACGTCAGCAACGATGCGTCGGTCGACGGCCCGATGACATGCTCCTGTAGTTCCGCCAGCGTCACCGGCTCAATGACCGGCCCAACAGACCGGCGGATCTCGTGATTATTCATATCGTTGCTTCAGGTGATCCCACGCGATACCGCGCTCGATTTCGTCCCACGTCCATTGACACCACGCAATTCGATTGACCATCGCCACGCGGTCCGGTTTGACCGTCTCGCCTATGGTATGCGCGGCCTCGTGCCAGTACATCGCGCCGCGATCAAATGCGACCACCGGCACGCCGGCCAGCAGCGCGTCCAGCCCGCTGTTGCTGTTCCACGTCCACACCGCGCGAGCGCCCGCCAGGTCGTCGGCCAGCGACGCGGACGTGTACGGATGCGCCGTGACCATGTGATGCGCGCCTTTCGGATGCGGGCGGAACAGGACCGGCACGCCGTCAACGCAGCGCGGCAGCGACTGCACCCAGGGCACATAATCGACGCCGGCCAGCGACGCGTCGCCCATCACCTGCCCACAGATCAGGTAATAATCGCCGTCGTCCTGCCACGGCTTGATCAGGTCGTGGAATTCGCGACCGCGACTGTCATCATCGACGGGATAAAACGTCGCGTTGCCGTTCAGCCCGTTGAACCCTAGCCCGATGTGTTCCAGCCGGTCACCCAAAAACCCGCACTCCATCACCAGATAATCGAGATTACGCGACCGCTGGCCCTCGATGATGCTCTCGAACCTGTGCCCCCAGAACACCGCCAGGTCGCAAGGTTGATACCCCGAATGACCCTCCACGGTCGCATCGTGACCATGCGCGCGCAGACCCTGCGCGAACGACTCAAGATACGTCGTCTGGTGTTTCAGCTTCGCGAAGATGCGAATCTTCACAGTCGAATGCGCCAACCGTGCGAGACGTAATGCCGCGATCCCAGCCATTCGACCGTCGCACCGGCGAACCATTCGCGAAACAGCGCGTCCCATTCGGCGTATTCGCGGATATTAATATGTAGCTCCATCCCCTCGTGTTGCGACCGGCGATTGTTCGCGGTCAGCAGCACGACATCGGACGCGACGCGCATCAGTTCCCTACATGCCAGTTCGTCATCGCCTGGCAGTAGATGCTCGATCACGTCGTTCATCGACACGACCTGAAAACTGCAGTCGGGAAACGGCAAATCGTGTGCATACGCCCGGACCACCCGAGGCTCGTCGATCAACGCGTCAACGATTTCCGTCCCCTGCACCGTTTGCCAGCCCATATCAGCGGCATGATCAAGCATTTCCCCCCTGCCGGTGCTGACGTCCAGAAACGACGTTCGTTGCCCGACCGGGATTGATGCGCTCAGGTCCAGACACGCATCGCGCATCCTGGCCTGGCCCATTGCATACGACGACACCGAATAGCAGGCGTCGTATTTGTTTTTTTCTGCTACGCGTGCAGCGTCAGCCATTTGCTAATCTCCATGCGCGGGAAACACGTCAGCGCGGTGTCGCGCGAACAGTTCGTAACCCGCATGCCCTCTCTGATGCAATCCTTCGCCATCGTTTCCATCATGATCGCCCACCTTGCGAGATGATTCTCCGACGGATTATTCAGCCCCTGGTGATCGCCGAACCAGTGCGCTATCCCGCCGGTGTACTGCATGTCGTACCCCAGCAGCGCGACGTCCGTCGCCCCTAAATGATACGCGATGTTGATCGCCTGGTGCCCGCTGTTTTCGCCGTAATAGAC
>Ga0070749_10003232_pt1 | contig 10896 bp, 13 predicted proteins | sample VirMetDEL_Nov_18_FD_75180 | JGI IMG/M metagenome (GOLD analysis project Ga0070749, IMG submission 75180) | Aqueous microbial communities from the Delaware River and Bay under freshwater to marine salinity gradient to study organic matter... | ecosystem: Environmental > Aquatic > Marine >...
CGAGTTCATCGAGTTCATCGAGTTCATCGAGTTCATCTGGATCATCGAGTTCATCTGGATCATCGAGTTCATCTGGATCATCGAGTTCATCTGGATCATCGAGTTCATCTGGATCATCGAGTTCATCGGGTTCTTATCAGCCTTAATATAGATTAGATATGCCCGTCAATTTTGGAAATCAACCTGCTCCCAAAAGACAAAGAGTTCTTACTTTTGTCAGCCCTAACGTAGCTGACATTCTATTTTATGAGACGGTAGATACTCAGAGAGTGGGGAAGAATATACCCGCTTACGGAACTAGCCATCCCGACTCTACTAAATGGCCCAATCATGAACTTGTCTACGTGCAGCAAGACAGTTCGGAGGGGCAGCTTTACAGGTATTATTACGCAGCCACTAGGGACTCACAGGATTCGTATAATTACGAGCTTCGGGATGGTTCTGAGCTTACTAGAACTTACATCATCAAAAGGAGCGATTACCCGTCTTCTTTGACTCCCCCATCCGGCGGAACAGTAGACAGCGTGTTTACAGACTATGGGTTTGTGGGGGATACCATTAAAAGCGTGGGAGATCCTTTATCTGGAATTTACATAGCAGTCCAAAGAAGATTTGTAGTTCCACAAACGGTTGATTACGTGTATGATGCAAACCTAGAGGGAAACATCAAGGTAACTAAGACCGTCGTGCCTTCGGGATATACCCTTGAGGGCGCAGGTATCACTAACTCTCCAGGGGACACTAATGAAGTAAGGCACGGAAATAATTTTCACGATGTGCTTATCAATCAGAGCATTAAGGATAGTGAGGGAGTCATTGCCGACAGAGATCTTGAGACTATTTATGGATCTCAAAAGTATGAAGGGATTCCTCAGAGACTAGACTCAGTAGATTTTGATTTTGTTTCTGCTTGGGTTACGGGGTCTAATTCTAATGGGGATAACATAGGGCAATATAGTGAAGACAGCACGGCAGAGTTCCCGGTTACCGCCCCCTCTTCTGGACCTTTCAAAACAAAAATCGAAAGAACCCTAACTACAAACCCAGAAACAAAAGTAAACTCCATATTGTCCTCTTCGACGTTGCTACCCCGTCCAAAACGACAAGACATATCTTACAAGTATGCCGCATATAGCACTAACCCCCCTGTTGCACAAGCATCTGCTAGGCAGTTCACTCTCCCTGCTGCTATACACGGAGCGATTACTGTTGGTATAAACGGAACTACTAACGGATCTTCTACCGCACCTACTGGCTTAAATATTGAACGAAACATTCAGCCTACCTCGTTAGCCGCTACGTCGGGCTTTAACGGGACTGACTTAGTTGGAGATTATTTGATAAATGTGTCCGTAAGACAAACAAGCCTCGATATGTTTATCGTTGAGTCTACGGAACTTCAACTGAACGGAGTCTACCCGTAGATTAATGGCCGAAGATTTTCAGTATCCCCAGGTGAACGCACCCCCGCCCGAAGAGTCTTTTGGGAACTTAACTGGCGTAGAAACTCAGATTCCTAACCCGGATCTGCTGTATGGACCCATAGAGGTTGGGCCTTGGCCCGACAACCCCATTTCTGATTTTTCCCCGATAGGTTTATATTTAAATGACCCCGCTTTTATATTTAGCGAAGAAAGTAGTAGTAGTAGTAGCAGTAGTAGCCCCCCTAGCAGCAGTAGTAGTAGTAGCTCTAAGTCCACTGCTATCGTCCCTTGTTCTTGGAATGAAACAGGGTATGCCGCTTTATTTATTGCTGAGATGCCGGAAGTTCGCTTTGATGACCACGTAGAGATTTTTCCTACTAAGAGGTTGAGTAAGACCCCGCTAGATGAAAAATTTTTAGAAGTGTGTGAGCCAGATACGGTTAGGGTAATTTCTGCTATCGGGGACTCAGGTGGTGTGAAATACGCCAGGGTTGAGGGTCAAGAAATAATCTTGTCTCTCCCCTTGTTCATGAGGCCCAAAAGAGTTTGCGTTCGTCTGAGTGGGATTCGCAAAGGGTTCCGAAACCTTAGATTCCCTGATAGAACTGAGAATCAATTTATACATAACGAGAAGTTCATTAACTCAGCTTACCCAGACGAATAGATAATATGAGCGATAGTGGCAGTGGAGGAGGGTATGGAGACAGCGACAGTGGTAGCAGCAGCAGCAGCAGCAGCAGCAGCAGCAGCAGCAGTCATGGATCTCCGAAAACCTCTGGGTCCGTTTAAGTAAGGTGCTGCTTCACCCCAGACCAAATTATATCGTTAACAGTCGGGGAAGCTCCCCCTTCGATATATTTTCTTATTGACCTCACAACGTCGTCGGAGGAGATCATGTCCATGCACTTAGGGACGGCAATTCCCCCTCCCTCGGGGATAACAGGTAAGCTACACAGGCAGGAGTCTTGCTTAGACCCGTCATTTCTAGGCTCCACCCTAGACTTCCAACACCCACCTTTTTTACAACAGTCCAGCATCCCTTGTGTATGGAGGAACTGGTGAGGGGGGTAATGTTCCCAAGAAACTGGCTCCCTTCCTCCTGCGACCACTACACAAGGTCTTGTAGACCCCGGTTGCTTTGTGGGGACCGCTGCTGCCATGTGCATAATTCCTGTAACCGGACACACGACTCCAGAACTATGGTAGACGAGTCTGACTAGCTGCCTGACATCGGTTTTCCCCCTTAAATCAATCGCCCCTTTGAGGGGAGGGTGGTGGTGGTTATCAGACCCTACTTGCACGAATAGTATCTCCCCCTTTAGAGAATCGACCACTTGTTGATACTTTTTGTGATCCCACCACTTACAAGTAAAATCATACTTACCGCCCGAAACTATAATCCAAAAAGGAACCTCATATTTAGTGATGTTTTGAACTTGGTTCGTCCACCCCTTCTCTTCATCGGACAAATGGATGTCGCCCTTGAACTCTGTTACGGGGATTTTAAGGTAGAGCTTTTCTTCCAAGAACTCATGGTAAGCCCCAATGAAGTGTAGGGGGCGTTGATTGCTTGTGTTGATTGCGGGGTATTTTAATACTATTGTCTCAACTCCCCCCGTATCATTAAAATTTTCTATGTGGGGGTTATTCTTAAATAGTTCTGGCGCGGTTCCTGTGTAACCTGTTTTAAATTCCCCTGGATACGCACGATGGAGGTCACGAATTGCTGCGGTGCATACCACGACATCCCCTAAGCTAAGTTTGTTTTGGAATATTATTTTTCTCATTTCAATTAAATTACTACTGACCTCTAATAGAAGATTAGATTATTTTCAAGAAAATTCACTCATAGTGTAGCAATACCCCCGAAACCCCCTAATAATTGGATTTAGCCCCATATTCTGATTAGGCTTCTGACTTGAATAAAAGGGGTTTTGCCGTTAGAATGCCCTATGGCAGTTACCGTAGCTACCTTAAAAACCACTCTCTCAAGCTATCTTGAGTCTGAATCTCAGTTTTTGCCTTATTTGAATCAAGTTCTCCCCAGACTATATGGTTTGGGATACTGGAGAGATTTGGTGTTTGAAAGGACTATCGTAACAGACCACGAATACTTTTCTCTACCAGAAAACGCGGAGTCCGTGCTATCTGCTGTGGTTGATAACTTACCTAGTGATATGAGGGCTAGGTGGCAAGACTACAAGACCTCTGGCCTTTATTCGGGGGGTCCAGGCCCAGTTTACGGAATTGTCGATGACGGTTTACACCCTACTATTATTGACTTAAACGAGTCTTCTCTTTATCAGATAAAGGTTGTTCCCATCACGCCCCGGACGGCACTCCCCTCTGAAGGGTCTGTGTTCGTAACTTACGAGAGGTCGGATGGATCTAAGAAAGTCCATGAGTTCGTGTTGGATGGGAGCGCGAGCATGATAACTACGGAGCCTCACGCCACAAAAGCAGTTTCTGTATTGGAGATACGGTTCAAAGGCTTTTATGAAAAAGTAGAAGTTCAAGCAGTGGAAGACGCTGAGTCGAGTTCTTCAAGTTCAAGTTCAAGCTCGTCAAGTGCATCAAGCTCGTCAAGTGCATCAAGCTCGTCAAGTGCATCAAGCTCGTCAAGCTCGTCAAGTGCGTCAAGTTCATCAAGTTCATCAAGTTCATCAAGCTCATCAAGCTCATCAAGCTCATCAAGCTCATCAAGCTCATCAAGCTCACCCGCACCACCGTAGGAAAAAGATACTATTATTAATATGGCGACTCTCACATTAGCGAAAGGTAGAGGAAACGAAGTAGCTCGATACCGTAGGTTTAGGCTCTCCAACCCATCTAGTTCAGACAAATCAGTGTTTGTTCTTTTAAAGCGTGGGTTTGAGACGCTCTTTAACGACGATGATATTGTCTATCTTTCTAACGTAAATGCTATTAAACATGGTCTTTTAGCTACGGTAGCAGAAGACAACGCAGATGTTCAACGCGCTGACTACCACTGGAACGTCTGCAATGCGTTGCTAGATCAAGAAAAGAGTGCCTACCGTGGCATGGTGAAACCCGAAATGAACATAGAGCCTTTCGGTGGGGCAGCTTCCAGGGTAGTAAACATACTATAACCAATTTATGTTTTGAATAAATTCAAAACGACAAAACCCAAAAACACAAAAAACCACATGAATAAAGAATCCATTCTAGGAGTCGTACGCCACCTTCTCACTTTTTCCGGGGGGCTTTTGGTCACTAAGGGCATTGGCCTCGACGAACAGATGATGCTTGAAGCGGTTGGTAGTATTATCACGCTTATTGGTATCGTCTGGTCTGTCCGCCAGAAAGCTGAAAAAGAGTAAATGGGTGCAGCCCTGGCAGCAGTCACTTCAGCTTTGTCTGCTGTTGCTTCTTATTACAAGTTTGTCTTTCCCATTCGGGAAATGCGTTCAATACAGCGAGAGATCCATAAATATGAAGATGAAATCCATCGTCTTGGTGATCGCGCTACCCCTGCTGACAAGCTGCGTATCGAAGTCCTCGCTAGAAGAAAGCGAGGCGCAGAAGAACAACTCCGCACTCTACGATCCGCCTACCCTGACCTTGGTAAAGGGTAAGACCTATCAGTTTAAGGAAGGTGTGATCGAGGGTAGGGGGCAGAAGTTTCATTCTCACTACAGCTATATAATGGCTTTGCTAACAGGAAAGCCTTATGGTCAAAAATAAAAAGATTGGATTTACATGAGTGATTCTTTTTTATCTGCGGTTGAAAACAAGGTTGCCGAAAACTCAAAAGATACTCCTTGGTTTAAAACCAAAGAGGGGTGGGCTGAATATTATTCTGAGCTAAAAAGATCAATTCCAGAAGACGTGGGCGACCTTTTAAATATAATATCTGACCCGGAGGGGGTAGTTAGAGATGTAGCTTCTTTTTCAAAAAATGAATTAAAAAGTCTTTCAGACTTAGGAGCAAAAGGCTACGCGCAAAGGGTTGCTAAAGCAGGGTCTGATTTTGTTAGTGAAGCTGAAGAAGACCCAGAAGCAGCAGCAGATATAACATCTCAAGCTGTTCTTTCCTTGGCTTTAAAAGGCGGAAAAAAGGTGAAGTCTCCTTCAAAACCTAAGACTTCGGCCCCTGCCCCGAAGTTCGTGGCCACAGCCCCTGCCCCGAAGCTTATGCCCCCGAAGCAGAAGCAGAAGCCGAAGCCAAAGCCGAAGCCGAATCGAGAGTTAGCCGGGGCGGCACTGGCATTAAATGACGTAGGACAAAGAGAGGAGCCGCGACTTTTTGATATGCTTCGAAGAAATATGGCGGAATCTCAGATTGACACTGTAGGAAATGATAGAACCCTAGCTCCGGCATACAGATTTTTAAGGGGGGTGGACGCGGCTATTCAAAAAAACGTAGGCGAGCCAGTTTTAAGAGGTTTGTCTAACTCACCTTTTGAAAAAGGTTTTCAAGGATTGTATGAAGAGACGGTAGACGCAAGAATTACTAATGAGATCCTCTCTAGACTAAATACAGAAGAGGAGAAGGCCGGAGATCGAGATAAGCTAAGATCTAACGCGAAAAAGTATTTCCCCAGCGCAAAGCTTCGAAACCTTTAGTTAGGCGATGAACAAGAATGATCTATATACGCTCCGGTGGCATCTTAAAAACTGGACAAGCGATAGCCACGCTAAAGCACTGAGAGTAGTTAACCGTTTGTTGGGTGAGTCAGCAGCAGTTGATCGCGAGAACTCTATCTCTCTTAGCAGTAAAGAATCTAAGAGATCCAACCAGCGGTCTTTGTGGTATCCCCAAGCAGAGACAAATTTTACCCCGTCTAAGACAAGAGGGAGGTATCCAAGTGGTGGGCCAGAGGGCGCAATCGTCCACTGGACGGCTGGTAGAGAAAACCAGAGCCTAAAGTCCGCTTTGTCTTATCAGGCAAGGCAGGGGTTCACCTATTTTGTAATCGACGAAGAAGGGAATGTTGGACAAAACTTCCCACTGAATCAGTGGGGGTATCACGCGGGGAAAAGTTACTACGACGGGCTGGGGTCTTACGTTTCCAACAGAGTGGTCGGTATCGAGGTTATATGTCCAGGTCATTTGGATGGGCGCAGGACTGCTTGGTTTGACCGGACTGAGCCTTACCCCGAAGATAAGTGTCGCTTAGAAGTAAGAAAAAACAAAAACATTGCTCCAGGGTATTACTACAAGTTTACCAAGGAGCAGGAAAATAGTTTAACTAAACTTTTACTGTGGTTGTGGGACCAATACGATTGTTTCCAAGTCCCCTACATCCTTGGTCACGATGAAGTTTCGCCTGGAAGAAAGGTAGATCCTGGTGGTTCCCTATCAATGCCTATGCCTGAGTATAGGACTAGACTATTATCCCTAACTAATTCCTCATGAAGACTATACGTCCCCCTATTTATTATGTCTAAAAAAAGTGAGGAAGAAGAGAAAAGAGAAATAAAAAGAAAAAAACAGCGGGAAGCACAGTATTGGAAGAAATGGAATAGAGACTTGTCGGTTAAAGTAAAGAAATACAACACTAGCTTTGAAAAATTCTTATCTATCCTATCGAAAAGTGGAGGTAAATGTGACATCTGTCGAGAACCTTTAAGCCAGAAGAACTATACCGTAGACCACAACCACAAAAACAACGAGATTAGAGGTATTCTATGTAGGAAATGCAATGCTGCTCTGGGTCTTTTAAAAGATAGTCCTGGGGTAATAGATAAAGCTAAGGAATACCTAACAGAGCGAGGTTACTCCGGTAGTAAAAGGAAGATCGGAAATAAACGTCCCTTTGGTAAAAAAAGAACTCAAGAGTTCAAAGAATACTTAGAAAAATGGCATCCGAAGAGTTTGGAGACTCCCTTTTTGGGGAAGAACAAAAAGCGATAGACGACACTATAACTAAATCAATTCGATACTTGATTGATGAGGGATACAAAAAGACAGACATACTTCTATGCCTGTCTTGGATTATTGCGGAAATCGCTTCAGAAATCCAATTTGATGACCCCAACCCTTAGAAGGGTTCGTTTGTGTCTATTTCAGAATCATTGAAGGACAAGTAATTGTCTATGTCATATTTTGGACTTAAATCTATTGTCCACTTCTTTCCCCCACCATGTCCCGAAGATTTTATCGGGCGCAGTCTTGGGTTGGCTTTATGAGCTTCTTCCATAGCACAAAACCCTCTTCGAACAAACTCTAGGTTTTGTGACATACCAACAGAACGTCCGTTGTTAAATTCATGCACTAGGACTTGGAAGTTCGTCAATGTCCCCCTCCAAGATTCGTCATCTAAGTTTTCTGCGTCTCTGTATTTCTCTACAAAGAACTCTACAAGCTCTGCGATAGCACTTCTACTTGAGTTGTCGTATGCGGCAGAGACGATTGATTCATCAATGAATGAGTCAACTCCGAACCTGCTGAAATCATTTAGTTCTTGCGGGATCTGCCAATCAAGAAGAAATTTTGCAAAGTGAGGGAGTTCCATTTCAATAGTTTGCTCAAGGTCATGGCTAGGGGGGAAATCACTCGTTGCGAAATCTGAAATACGGAGTGCCATAATCTTATCCCGGTTTGATGAGTCAAGCGCGGGGATAACCGTGAGGCTATTCGCATCCATGTTCAGAGACATAATCACCCTGCCCGTCCACGGGACTGAAAGCGTGTCAGCATACTTCGCTTGATACTCGATTCTTGGGTTGGCTACTGCTCTCTTGATAAGCTCAGTCGCTTTTCGTTGGTCTTCAAAAGATGCCGCACTAACCGTGTCATCAATTACCCAGGCCGCTGACCTGCCCAGGTCTTTATTGAATTTGGTGTGTCCGCTCAAATAGTCGCTCGCGTCAGCGAATCCCCCAACCAAATCCCCGATCACCCGGTTAGAAAGCAGTGACTTCCCTTTGTTAGTCATTCCCACTAAGAGGAGTGCTTGCCCCTGCTGAAACTTGAAGTTTAAGGCCGCATCATAGAAACGCTTCATCCAAGAATAAAAGTAATCTGTGGCTGGTCTGTCCTCCGCTGGGCTGAACAGTTGGGAAAGCCACCCGTGTAGGAAAGGCCAATTTTTTGGGTCGCCTGAGTCCGCTGGCTGGATTGCTTTATTGGATGCGTTGTTAAGGATTCGGTGTCCATTATAGGTCACTAACCTCTCGTTTGAGAAGACAACTGGTGCAATTTCGTCTACGCGGTTTTGGTTGCTGACCATCAATACCGCCGAATCCACTTCAGAGATGGACTGCCCTTTCTTGGTTTTTGTCGAGAACCCCTTTTGTCTAAGCTCCAGAATTAACTGGTCCTTCGGTATTGTAACAGCACACCCGTGCAGCAGCTTGTAAAATGACCTCCCATTGAACCAGTAGTCATCGAGGACCACTGCAATTTTCTTCTCCTCATATTTCTCAATGAAAGCAGAACCGAAGATGTCTCTCCACGACACAAACCCTTTTCCTGCTCTGTCGCTGTAGCAGATCATTCCATCTTCTCCGACTTGGCAACCTTCGCGGTTGATCCCATCCCCTATCCAGAATAGTGGACCTCGCGCCCCGATTTCGAAGTCCCCTAACCACCTACCGGGGAAGACTTCTTCTACTTTTTCGGCAATAACATCGAGCGGGACTGTGATGTCTGACGCTACGATTGGTTTCTTCTGGATCGCTCTGTTAAGAGCCGCATGAATAACGGGGCAGGGCAGGGGCTTGCCTATTTCTTTCCAATCTTCTCCCGCTTCAAAATATTGGTTAGGCTTGAAAGCGCAATCATCGAACCCCGCCAGCAATCGCTGTGCTTTCGTGGCTTTGCCAATCTCTCTTATGAAGGTGTCATAAAGGTTTTTATCAATGGGGAGCGGCTCTTCAAACTCCCAAATAGCTCTGGCGTATCCACTGAAGGTTTTGCAAATCCACTTCGGCGCGTAGGGAGTCGTATCATTTATTTGTATCTCTGCGACATCCCAATCTACTGGGGCATCATAGTCTGCAATGAACCCCAATACTCTATTGACGTGGTTGCTGTTTGAAACTCTCTCTCCAGGGGTATCTCCCTCGCACATACTAATGAAGGCGTGGTCAGTGTCCACGGAGGAACTCCAATCTCTAAACTCCGCTTTACTTGCGAAGTTCGGTTTATTCTTCGGGAGTTTACTTGGTTCAATGTTTCGGGCTTCTTTATCTCTCAGATTTTTGATGTATCTCATTTTTCGTATCTTTGCAGTATTTTTCCCTCGGCTTCAAGTGGAATCTTTGAAATCCACTCTGGTGGCGTGGATAATATCCTAGTTATGTCCTCCAGAGCCTTCTCAGCTTTGTCTTCGTCCACCTCTACGACCACCTCATCGTGGACGTGAAACAGTATCCAATATCCTTCTTTTCTGATTCGGAGCATCGCGTCAGTGAAAATATCCCTCGCCAATGCAGAGGCGGCGTTTTCCGCTAAAATCCCACCCCAAAGTTTCATAGCGACTTTGTTTGACCCTTTTGTAATTTTGGCTACTAGCTCTATTCCCCTAGATGTTTTATTGGAATACAAACTCCCATATCTAAGTTTCCTGCCAGAAGGCAAAGAGATTTCAAAAGGGCATTCTGAATCATAAGCAACATTCAAAGAATCATTTAAGTCCCTCCAATACCTAGTTACTTTAGGGAGGCTGCTCCGGTAGAGTGCTACAGACTTAGCGGCTTCTTTTTCTGTTGTTCCGCTAAACTCACTAAATCTTTTCGCCCCCACTCCGTAGCCGCATCCAAGAGCCATCGTCTTTACGGTGTGCCTGAGAGAAGGGTCTTCCTTTTTCAAAGACCCTTTCGACTCGTCCCACAGCCCAAACTGGATAGCGAACGCTTCGTAGATGTCATCTGATTCCTCGATTCTCTTTAGCATCCCTGAGTCCCCCGACAACCAGGATAATGTTCTAACTTCGATCTGTGATAAGTCAACCACTACGAGTTTTTTTCCTTTTGGGGCGCAGATTACTTTCCTCATGTCTACCCCGAACAGTTCACCACGCGGCATGTTCTGAAGGTTTAGGTTCCCGCCGCTGCCGCTGAATCTTCCCGTGTGCGCCCCCCAATACATCAACCCCCCGTAGTATCTTCCATTCTGCATAGTAGCGGCCCGGAAGGATAACATTTTTTTCTTGAGCGCATTTATTCGTCTCCAGTTCCTAGTTGCCCCGATCCAAAGAAACTTTTTACTGTGGGCGCGAAACCAGCGTTCGGTTTCTTCATTATCTTTCGCCAGTGATGCAGGGGGGACTAGCCCGTTCTTCCTGCACTCATCGTTAAAGGCCGCTCTCGATAAAAGTTTCTTCTCCCCAATCCAGGGGATGTTTTGTTCGGCCAAAAAAAGTTCTTTATTGAGGGTAGCAATACACTCCTCAATGTAGTCGGAGTCTACTGGGATACCTCCCTGGGCTGCTTTCCGATTCATAACGCTGATCTCTCTTTCCTTTTTCGGCCACAGGGGTTCAAGTTTCTGCCAAAGAGCCAA
>Ga0070749_10003236_pt1 | contig 10893 bp, 15 predicted proteins | sample VirMetDEL_Nov_18_FD_75180 | JGI IMG/M metagenome (GOLD analysis project Ga0070749, IMG submission 75180) | Aqueous microbial communities from the Delaware River and Bay under freshwater to marine salinity gradient to study organic matter... | ecosystem: Environmental > Aquatic > Marine >...
CTCACAAAGCTAAACAAGATGAGATCAATGGCAAGTTGGCGGGTTATGCTAACAAGTTATATGCTCATTGCCTTGTTAAAAATAATTTAAACTAGATCTTAATCCTGGTTGACACTACTAAAGTTCGTTCTTGGTGGTGTCATCCATGGTTCTCGGGTGCGCGTTATGGGGTTCGGATCCTGGGTGGTAGGTATGATACCTAGCGACAACATCAATAAACAAAAGACAAATCAATCATTGAGAGGATTATAAGAGGATTAACTCTTAGATCTGCATATAAAAAGAATAAAATCACGCGGAACAAAGGGGGTACACCCGAATTTATAGCCGCATTTTTTAAAAATATATAACTTGGGAATTTCACACACATACACATACACGCATGAGAAAAGAACACAAAAGCAAAACTGGAGGATTAACAGAGCGGGGGAGACAATTCTTTAAGAACAGAGATGGTTCTAATTTAAAACCACCCGTTAAAGCTGGTAAGAACCCACGAAGAGTTAGCTTTGCTGCCAGGTTTGCTGGAATGAAAGGCGCAATGAAAGATGACAAAGGTAAGCCTACAAGAAAAGCTCTGGCTCTCAAGAAGTGGGGATTTAGCTCAGTAGCCGCAGCTAGAAATTTTGTGAAAAATAATAAGAAGACAGCATGAATAAATATACAGACACTTTAATAACCGCTATGGTTTTTACCAACGAAGACACTAACGGATTGGTAATACACCTAAACGGATTTGAGAATGAACAGCACGCTCACAAGTTTGTAAAAAAATTAATGAAGAACAGCGGCATCGAATATAAATCAATTAAAGACATTTTTGATTTACCAACAATACATTAGGAGGATTAATGAAACTTAAAGATCACATTCCACATATTGTTAAGGAACATAAAACAATCTGTGCAGTTGTAGCAGTAGTAATTATTGTATTAGCTATTTTATAATGAAAGTTGAAATACCCTATACACCACGACCCCTACAAGCGGAGCTGCACAATCAGCTTTCCGAATATAGATTTGCGGTGTTAAGTTGTCATAGAAGATTTGGCAAAACTGTCTGTATGCTAAACCACCTAATCCGTGCAGCATTACAGAATAATTTGAAAAATCCTAGGTACGCTTATATAGCTCCAACTTATAAGCAAGCGAAAGCTATTGCATTTGATTATTTAAAAATGTTTGCTGGACCAATACCAGGCACAACTTTTAATGAAACTGAATTAAGATGCGATTTACCAAATGGAGCTAGAATAACTTTATTATCTAGTGAGGCGGGGGATAGTTTAAGAGGATTATTTCTTGACGGAGTTTGCATAGATGAGACGGCACAAATAGAACCGAAGTTATGGAATGAAATAATAAGACCCGCATTATCTGATAGAAAAGGTTTTTGTTATTTTATTGGTACTCCAGCGGGGATGGGAAATTTATTTTACGAATTATATCAATATGCTTTAAGCGATGATAAGTGGATGACTTATACAGCTAAGGCAAGTGAAACTAATATTATAGACCAGGAAGAGTTAGATGCAGCCAAAGCTCAAATGGGAGATACAAAATATCGGCAAGAATTTGAGTGTGATTGGATTGCAAATATCGAGGGATCTATATTTGGAGATATAATAAAAAATTTAGAAGAAAGAAAACAATTAACTAGAATAGCTTATGATCCTAGCCTGGAGGTTCATACCGCCTGGGATCTAGGAGTGGATGATAGTACAGCAATTGTTTTTTTTCAAAAGTTAGGAAACTCTATTTTAGTAATTGATTACTATGAAAATAGGAGAGAGGGTCTTCCTCACTATGTCCAGGTTATAAAAGATAAAGATTATATTTACGGAGAGCATTACGCTCCACACGATATAGAAGTCACAGAATTTTCAACGGGTAAGACTAGATTAGATGTAGCTTATCAGTTGGGGATTAGGTTTAGAATTTTACCTAAGATTAGCCTGGAGGATGGTATCCACAGTACAAAGATGGTTTTACCTAGATGTTGGTTCGATATAGAAAACACAAAACCATTAATAGATGCGCTTAGACAATACCATCGAAAGTATAATGAAAAAATTAAAATGTTTTCTAATAAACCAGTTAAGGATTGGTCTAGTCATGCAGTAGATAGCGTGAGGTATATGGCAATATCTTTAAATGATTTACCAGAAAAAAATAAACCAAAACAAACTTATTCATTAAACGAATATTCAATACACGGAGACTAACATGGGATTTATGAAACCAAAGATACCAGCGATGCCACCTATTCCAGAAGTAAAACCTTTACCCGAGCCGCCAAAGTATGATGATGCGCAAAGGGAAGAAGACGCTGCAAGGAAGAGAGCAAGATTAAGAAATCAAAGAACTGGAAGATCATCAACTATTCTTACTGGAGCTGATGGCTTAGAAGATGACGATAGTAAGATAACAAAGAAAACTTTATTAGGAGGATAGTATGGGAGGAGTAGCAAGAGTTATAAACCCACCAAAACCGCCAGCACCACCCGCAGCTCCCGTAGTTGTGGCTCCAACGAAACCAGAAGTTTCTCAGGCAACAGCTTTAGCTAAAACAGATATGGCTAGAGGTAAAGGTAGATCCAGTACAATATTAACTGGAGCTAAAGGTTTAGGAGACAATCAATTAACAACATCCAAAAGAACTTTATTAGGAGGATAAATGGCAATAGACAAAAAAGCCAAAGCGATACTGGATAAGTATCAAACGCTAAAAGCGCAAAGATCTACATGGGAAGACCATTGGCAAGATGTTGCTAATTATTTTTTACCAAGAAAATCTAACATTACATTAAAGAGAACCAGAGGAGACAAAAGGCATGACCAGATTTATGATGGTACTGCAACTCATGCTCTCGAGTTATTATCTGCATCTTTAAATGGAATGCTAACAAATACTATATCTCCATGGTTTGTTTTAAAATACAGATCTGAGATGATGAACCAGGATGACGAGGCAAAAGAATGGTTAGAGAGCTGCGCAAATATTATGCAGCAAGTATTTCAAAGATCTAATTTTCAACAAGAAATTTTTGAATTATACCATGAGCTGCTAGCTTTTGGTACATCTGCAATGTTTATTACAGATGATGTTAAAGATGATTTAAGATTTAAAACTATTCATATCTCAGAAATATATATAACTGAAAATGAAAAAGGCATGGTGGATTGCCTGGTTAGAAAATTTCAAATTAAAAATAAAAATATACCAGCTATGTATCCAGATGCACAGCTAACACAATCTTTAGTTAGAAAAATTCAAGATGCTCCATACGATGAAACAACTATTATTCATTCTGTATCTCAATCAGATATGCCGATGGGATATGAAAGCAATAAGAATATGGATTTTGTATCTTGTCATGTTCACGAAGAGAGCGGTGTAATTTTAAGAGAAAGTGGATTTAGAGAGTTTCCGTATGTGGTTCCTAGATATTTAAAATCTAGCAGCAATGAAATTTATGGAAGATCTCCAGCAATGAATGCGCTGCCAGATGTTAAGATGTTAAATACAATGTGCAAAACTACAATCAAAGCTGCACAAAAACAAATCGACCCACCATTAATGGTTCCAGATGATGGTTTTGTTTTACCAGTAAGAACTGTACCTGGAGGATTAAACTTCTACAGATCTGGTACTAGAGAAAGAATTGAACCATTAAACATTGGAGCTAACAATCCAATAGGATTACAAATGGAAGAGCAAAGAAGAAAAGCTATTAGAGAAAACTTTTTTGTCGATCAATTGATGATGATCCAAGGTGTGAACATGACAGCTACAGAAGTTATGCAGCGAACTGAAGAAAAGATGAGATTACTTGGACCAGTATTAGGCAGACTACAATCTGAGTTATTGCAGCCATTAGTGACTAGATCTTTTAATCTGTTATTTAAAAATGGTAAGTTTCCACAACCACCAGAAACTGTAGCAGATCAAGATGTAGAAATTGAATATGTATCTCCATTAGCTAAAGCTCAAAAGACACAAGAGCTTTCATCTGTGATGAGAGGTATAGAAATATTTGGTTCATTACAAAATGTAGCTCCAGTATTTGATTACTTAGATGTTGATGGTTTAGTAGATCATATTAAAGATGTATTAGGCTTACCAGCTAAAGTGATGAGATCTAAGGCAGAAGTACAAGAAATCCAGCAACAAAAGCAGCAACAACAAATCGAGCAAGCTGAATTACAGCAAGCTCAACAAGTAGCTGAGAGTGCTGGTAAAATCGCTCCAGCTTTGAAAGCGGGGTTATTAAGTGAATGAGAAAGATATAAAACAATTATCAATAAACTACAAAACGACTTTTGGATCAGAGAGCGGTCAATTAGTGCTTGAAGATCTTAAAAAGAGATGCAGTTTTAATTCAACTACTTTTGTTCAAGGAGATAGTCACGATACTGCATTTAGAGAGGGACAACGAGCCGTTGTCTTATTTATAAATAATATGCTCAACAAAAAGGAGAAATAACAATGTCGAGTGAAAATCAAGAGGTAGCAGCAACGGAGCAAGCTCCTACGCTGTCTGGAGATACGAATACTCCAACACAAAATACTGATTGGAAAGCTAGTCTTTCTGATGAGATAAGAAACGAAAAATCTTTAGAGAATATTTCTGATATAGAAAGTTTAGCTAAAAGTTTTGTTCATGCGCAAAAATTAGTAGGTGCAGATAAAATTCCAGTACCTAATAAATTTGCAACAGAAGATGATTGGAATAAAGTTTATGAAAAACTTGGAAGACCAAAGTCTGCTGATGAATACAAGTTTAATTTACCAGAAGATAAAACTGTCGATGAGACAGCATTAAAAGGTTTTGCAGAGCAAGCGCATAAGCTAGGTTTATTACCTGGTCAAGCAGATGGCGTTGTAAAATTTTATAATGATATGATTGGTCAAGAATTGTCTAATGCAAATAGTATTGCAGAGGCAGCTAGAAATAAAGCTACTACTGAATTAAAAACAGAGTGGGGTCAAGCATACGATCAAAAATTAACAGCTGCTAACAATGTAGTTTCATCTGTATTCCCTCCAGGGTTTATGAGTATGAATATGGAAGATGGAACTAAGATTGGAGACAATCCAGCTGTTATAAAAGCGTTTGCAATGCTAGCTGAAAGAATGGGAGAAGACAAAATTGTTCAAGGAGATGGACCAATTATGCAAACTCCTAAACAAATAGACAAAGAAATAAATACTTTAACAGCTCCAGGTTCAGCTTATTGGGATAAAAACCATCCGAACCATCGAGACGCTGTTGCAGAAGTTTTAGCTTTACGGGAACAAAAATCATCTGTATAGCTGAAATATATTTGGATAATCAATCCGACCCAAATTGACACCAGGAAAAGTCTGGGATCCATGAGATCTAAAACCGAGGAGCGACCCGCAAGGATAATCATCCGTTTTAACATAAACAACAACACTAACCAAAGAGGGAGACAATTATGTCAACTCAAATAACTACAGCATTCGTAGAACAATACTCTTCGAATGTAAGTATGCTATCACAACAAATGGGTAGCAAATTAAGAGGTGCTGTGGATGTTGAAACTGTAAGAGGAAAAAATGCGTTCTTCGATCAAATCGGAGCAACAGCAGCTGTAGCTAGAACAACTAGACATGGCGCAACTCCTCAAGTGGATACTCCCCATAGTAGAAGACGAGTTAGCCTTTCAGATTTTGAATGGGCTGATTTAATAGATGATCTTGACAAAGTGAGAATGCTTGTTGATCCAACTTCTAACTACGCTAAAGCAGCTGCTGCAGCGATGAATAGAACTATGGATGACCAAATCATTGGAGCTTTGGGTGGATCTGCAGATACTGGCGTTGCTGGTGGAACTGCAGTTGCATTACCATCATCATCTAAATTCTCAACTGCACAACAAACAGACGGATTAACAATAGCTAAATTGTTAGAGACTAAGTATTTCTTTGACAATGGGGATGTAGATCCTAGCTTAAAGCGTTTTTTCGTTTGTGGTCCAAAACAGATCCAAGATCTATTAGCGACAACAGAAATTAAATCTTCTGATTTTAATACTGTAAAAGCTCTAGCTCAAGGAACTATCAACTCGTTTTTGGGTTTTGAATTTATTATGTCAACTAGACTTAATAATGACGCAACTAACACAGACGATAGATTATGTTTTGGTTTTACAGAAGACGCAATCAAATTAGCGATTGGTGCTGATGTAAAAGCTAAAATCACAGAGAGAGATGACAAATCTTACGCAACTCAAGTGTACTACTCTATGGCTATTGGAGCTACTAGAATGGAAGAAAGTAAAGTTTTCCAAGTACCTTGTGATGAGTAATAGTCACTAGAAATTTTAGGCGGGGAAAGCGAGAGTGGAACCCGCCTAGAATGTCAAACTAACTAATAGGAAATAATAATGTCACTTTACAAAAATATTAATGCGAGGAAACGAGCTGGTACTTCAAGACCAAAATCTAAAAGTACAATCACAAAAAAAGCATATTCTAATATGAAAGCTGGATTTCCAAAAAAAAAGAGGAGAGCATAACAAATGGCTAGTGTCGTTCAAATTTGTAATTCTGCGCTCAATCAGCTAGGAGCTGCGAGTATTACTTCACTTACTGACAATTCTAAAAACGCAAGACTTTGCAATGAGCGATATGCTACTGTTAGAGATGCAGTATTTCGAAGTCATCCCTGGAACTCATTAATTAAGAGACAACAACTGGCTCAAGATACTGCAACTCCAGCTTATGGTTTTTCTTATCAATTTACTTTACCAAGTGATTGCCTAAGACTTTTAAATTTAGATGCTTACAATTCAGATCACAAAGTAGAGGGAAGAAAAATTCTTTGCAACGAAAGTGCAATCAAAATTAGTTATGTTTCTCAAGTGACAGATCCTAACGAAATGGATGTGTTATTAAGAGAAACTATATCAGCTGGTCTAGCTGCAGATATAGCTTATGCAATTACAGCTAATCTCCAGGTAGGAAAGTTGATGCAAGAAAAATACGAATACAAACTATCACTTGCTAAACATACAGACGCTAGCGAGGGATACAATGTTGATCCAGCAAATGGTCAAGTAGATCAAATCTTAACAGAAGATTTTATAACAAGTAGATATTAATATGGGAAAACAATTACTATCAATCCCTAGCTTTACAGCGGGGGAGATGAGCGACAGTATGCAAGGAAGAACTGACTTTGCTAAATACTTTTCTGCTGCGTCTCGTATTGAGAACTTTGTTGTATTACCCCATGGACCAATAACTAGAAGACCAGGAACTTATTTTGTAGCAGAAGTTAAAACAAGCTCAGCTAAAACAAGATTAATTCCATTTAGTTTTTCAACTGAACAAACTTATGTTTTAGAGTTTGGCAATCAATATATAAGATTTTATAAAGATGATGGTCAAATAACATCTGGTGGATCTGCTTATGAAATTTCATCTCCATATACTACAGCACAATTGTTTGATCTTAAATTCGCACAATCTGCAGATGTCATGTATATATGCAACGAAAACCATCCCGTAAAAAAATTATCAAGAACTGGTCATACATCCTGGACTTTAGCAGATGTTGATTTTACTGATGGACCATACCTAGATAGCAACACCTCATCTACAACAATGACCCCTAGCGGAACTACTGGATCTATAACTATAACTGCCAGCAGCTCTACTTTTGTTTCAACCGATGTAGATAGATTTATAAATTTTTCAAATGGCTATGCTAAGATAACTGCATTTACTTCTGCTACAGTTGTTAATGCAACTGTTGAAAATGATTTTGATAATACTACTGCTGTCACAGATTGGAAGTTAGGAGCTTTCTCTACAACAACGGGTCATCCTAGATGTGTATCTTTCTTTGAACAAAGATTAGTTTTTGCTGGAACTTCTAATCAACCACAGACTATGTTTTTTTCTAAGTCTGGAGATTATGAAAATATGACATCTGGAACAAATGATGATGATGCTATGATTTATACTATTGCATCTAACCAGGTCAACGCAATCCAAGCATTAAAAGCTACAAGAACTTTAATTGTAATGACAACGGGTGGAGAGTATGCTGTATCTTCTGGAGCAGCTCAAGATGCTATAACACCAACTAACATTAATATTAGAAAACAATCTAACTACGGATCTTCTGGTGTTGATGCTTTATCAATTGGAAACGCAACAATATTTTTACAAAGAGCAAGAAGAAAAATTAGAGAGCTAGCTTATAACTTTGATACAGATGGTTATACAGCTCCAGATCTTACAATCTTAGCAGATCATATTTCAGAAAGTGGTTTAACAGATATGTCTTATCAACAAGAACCATACTCTGTTGTGTGGGCGGTAAGAGCTGATGGTCAAATGGCTGGATTAACTTACAATAGATTAGAGAATGTAGTTGCCTGGCACAGACACATCTTCGGAGGAAAATCTGATACTGGTAAAACTGTTAAGCAACAAAAGATTTCATTCACAGCAAATTCAACAAATGTTAATACCACATCAAATCAAATTACAATTACGGGTCATGGTTTAGCTACGGGAGATCAAGTTTATTATTATGCTGCATCTAATAAGATAGGTGGATTATCAAATTCTAAAGTTTATTATGTTATTAATGTTGATGCTAATAATATTAAATTAGCAATATCATCTTCTAACGCCTCAGCTAATACAGCTATTAGTTTAACCTCAGCTCCTGGATCTGACACAACACAATTTATTTATCAAGGTGTAAATATTAATAATAATATTTTATTTGTATCAGCTCATGGATTTAAAAGTGGCAATCATATTTTTTACAAAAATTCTGGTACTGCTATCTCTGGTTTATCTGAAAATACAAAATATTTTGTAGAAAAAATAGATGATAATCAGATACAATTATATTCTGATGAGGCTAGAGAAACTGTGGTCAATTTAACTTCTGCACATAGCTCAGAACAAACTGATAAAATTTTAACTCATGCTAAAGTAGAAAGTGTAGCTTGTATAGATGGCGATGGAGAAGAGGATCAAGTTTGGGTTATTGTTCAAAGATATATTAATGGAGCTACAAAAAGATATGTTGAATATTTTACTCCATTTGAGTTTAACGAAGATCTAACTGCATTCCATTTTTTAGATAGTGGATTAACTTATACGGGTGGAGAAACTTCTACCTTATCTGGTTTAACTCATTTAGAGGGAGAAGTAGTAGATATAATCGGAGAGGGATCCGTACAAAATTCAAAAACTGTTAGCTCGGGTTCAATTAACCTGGACACAGCAATTGAAGAGGCACAAGTAGGATTATTGTATTCTTCTGATTTACAAACGATGAGATTAGATGAGGGTTATACAGAAACAACACAAACTAAAACTGTAAGAGTTTTTGATCTATCTGTAAGATTTCAAAATACAGTTGGAGCTAGTGTTGGACCAAGCTCAGATAATTTAACTAATATAGATTTTAGAGATAGCGGAGCTAGTATGGATTTACCCGTTCCATTATTTACTGGCGATAAACAAATTGAGTTTGATGCTGGACACGGAGTAGAGGGATTAATTTATGTTAAACAACCTCAAGCTCTACCAATGACTATTCTAGGTATATATCCACGATTGGAGACAGAGAGTGTCTAAAGTTGTAATTGTACCTTTTGAAAATAAACACGCTGAACAAATATTAGAGATTGGTTTAAACAGCAAATTATTAGAGCTGAAACCAGAACATAAAAAATATGCTTACTACTTAAAAGAAGTTGGTATGTCGTTCACGGGTTTAGTCAATAACAAACCCATAGCGGCTGGAGGTGTATTTACACTTTGGGATGGCGTTGCCGAGGGGTGGGTCTTGGCTACAAAAGATATTTATAAGTATCCAATTTTTTGCGCAAAGCATATAAAGAAAAGAACTGAGATGCTTATAAAAAATAATAAAATAAAAAGATTACAAACAAGTGTCAAAGCAGATTGTGAAATGGCAATCCGATTTGCTAAATGGCTAGGTCTTAATCCAGAGGGAGTAATGCAAAAGTATGGTCCCGATGGAGAAGACTTTATTAGATTTGCGAGGATAGAAAGATGAGTTTTTTTGGAGATATATTTGCGGGTAAATCAGCACAAGCAGCAGCTAATTATAATGCTGCAATAATAGATCGTAATGCAAAAATAGATGACCAAAGAGCTGAACAGTTAATGTCTGTTCATAACGAATACTCTTTACCAAAATTTGACAAAACAGTAGAGATGGTTCAAGGCAAAACTACTGTAGCTTATTTATCTAGTGGAGCTGAAATGTCTGGAACTGTTATTGAGGCATTATACGATCAACAGTTAGAGTTTGATAGAGACAGAGATATTATGAATTATAATGCTGAAAACGCTAGAGATGCATTATACAACGAGGCAATACAAAAAAGAGCAGATGCAGATCTTCAAAGATGGAAAGGTAAAGTTGCTAAGAAAGCATCTTACTATGCAGCGGGACAAAGTTTATTAGACTTAGGAACAGCGGTAATGACGGGGTAATTTATGGCAATAAAACTATACAAATCAGAATTGCAACCAACATCAGAAACTTCAAATGTTTATGATAGAAGACAGATAAGTTTATCTGAGGCATCATCTATTGGCAATGCCATGAAAGGAATGCTTAAATCTGGAGAAAATTTTTACATAAAACATCAACAAATAAAATCTGAAAACGAAGTTTTAGAAAAGAAAAAAGAAGTGATGGCTGGCAATAATCAGTTTGAGGGACTTTCTTCTCATAAATTAAAAGCTAATAATATGAGCGATCCAGATAAAGCCACAGCTTATTATGCAAGTGAAATACAAAAAGTTAAAAATACAGAGCATAACTTTACTGGTTTATTTGCAAAGAAATATTTTAACAAC
>Ga0070749_10003238_pt1 | contig 10890 bp, 22 predicted proteins | sample VirMetDEL_Nov_18_FD_75180 | JGI IMG/M metagenome (GOLD analysis project Ga0070749, IMG submission 75180) | Aqueous microbial communities from the Delaware River and Bay under freshwater to marine salinity gradient to study organic matter... | ecosystem: Environmental > Aquatic > Marine >...
GCCGTTGTTAATGACAATCTTTAATTCCGACTCGTTCGGCGGCTTGGCCCAGAACTGTTTTGTCAGTTCCTTCAGGTAATTCCACGCGACTTTCTTCGCCTGTTCGCGAAAGGGTGCGAGGTACGCAAACTGCGGCTTCGGCAACGGCGTTTCCAACGCCGCCACCACAATGTCGGCACACATCGCCACCGTCTTGCCGGCACGCCGGTGTGCAATCACCACCGCCCAGCGTTTCTTGCGCTGGTGCAGCGGGATAAATACATCGCGAGGGACGTAGCTGGTTAAATCCACGTTGCTTTTTAATCAACAGGCAAAAGTGGGGGTGCGAGAGAAAGGGGGGGAGGCTCCATTACTCACCCACCCCCCTCCTGCCGTTCAATGGGGGGGTGGGGGTGCGGAGCGGGCATTTCTGCGTCCGCCTGGTGGTCGATGACGGTCTGCGCGTTGTCACGCTGACCCGTAGTCCGCGTGTCGTCCTGCTGAATCAATAGGTTAGGTGCGGACTGTGCCGTAGGTGTGACGTTAATCAGCCCACGCCCTGCCAGCCAGCCTAGGTTGATCGTCACCCCTGCGCCGCCGCCTTGGGCTTGGACTTGCAAGGGCAGAGCCTTGGCAACCATCGCCGCGAATATCTGACGATCAGCCACGCCGCCTTGTGCGCGTTCTATAAGCCAGCCAGTCAGCCCCTGCGGGTGGCACGCGCCGGGCCTGGTTGCCGCCTCGATTGCGTCTTTAATCGTCTTAGTGACGGCGTTCTGCGTGCCTTTGGGCCTTCCTGGGCCTGGCCCTTTGAATACGTAGCGGCCTTTCCCGGCAGGTTTCTGCGGGGTTTTCTTAACCGTTTCAGATGTAACCGTCATGCCGCCGGACTATAGCCGCACCGTGGACAATTTCGCAACATACCGAGATAGTATTGACAATGCGCTAGCGGGTTGTGTTACTGTTGACCCGTCGAGAATTTCACTACGCTACAAACGAGGCAAACAAACATGATTAAGCAGTACGAAGCAGTTCCGCACCGCGTCTGGAAGCACACCAGCGGCCGCACCGCGTCGATCTACGGCAGCGTCCCGTACTACAGCGACGCGCAAGCAGCCGAATGGGAAGTTGTGACGATGGGCTGGACGATTCGCAACCATCGCACCGGAACAACTGGCATTTGCCGTCCGCCCTTCGCTACTCAAGCAGAGGCGCAAGCATGGTGCGACGAACACAACCCCAAATTCCGCCCCGCTGGTACCGGCGCATCCGTGCTGGTGTTTTAACTTACAACGCTGCAAATGAGGCAAACCATGAACACGACAGCACTTGACTTAACCACCGACACCATCGACGTCCGCGACATCATCGCCCGCGTTGAAGATATTGAAACTGCGATTGAGGAACCGAACGCGACACGCGACGACATCGCCGAATACGCAACGCTCCGCACCATCCTTAACGAATTGAAAGGCTACGGCGGTGACGAGCAGTGGCGCGGCGATTGGTACCCCATCACATTAATCCGCGACAGCTATTTCGTTCGTTACGCCAGCCAACTATGCATGGACATTGGCGACATTCCCGAAAACCTGCTGTCGTACATTGAAATTGACTGGGACGCGACAGCCCGCAACATCCGCGTCGATTACACGCCCGTCGAAATTGACGGCTCAACCTACTGGTACCGCTGACATGACCCGCCCCCGCATTTTGGCCCTTTTGTTACTGGCCACGTACCTGTTCGCCGCATGGGTCGAACCATGCGACGGCAAAAGCTGCGGCCCCGCTGGCTCTGAACTGACCTACAACCCTTACACGGAGTAACACCATGCACACTCAACACACTCCCGGCCCATGGACCATGCGCGGGCCTTGTGAATTGACCGGCCGATATTCCGTCGTGCATAACGGCCCGCTGGTCTACGTTAGCGACGCTGGCCAGCCCGGCGACGGCGAAGCAAACGCCCGCCTCATCAGTGCTTCACCAGACCTGCTCGCCGCACTGCAATGGATTACCCGCTGCGCGTCTATTGACGGCCCGGCTGGTACTACTGCCTATCTCATTTCCGACGAACGCATGGCCGCAGCCCGCGCCGCCATCGCCAAGGCAACGGGGGTGCAGCCGTGAAAACTTACGACGTAACCATCCGCGCTATCGTCACCAAGACGATCCGTGTCGAAGCGCAAGACGAGCAAGAAGCCATAATGGAAGCGCACGGCGAATTTGACACGACCTGCACCGACGACAGCGAAAGGTACGAGGAAGACACTATCGACGTTAGGGTGGTGCAGTTATGAAACAACCCCGCACCCCCCGCGAGGCGTTGACGCTTGCGCTGTTCCTCGCCATTACCGCCCCGACCGGCGCGCAAGCCGATCAAGCTGCCGCTATGGCCGAAGAGTTAGCCGCTGGGCTAACCCCCGCCGATGTAGCCGCCGCCAAGCGCAACGCCTTGCGCCGCGTGAGGCGACATGAAGCCGCCCACGCCTAACCAGGCCCACCCCCTTGCCTCCCTCGCCCGGCTTAGTGCCGGGCATTTTTTTACCTGCTCGACCGGGACAAAATCCGGGACAAGGGGCGGGACAAACAGGGGGTACTACGTACCCCCCCTGTTTTTTGTCCCGCTTGTCCCAGTTGGGAATTTTGCCTTGTCCCGCCTTGTCCCAGTTTGTCCCGCCTGACCGCTAAAAGCCTATAAAACAAGGCCTTTTTACCCCAAGCCACGGCGGACAGATTTTGTCCCGCTTTTGTCCCGTTGTCCCGGCCTTCCGAAAAACCCTTGTCCCACCCCCCCCTTCTGGGACAAACATTTTGTCCCGCTTTGACGCGACAGTTTAAGTCGTGTTATGACTGTCTTGTCACATGGAGTTTTTCACTATGTATACCGAAGACGAGTACCAAACGTACCTGAAGGTTCAGGCATTAAAGCGCGGCCAGTTGCGTTATGGCTGGGTGACGGTTTCCGCCTGCGTCCATCCTGACGATGCGCCGCGCCTGCGCGGGCTGGCCGATGAAATGATCCGCGCCAGGTCGGTTGACCTGCTAGAGCGGATGGCAAAGCGCGAGGAAGCACCGCCGCGCAAGTTTAGGCTGAACGGCCACGAGCAGGCGGTGATGGCCCTGCTGCGCCAATCCCCCGTCGTCAAAAAGGTTGAAATTCGACGCTTGATCGAGTCTCGCGTCGCCAATCCCTCGAGCCACGGGAAGGTCGTGGCGCGAACGATGGACAAGCTGGCGCGGATGGGTTTGGGCAGGCATATCGACCGTGCCACGTTTGGATTGACCGCCTGACCCGTTTGACCGCTTTGACCGCCTGACCGCCAGCCCCGTTGACCGCCTGATGGTCGTACTGTTCGCGACATAACATTCGCCGCCGGCTAGTGCTTGCACCGCAAGCGAGTTGTGTTACGTTCCGCACTGTTGTTGTCTCTCTACGTTTTTAACTAAAAACTCTACACGGAGAAAACACCATGCAAGCGAATGAACTAATCCCCACCCCGCGCGGCAAGCGTGAAAAGGTCTTTTTGTCCCGCTGGAAGTGCCGCGAATGCGGCAGTTTGAACGTCGAAATAGCCCTGCCCTGCTGGTTCCGCGAAGACCGCGACATGAACCTGCACCAGATTGACGGGCCGGAAGACGAAGCCGAGCCGATGGCGTGGAGTTGCAACGAGTGTTTCGCTTATAGCGACGGCTGCCCTGCCCCGGCGGTGCTGTGATGAAGCGCACCGCCAAGGCCCGCACCAAAGCCCCGCAAAAGCCCGCACGGCCTAAGACGAGTAAGGCCAGCCGCCTTGCCATGCTGCGCGAAGTAACGCCGCTATATATCGCCCTAGCCGTCGTCGATAAGCGTCCCTCGCTCGATGCGGACGGCGTAGAGGGTGAGTCTATTTGGGTGGAGTTTGCCCGCGACTATCTGCGCGAATTGCCGAAGGCTGACCGCCAGCTCTGCCTTCAGCGTGGCAGCGTCATTATCAACCTAATGACCGCATGGGGTGGCGAATGACCGACCCATACCAATCCCGCATTGAGGCGCTGATCCGCGTCGGCTATGGCTTAGGCATGGCCGAGCGGCTGGCCTTTGAGGAGTTTTACGGCGAGTCGCCGCGTTATGAGCCAGCCCCGCGCGACTGGCAGGACGTTGCCGCTCGCGAGGCGGGCGTACCGCGCTGGGGGGAAATATGACCTTCCCCGCCCCCCGCGATGACGCCGCCATTCGAGCGTTATGGTCGTCGGTCATAGTCCAAGCCATAAAGGACATGGACAGCCGGATTTTGTGCGACATACGTGTAGCGAAAAACTGGATGTATACGGACAACCGCATCGGCATAGGTTCGTTCGATTGGATTTGCCAAATGCTCGATTTGGACGCTGACCGCATCCGCACGATTTGCCTGACCCGCGAAGGCCGCAAGCGCCTCAAAAACAACAACGAAGGCAACCGCCGACGCAGAACTAAAAAGGAGACGACGCATGAGCTACGTCATTGACGTTGATTCGGACGGCGGCGCGTGGCGGCGCGAACTACTCGCCCGCCCGCTGACCGTGCCGCAGCTGCGCGACATGGTGAGTGAGTTGGAACACTCGTTGATCGTTTCGCGACGCAGTTTTGAGGCGATGCGCGAACAGAACCTAGAACTGGTGAAACGGCTGGCAGAAGCCGTGGCGCGTGAGATGGAACAACGCGCGATGGTCGTGCGATTGGAACAGGAGTTGCAGAAGTGGAATACACGCAAGACCGACTGAATGCCGAAATTAAGTATTGGAAAGAGCGGGCCGAGGCGATGGAAACGCATCGCAGCGAGTTGCTCATGGCCGAAATTGCCTTAGCGGCGGTGTGCTTGATCGTCGGCTTTTTGTGCGGCCTGTCGATGGCGAACTGATGTTCATTGAATTGAACAACGCCGAGCAAGCGTTGGCACGCTCGATTGCCACGCAACGCTGGACTTCATGCCGCGAGGCGGGGCTGGTCAACCCGCAGCAAGGCACGGTCCTATCCGAGCAGGAAATGGACCTAGAAGGCGCTGGCGCGGAGTTGGCCTTTTGCAAGCTGGCGAACGTCTACCCCGACCTAGCAGACGACTACACCAACCAGGTCGATGCGTGGACGCGCTACGGCGACAGGATTGACGTTAAAGCGACGCGCCATGAACGCGGGCGACTGCTGGCCGTGCGGTGGAAACAGACCGGCAAGGTGGACTTTTTCGTGCTGATGGTCGGCACGTTTCCGAAGTACCGCTGCGTCGGCTTTTTCCGCTCCGAAGACCTGCTCAAGTCGCACCGCCTTATTCCGCTTGGGCGTGGCTTTTCCTACGCCGCCGAGCAGGACGAACTGCAACGCATTGAGGAATTACTGGGGGACTAACCATGGAAACAGCGATTTGGACATTGGGTTTTATCTGCGGCCTGGCAACGGGTGCGGTGATTTGGGCGAGGCTGCGGTGATGGGCATTCTTTTAACTTGGGTGTTGCGATAATCCCGATGCGTTACGTTTCTGTCTGCGCCGGCATTGAAGCCGCTACCGTCGCCTGGCACCACATGGGGTGGACGCCTGCGTGGTTCAGCGAAATTGAACCGTTTCCAAGTGCCGTGTTGGCACACCACTACCCCGAGGTGAGGAACCTCGGCGACATGACCCAATTTGAGGAATGGCCTGATGAACCAATTGAGCTTCTTGTCGGAGGAACACCCTGCCAATCCTTCAGCGTTGCAGGACTGCGTAAAGGACTTGCCGACCCACGCGGCAACCTCATGCTTACGTTTCTTGCAATCGCTCAACGTCACCGGCCTCGATGGATTGTCTGGGAAAACGTCCCCGGTGTTCTGTCATCAAACCGAGGACGGGATTTTGGAACCTTCCTCGGGGCGTTGGGGGAGTTGGGGTATGGGTTTGCCTACCGAGTGCTGGACGCTCAATGGTTCGGAGTGGCCCAGCGCCGCCGTCGTGTGTTCGTTGTCGGCTACCTTGGAGACTGGCGCCGTCCCGCAAAGGTTCTTTTTGAGCGCGAAAGCGTGCGCCGGGATTCTCCGCCGAGCAGAGAAGCGCGGGAAGGCGCTGCCGCCGGCATTGGCGGCGGCCCTGACGGCGGTCGCATCGCAGGAGCCGTGACGCGCAAATGGTCAAAGGGCAGCGGCGGCCCTGCGGGCGACGAGTGCTACAACATGGTCGCGCAGCCCATCGGCTTCGGCGCACAAATGTCGAATCCGCAGACGGATATGGATTTGATGCAGACGCTCAACGCCAAGAATCCGATGGCGGTGGCGCAGCCCATCCACTACCGCAAAAGCCGCCGCGCACAGTCCGTCAACGACCATGAGACATGGGTTGAGGATGCAGTCAGCAACACGCTCAACTGCTTTGATGTGGGCGACGTTCGCTCAACAGATGTAGTGGCGCAGCCGGTAGCAATTGGGCTAGACGAAGAACAAAACGCTTGGGTGGATGGATTTGGAACGCTCAAGGCACGCACGGAAGGTGGCGGCTTTGAAGGAAGCGTAATGACTCCGGCCATGCAAGTCCGCCGCCTCACGCCCATCGAGTGCGAGCGGCTGCAAGGCTTCCCCGACAACTACACCAACATCCCGTGGCGCAAGAAGCCCGACGCGCCAGACGGCCCGCGCTACAAGGCACTCGGCAACTCAATGGCCGTGCCGGTGATGCGCTGGATTGGGCAGAGGATCAATGCGATTGAGGAAAGTGACACATGACCGACGAACTGCATTACGGCGCGACGCACGATAAGACCAAGCTGGCCGTGCTGCGCGAAGCCGTTGACCGCGCGGATGCGCTGGCCGGCACGCAAGCAAAGCTGATCGAGTCGCAGGAGGTGCTGATTGCCACCCTGCAAAGCCGCATCCGCACGCTGGAGAGTGAATTGGCAGAAACGCGGGCGGCGCTATGAGCGGGCTGTGTCCGAACTGTCTTGGGCGGCTGTGGCTGGACGATGGCTACGGCGACTGGCTGCGCTGCCATGTATGTAATTCAGAGGAGAAAAAGCATGTCGAACATCGAACTATTCGTCCTACCCTCCGTGTCATTACTGGCGCTAATCACGCTCGGCATGACGATCCGCCGCCTGATCCTCCAGGGCCGCCGCTTGCGGCATGACGCATGGCGGCAAGTGCCGCCGCCGAACTTGGCGAGTAAGCGTGGTGGGGTGGAACTGTGGTGAATACGGACGATGTGATTCGCGCGTACCTGCGCGAAATTGCCAAGAAGGGCGGCTCGGTCAAGGGGCAGAGCAAGCGCCGGGGCGATAAGGACTATTACAGCCAGTTGGCCAAGCGCCGTAAGCGCAAGACGCCGGAGACGCCATGATCGAAGGCTTTGAAATAATGGGCCATAAGATTCGCGTGCGCTACGGCCGCGTGCCGAAGGAGGCGTGGGCGTGGTGGCGGCCTGATGAGAAGGAAATTGTCATCAGCCCGCGCATCAAGAAAATGCCGGCAAGTCACCTGCACCACACGCTGTGTCACGAAGTGACGCACGCGGTGCTGGACACGATTGGGCGTGAGGATTTGTCGCAGGACGAGGCGTTTGTGGACTTGCTGTCGAATGCTTTTTACCAAGTCCTTACGACTGTCAAACCCTCTTCCACAAGCCTATCCCCGCCGGCTTAATCAGCCGCTTTTCCTGTAGCGACTTCATCGTCCGCGTCCAGGTCTTGCGGCGCGTTTCGGCGTTGTCGATCATCCCGGCGAGGATGGCCTTCAGGTCGTCCTCGGCCATCACGCCGCCTTCCAGCCCCGCCATGAAGGCTTGCTCGTACTGGTTCAGCTTCAGGGCCGACTCCTTGCAGGCGGCCACCGCATCGTGCCAGGCGGCCGTGAGGCTGGATATTTCCTCCCCGTCCTCGTCCTTTTCTAGCACCTCGCGGTGTAGCTCGAAATACTGCGCGTTGAGTTTGTCACCATCTTTCTGTTTAATGACTTCTACTTGGGCAGCGAGTGCTTCTGCGTTTGGGCGAAAGCATCCAAGCAAAAAATCCAAGTTCGCGGTGATTGCAGACGACCCACGCGGACGCTCGCTGGCCATGTGTCCTGTGTGATGAATCACCAGCACGGTGGTGCTGAACGCCGCCCGTAGGTGCGTATTGAGCAGCCGCAGGTAGTTCGCAATATCGGTGCTGCTGTTTTCATCTCCGCTGAAGGTCTGTGAAAGTGTGTCCACCACGACGAGAGACGGCCTGGAGGGGAGTTGGCTGATTGCCTCCCGCAAGGCAGACACTTGTTCTTCTTCCGCCAGCAGCAGCGGCGTGACGCAAACGTGGAAATTGTCCGGCTGCTCAAGTTTGTGGTGCTGATGCCAGGCGCGCACGCGGCGATAAATGCCAGCGCCGCCTTCGGCCGCCACATACACAACGCTACCGGCGGCCGTCTTGCGCTTGGCGAATTGCAGTCCATGCGCGACATGCAGCGCCAAATCCAGCGCCACGAATGACTTGAACGTGCCGGAAGCGCCGAACAGCATCCCCATCGCATCGGCCGGGATGAGCGTCTTGACCATCCAGCGCACGTTCTTGGTGGCTTCGCCAAGCTGCGGCAACGTCAGCAGCAGCCCCTGCCGCTCTTCGTCGGTGCCGGCTAACGCAATTTCCACCCTCGGCGCTTTGAACTTCTTCTCAGCGCCGTTGACCATGTGCGGGATACGCTCATAGCGGGACTGCCACCGCTCCAACTGATCGGCGCGGGTGGGTTTAACGGCTTGCATTAAACCCCGCAGCGTCTCGACGGCCGCCCCGCCGTGCATTCCAGCAGAAACAAACTTGGCAGAAAGTTTCAGCAGCGGGTCGTGGTAGCTGCGCTGGGACGGGTCGTCCGCCGCCAAGGCGGCCAGCAGTTCTGCATAGTCGCTGCCGCTGCCGGCCGCTATGCCACTTGGTGTCACCCTTGTGACGGCCTGTTCGCGAATCACATCTAGGTCAAGGCCGAAGATGGCTACCGCATCAGCAAGGCTGTAGCGCAGCGCCAGGTTGCATTCTTTGACCTTGACGGCCCACGGCCCTGTCTCGCGCTTCTTGGTGTTATGACCCTGCGGCAGTCGCACATAACGCACCGCGTTATTGCCACTTGAGTCGGCTTTAATCAGGTTGGCCTTCGCCATCGCCTGCATGACTGCATCAATCGTGTGCAGGTCGGAGCAGTCAGGATCGTCAGCATCGAGCAGCACGCCAAGCTGATGCTTGCCGGGGCTGGTTTCTAAGATATAGGACGGGCGGCCGTTTAATTGCGTCGGGTCAGCATCGTCCGCCACCAAGGCGCCTAAGCGCGTAAAGTGCGACTTGCCGCGCTTGAACTGGCCCTGCTCGTTTACGCCCTTCAATACTGCAGTGCAAAAGAACGTGTTGTCTTCGACGCAAGAGTCGATGAGCGAGGCTTGAGCGGACGATCCTCTGTAGGGCCGGCCCGCCCATGACGAGATAATCGCATCATTAGGGTCAGCACGAAAATTAGTCACCCAGCCGAAATACTCCGCGTCGAGCGGGCCGTAGACGGCGTCCAGCAGTTCGCTGTTCTTCATGGCCTACTCCGTCAGCGAATGTTGGACAGTTCGGAAACTGACAGCTTGATGCGTTCCTGTTTGGCGTAGTCGAGCAGCGTTTGCCAGTGCTTCAACGGCACGGCGCCGCCAGTGCCTTTCTCCTGACGCGAGACGAGCCAGCGCGACACGGCGCTAGGATTCACGCCCAAAATGCGTGCAGTCGCACGCACGCCGCCGAGCTTGGCAACTACGGTGCGGGCCGGGTCGAGTTTGTTTTTAGTATTTGTGTGCGACATAACGGAAGTCCACTTCTGGTGTTGCTTTAATCGCCCCGACCCTGCACTATGTGTTCGGGAAAAGTCAACACCACAAACTAAAGGCCACAACGATGCAAGCGATTAAAACTAATCCCAAATGGTTCCGCGACAGGCTGGCGGAACGAAACATGTCCCTGCGCCAGCTTGCCAAGCGGATTGACCTAGACCCAAGCGCTGTCAGTCTGACATTCAGAGGGAGACGCAAGATGACGTTGAAGGAGGCAAACACCATTGCCGTCCTGCTCGGGCTGCCCGTCACAGAAGTTATCCGCCAGGCGGGCATTGACGTAGCTCAGGACGTACAGGGTGTTCGGTTGACCGGGTACGTGGACGGCAAGTCCAGCATTAAGAATATCCCGGCAAATCAAGTGCGGGCGATTGTCGGCCCGCCAGACGTACCGCACGATGGCTTTGCGCTACAGATACGGGCGGCCAGCAATTTCTACGACGGTTGGATGGTGTATGTCGGCCCGCAGAGCGACATGCCGTGGCTGTGCCTGGATCGAATCTGCGTTGTCGCCCTGCCCGGCGGGCAGCGGGTGCTTGGCACTTTGCGCCGGGGGTACGAGGAGGACACGTACAACATCGTCCCCCTGCTCGACCCGACCGGGCTGACGGTGCTGGACAACCAGAAAGTCGAGGGCGTTTCGCCCGTCCTGTGGATGCGGCCCCAATAGGGGGCCGTTTCCTTTACACTGGGTGTTGCGTTTTTCCGTACGCCCCGTTATTGTCTAAACGTAGGTATTCCCCACCACGGAGCCATAACGATGACAACGACGCCAGAAGAACTGGCGCGGGATTGGCTTGCTGCCAAGCGAGCCGAACTCGACGCCGCCAACCGACGCTTACAAATCGAGCAAGACCTGTTGAAGCTGCTGCCGGCCAAAGAAGAGGGACGAGCCGCTACCGTCCTTACCAACGGAATGCGGGTCGTTTCAACCGGCAAAATGACCTACAAAGCCGACATTGAGCGATTGTTGGCTTTGACAGACGGCTGGCCTGATAAGCCGATCAAAACAAAAGTGGAAGCCGACGAGGCGTTCCTCAAGGCCATCCGCAATGACCGCCCCGACCTGTGGCGGCAAATTGCACCAGCCATTTCACTAAAACC
>Ga0070749_10003243_pt1 | contig 10886 bp, 7 predicted proteins | sample VirMetDEL_Nov_18_FD_75180 | JGI IMG/M metagenome (GOLD analysis project Ga0070749, IMG submission 75180) | Aqueous microbial communities from the Delaware River and Bay under freshwater to marine salinity gradient to study organic matter... | ecosystem: Environmental > Aquatic > Marine > Coastal...
CAATTCCATTCTTTCCTGCTTTTTTTTTCTCTTCTCTATCTGAAAAAAATGGAAGATACCCTCAGATCTTTGGAACTCCCAAAGGGGACGATTCTGAAAAAACCCTCGCCCAAAAAGCCCAAGCAGAATTCACCCTCGAAAGCTGGGGCTGGTACAACGTCCTCGACAAAGTCACGCACTCGCAAGTCTGGCACCAAGACGAAGTCCTCGAAATGAATGCAGACCAGGTCTTGACCTACTATGCTTATCTCCTGGACAAGAATAAGAAAGAGAGGTTAGACTATGAAGCAAGGTCCCGTCAATCAAAATAAGGGACATTCATATTTAGAAATGTAGTGAATTAAAAATAACTCAATTATCATGAATCAAGAACAAATACTCGGTTTCGTAAGACACGGACTTTCACTCTTGGGTGGAGCAGCTGTTGCTAAGGGATGGATCGATGAGTCAACAATGCTTGAACTCTTGGGAGCCACCATGACAGTACTGGCCTTCGGCTGGAGCTTCCTTTCTAAGAAAAAATAATAGGACATGAGTACAACAACCCAATACCAAGTCACAGATAGAATCCTGGACCTTGCCCGTAACCATCAACTGGTTAACCAAGTTAGGTATGGGTTTTTGTCGGACATCGATATCAACTTCGAGGTCAATCCTATCACGTTTTACCTCATCCCGGATTCAGCAAGTTATCCCACCGATAACAAGATCCGCTATAGGTTCATCCTATATGCTTGGGATCTGCTGCTTCCGGATGAGTCGAACCTACAAGACATAATCTCGGACACCACCTCGGTACTGAACGACATCTACACCAAGCTTATCTACAACGGTACGCCGGATAACTGGGTAGTTACCTCGGGTGGATCCTACAGATACTTTAAAGAAAAACTAAAAGACATGGTAGCCGGAGCAGCACTAACGATCGACGTGGAAACGTTCGCTGATCCATGTACTACCAACCTACCATTTAACTAATGACAACGTACATTGATAAAGACGAGTTCGAAAGCATTCTAAGAGACCTTGGGATTCAGGCTATTAACGAAGCCGGAATCGGTAACCAGTCAGGTCAACTTAGAAGCACTCTTCGGGTAGATGCTACACCAGATGGCTTTGTGCTCGAGTTCGAACCATACGGTCTTTATCTCGACTCCGGGGTTAAAGGGATTAAGGGTGGATTATCTGGTCAGGGATATGAAGGCAACTTCTATGAATTCTCTGGTCTGTACAAAATGATCGGGGGTAATCTCGGCGGACAAGGACCGGGCGGATTTGCTATCAGGACCTCGATCTACAATAAAGGTATCGCTGCTAAGCCTTGGATCGAACGTGCCCTATTCCTCATCACAGAAGAATCAGCAGAGCAACTCGAAATCCAAATCGTAGAAGGTATCGAGAAAACATTAGAAGACGACTTCCCAAGAGCGGCTATAAACGTAACAATATAACATGGCTTGGACTAAAACAGAATACACCTATACACTTGCACCGGCCCACAATATAAATTGGGTCACTGCCCTGAATTCTACGGACTATAACGAGAACTCCTTTAAGTATTCGTACGATGTTCGAATGACAGACATCGGTGGTACCTTCACCCCGGGGTTAACTGGTACATCTCTTGGAACCTTCTACGTTCCACCCCGTCCAGTAACTGGTGAGGGCAAGTTCAATCCTTCCGGTATCTGGAAGGACAACATGTATTCCATCCTGGATCCAGCGGGAGCATCGGGAGGTGGAGCAACAGGAACTGGCTATAAGGATACCCAGGTCACTTACAACTACAACTACATTAACACATCAGGTGTTGGTGTTACTGGTTCCCCAATCACTGGAGCTACCAAGAGAACCTGGTCCGCTATCTTCGACTATGAGGAATGGGCCAACTACGACGATACCGAATGGGAGGTTAGAACTACAACGGGAGGTTCGGTTAATTTCCTTACTGATGGTCCTGAAAATAGATGCTCGTTAAATAACGATCTACTCTATGTGCTCATCGGTCCTTACAGCCCAAGCGCTTACACTTGGGCCAAACCAGCAACCATCTCGGGCAAGACGGATTTCCAGAACTTCTGTTTCTATTCGGGTGCTTGGCAAGAAGCTACCAACCCCGATTCAACAGGGGGTACAGATTTAACTTGGCTTTGTGCTGACGGTACTGGTGTTTACGCTGGCTCTTATCCCAACGTAAACTCGTATTCCAATATTCTGTTTACGGACCCAACTCCGGCCAATCAATATTACGCTATCGCTAAGCCGGGTGCTACGATCACAATCAGATTCAGAACCTCAGCACTTTACTCAGCCCAAACTTCTGGCTTCCACGCTTATGGTCTAAGATCAGATACTGGGGTATGGGAATACATGGACGTTTTCTCGGAATACAATCTATCAGGTGCCCAAGCATTCGAATACATCGATACCATCGGGACTTCTTACGGTTACGATAGAATTGGTATTGCTGTAGATGCTGGATTCTCTTACACTTCCCGTATCGTCAACATCATAGATTGGACCATTCAAAATCCTGGTGGATACTCTTGGGAGATTGACCACGGAACTTCGGTCGATATTATAACAGCCGATTCCTCTAAGATGAACTACCTAAATACGGGTTCACTTGCTGTCGGTGCTACTGGAGACTACTCCGTTACCCTCGTCCATTCCGGTTCTGGCCTACACTATACCAAGACGATCAACTATGACTACGATTGTAACCTTTGTGGCAATTGTGAAGCTGTCGCTTTGACCTGGCTAAACTCGAAGGGCGGATTCGATACTTTTAAATTCATTTGTACCAATACTAAAGAGTACAAGGTTACACGTCAGCAGGCCAACAGATTCCTCGGGGAAGGCTACACAGTTGGTCAGCGTGGATTTATGAATCCTAAGAACAGCATGACTATAACCAAGACGGTGAACACCAACTACACCACAGAGGCGGACATCACTTGGTTAGAATCCCTACTTCGTTCCCCAGAGGTTTACGAACTTCGGGACGACAACACGGTAATCCCTGTTATTGTAGACACCAACTCCTACAAGACTTGGGTAACCCCGGATAAACTAAAGATAGCAGAGTTTAGTTACCGCTTAGGGTATAATCTAAATTCTCAGAACGTCTAATGAATATAGAACTACTGATAGAAACGGGAACTAAGGTATTCAACTACGTTCCATCATCTTCTGGTAACACCACGGTGGGTTCACTAAAAAGAATCGACAACCAAAGGGGTTTCACACTGGACCTATACCCGGACGAAAAGATAGACCTAAAATATCAGATAGCCGAGGTTAAGGATCCCACGGAAAAGCTCACCTCGTTTTCTAAGTCTTTCTACATTCCAGGAACAGCACGTAATAACCTGGCGATGGGATACGCTTACAATCCACTCGTCGACGATGCTTGGAGAGTAGGAACTACAGTAGCAGACACAACAGCCCAGGAGTATGACGTGACTTTCAGGAACGCCTATCTTCTGGTAGACGGGGTGCTCGCATTCACGGGAACGTTAGAACTTCTGAATGCAAAGACCCAAAACGGTAACATCGTTTCTTACGAGGTCTTCTTCCTCGCCTCTGAATCGTCCCTATTAGATCTCTGGGACCAAGTGCAGCTGAACGAATTAAACTTTGCTGATCAATACCCTCAGATCGACAGCAACCCGGAGAATTATTACGCCGCTATGGCTAACACGGATGCTGATGCTACCTGGTCTATAGGTGGTGCTGGTTCCTACAAAGGATTTACCTTTGCTTATCCAGACTGGGGATTTCAGGATGCCCCGCTCATCAATGCAGCAACTGGAGCTTACCCGTATCTTGGATTCAACCCATCCGAGCTTACGACCATTTGGCAGGATTCGTCTACACCACCCTCGGACGAGAGACAGTGTGGACTAAGATTCGGATACAACGTGCTACCCTACCAATATCTGAAGTCCCTGGTTGACAAGATGTTTAGACTTGCTGGGTATTCCTACGAATCCACCTTCTTCAACTCGACGGACTTCAGACAGATGCTACTTCTGTACTACGACAGAACCAAGCTTCCGTCTAACATGTTCATGAAGTTAACCTCGGTTAACCCCGGTCCGGTCATTAACAGAACTGGGGTAAGCAGCCAGTATTTCGCAGATGCTAACGGTTCTTCCTATGCCCAACACGTACTGGACGGCGATTACAACTACGAAACAGTTCCTTCTGCTATTACATTCGACAGCGGCAGGTGTGAAGATCTCTACGGAGTTTACCAGGGTAACGGAGTCTTTAAGTTTCCAACTCCTGGAACTTGGAAGATCCAGGTCAAAGCTTGGCCGGGTGTACTATTCGGCTGGGATCAAACACTCGGACCATGTACTTCTGGTTGTGGACTCGGTAATCCGAACACATATCCACACTCCACCTATCCACTTATAGGACCAGACTCTGCTATCTACATGAATAACCCTTCTCGGGGTGTTACAGTTACTACCGCCATGACCGGTGGACCGAGAAACCCGATTGCTGATCAGAACAGAGGTACTTACACCAAACTGGGCTCAACCCACTGTCAATGGGAATACAGAGAAGACTACTGGTCTACTCCACTGACACTAACAATCAATACGATTGGTCCAGATGAGGAATGGACGTTGTACATGAGAGCAGATGCTTCGGAGTACTACAACGCTCCGGTTGGAGCCTTCTGTCCTGCTTTCCCCACGAACGAAAGAAAGTACCAACCATTCTGTGATTTCGTTATCGAAGACATTTCTAACCTATACCCGAACTGGTCACAGACCGTTCCAGACATTTCATGTAAGGAATTCTTCAACGCTCTCGTCAAGCACTTCAATCTGTTCGTCCAGATCAACCCGAACGAGCGTAAGATGATTATAGATCCTCGTGACGAGTTCTTTACAAACGGGGAAATACAAGATTGGTCTTCTAAGGTGGATCTGTTCCAGGACAGGGTCATCCAGAACTTCACCCCGCCCAAGAACGTGTACATGAAGTTCACAGAATCGGGCAATTGGTTGGATGTCAATTTCCAGAACCAACAGAACAACACAGAGAAGCTACCTTATGGTTCTCGGAAGATTATCAACAACTACGGGGAAGGGGATCTGAACATAGAAACACCATTCTCTGCTCCTACCCTGTACTACGCTAAGTATTGGGAACTCGTTACCTCGGGTGGCTTTGACATCCTACAGGAAAACGGGGAGAATATCAAGTTCCCACTAAATGTTAGTGGTACCGACTACTACGTGAACGTTCCAGTTCTAAGTCTTTACCCTAAAGACGATAACGGAAGACAGCAAACCGATAAGTCTAAGATGTTCATCGCTTACAACTATGGGTTTGTTAACAATCCTGAAAGAAAACCACTATATGGTTCTGGGACCGCTGTGTATGCTCCTATTTCTACCAGGAACTTTAGTGCAATAGTCGAGGAACCTGGAGGCACAGCGGCGGCACACGTCGTTACTCCTGTGAAATCCTTTACGGCTACTACTTCGAACAAATCAGATATTCTACTTTATACAAGTCTACCCTCGTCTGCTATTTCGAGAGGATACACCCCGTCGGGTTACACGGCTGATCTACAAGATACCATGTACAACAACTTCTGGGAAAATTACCTCAACAACCAAGCGGACACTAAGCTTTATAAAGTAAGAGCAAATCTAACAAATAGAGACCTGGGTCTATTCCAATTCAGAAACCCAATATTCTTGGATCTGAATGGAGACGGGCAATACTATATCGTCAACAACATCGACGTCAGTGCAACTAACAACGGTCAGGCAACTGTAGAACTCTACACGTTCAACCCGTTGTACTTCGACTTCGACGTTGATACCTCGATACCGTCTTACCCGAACGACCCAGTACCACCATCACTATAATACCATGGCACAAGCAAGAATAGACATAGTAGTTAATGATCAGTCGATCAGCTCGTTAGAGTCAAAACTATCAGCACTCCAGGCCGAGATCAAAGGAGTCGGAGTAGGCTCTAATGAGTTTAAAAAGTTATCTGCCGAGATAAGGCAAACAGAAAAAGCATTGGCTGGTGCTAATCAGCAAATTCAAGGTCTTGATATAGCCACTCTTGCTGGTAATTTTGCCAAAGCAGCTTCCGGTGTTGGTGCTGCATTTGCTGTCATCAACTTAGCAGTTGCTGATAACGAAGAAGCTTCAGAGACTGCCCGAGTAGCACAAGAAGCTTTGATAAGCATTCTTGGTCTTGCTGCTGTAGCTGAAGGTGTACTTGCAGCAGCCGAGATCGCAAGGACAGTAGTGCTTGGTAAAGAAACCCAGGCACAATTACAAAGTACCGCAGCTCTTAACGAAGATACTGTTGCAACAGTAGGTAATGCAGCAGCAAAAGAGGCTTTAGCAGCAGCCACAGCTAAGCTGGCATTTGCTGAAGCTTCCTTAGCAGAAGCTCAGACTATTTCGGGGGAAGCAGTAGAAGTTGCAGAAGGATTGGTAGCGGACGCTACAAAAGGAGTTAAAGAAGCTGAGGCTGCCATGGGTGGTGCCGCTGCAGCTACTAAATCTTTCGGTTCATCAGCTAAAGCTCTTGCAGCCAATTTGGGTAGATTCTTAATTAGCCCTGTCGGTATTGCTATTGCAGCTTTGGGTGCATTGGTCCTGGTACTTAAACAAATAAACGACGAAATGTCGGAGGCAAGAATAGTATCTCGATATGGAACCAGCATAGATAACTTGTCTGAAAAAGTCGAATCAGCTTCGGGCGGATTTGATAGTTTAACCCAGAAGATAGCAGCTTATGCATCTGGTTTAGAAGCTGGGATATTAAACGGGGATAAGCTTACCCAAGTCCAAGACGAGTTAAAAGAAGCAGCTTTACAAGCTGGCCTATCTTTACAAGACGTAAATGATATTATAAACTCTGGTACTGATGCTCTAACTATTTACATTGCTAAACTACCGGAACTTCTAAAAGCTCAAGTAATTTTCGAAGCCTTGAAAGAACAGGTATCTGAACTGGTTAAGATCCAAAACGATCCAAGCCTTTCAGATCCAGGCTTCTGGCAATCTGCCGGTAATGCTGTACTCTCTGCCGGTAATGCTTGGTCTTATGCGTTTAGACAAACTACAACAGCCGCAGAAAATTATGCAGAATCTACCTCCGACATAACCACGGAAATAGAAAAGCTTCAGAAACTACTTGCTGAATCTCTAAAGGAAAATTCCGATTACTTCGACAAACTTTTCGGTACTGGAAAAGACGGAGATGGCGGAGGTGGTGGAGTACCAGCGAGGGTTACAGATATTAGTAACGAGATACTAAAACTCCAGAGAGACTTTGTTACCCAAACCATTAAGAGCACTTCTGAAGGTTATGACGAAGAAGAGAAACTTGCAGAACAAGCAAGACAGAATGCTATTGAAGATCTTAATCGAAGAAGAGAAGAAGTAAGAAAAGATGCTACGATTAGCAGAGCACAGAAAAAACTATTCTTACAAGCTGCCAAAGACGAGGAGGAAAGGATTGAACTTGAGTACAGGGAGAAGCTAAAGGACATAGACGATAGAAGACTACAGGACGAGCAGGATGCACTTAAAGAAGGAACAGAGGTTCTCCAGGAATCCCTACAGGAAAGACTTGATCTAAATCAAGAGTACAATGACCTTCAGGAAGAACAAGAACAGATAGCTCTTAAGAAAAGACTTTTAGCTGGAGAAGTTACCGAAGCAGAATACGAGCAAGAGCTACTTGATATTCGTAAGAAGTTTTTAGAAAGAGAAGAACAACAGAGAAGCGACGCTATTGTAAGTTCAAGGGAAGCCCTATTGAAAGAGATTCTTGCACTTCAGGACGACGAGTCGGAAGAAGGCAAAAAGCGTAGAGAAGAATTACAAAACCAGGTTACCCAAACCTACATAGAAGAGGATAAGCTTGCAAGGGAGTTTACCAACAAATATGCAGATCTTGAGAACGAGAGGGTTGAAGCAACCAAAGAGGCTAACGAGGAAATAGTCGAGGATACAAAGAAGACTAACGAGGAAAAAGCAGAAGCATTTGCCGAGTACGTACAAGGCATTACAGATCTTCTCGTTGGTGTTCTTGAATTTGGTATTATAGGGATCCAATCCCAAATAGAGCTTTTGAACATAGAGACCCAAAGCCAAATAGAGCAACTGGATAAAAGTCTGGAAAACACCCAAAAGAATTTCGACGCCAGACAAAAGCAGATCAACCAGTCTACAGTACTCTCGGCCAAGGCGAGGGAGAATGCTATCCTACAATTGGAAGAGCAAAGAGCTGCTGAGGAGGCAAGGATAGCGAAGCAAAAAGAGAAGCTCGAAAAGGATGCTGCTAAGAAAGGTCTAATCTTAGAATCTAAACAGGCCAAAGCAAATCTTGCTATCGGTATAGCACGGGCAATTTCAGAAGCAGCCATTGGTATTTCTACGGCCACTGCACAGGCACCTTTAACATTCGGTGCTTCGTTAGCACTGATTGCACCTATTGCAGCTTCGTTAGCAGCAGCCATAGCTTCTTACTCAGCACAAGAAAAAAGCATCGACGCTCAAGTATCAGCACTTGGATTCGCCGAAGGTGGTTTTGTGTCGGGGCCAGGTTCAGGTACGTCTGATTCTGTACCAGCCAGACTATCCAATGGTGAGTTCGTAATCAATGCTGCTTCTACCGCTAACAACCTACCTCTCCTGGAAGAGATCAATTCTACTGGAGCTACCAACAGCAGCATGACCGCTGTACTGAATGAACTTCGTGGAGAGATAGAAGCACTAAGAAGTCAACCGGTTAAGGCTTACGTGGTAACGTCAGAACTTGACGAAGCCAGTAGAACCGACGCTTACATAACCAGAAGAGCACAGCTCTAAAAAAGATAAATAGAACATGAAACGATTTTTTAAGGTTATCGAACTACTATTAGACGAAGAATCCGAGGCATTCTTGGATTCGGTTTCTATTGTAGACAAACCAGCAATCGAAAGAGGCTTTATAGCATTCAACAAGGAAGAACCACTCCAACTACATTTCAACGATGACCAGATGGTGGTACTCGGTCCTGCTATGATCCCCAACCAACGTATCCCAAGAACAGACGAGAATGGTGACGTATACTTTGTCTACTTCTCTCCTGAAACGATTAAGGTGGCGGCGGATCTATTCTTGAAAAAGAATAAGGCTTCTAAGAATAACGTAAACCACATTCCAGAGTATTCCGATAAACTACACGTAATGGAATCCTGGATTAAAGAATCGAACAACGACAAATCCAGCGACTACGGTTACAAAGACCTACCGGTTGGAACTTGGTTCGTGTCAATGAAGGTAGACGATCTTGAAACTTGGAATATGATTAAGTCAGGAGAACTGACGGGATTCTCGGTAGAAGGGGCATTCATGTTCGGCCCAGAAAACTTAGAGTCAGTAACATTTGCAAGACACAAGAAAAAATATACAGACATCCGTAGGCGTTATCGTAAGGTCTATAAAGGACTAAGCGAACAGGAGAAGAGAGAGATGGACGCATTGATTTTCCTGTTGGAAGAGCTCAGAGCAGATGAATACGAAAATTCCAGCGATGCGGTTGCCAGATCTAAAGAATTAGGTCTGGAGGGTAGAATTCATTCACACACTGAGGGAGGCAGAACCATTTACATGCCTGGAGAAACTCATGAAGAATACGAAGTCGCCCTTCTTAATATGGACGTAGAGGTTTCCGATCTACCTGACTATGTAGATCCAGGTGCAACCGGAGATCTTATCTCGGAAGGATACAGATCCTATACCGACTACCCAGCGGCAGCTTCCGACAACGCCAAGAAAGCTTTGGAGTGGAGGGAGAAATACCCAACCGAGGTTAAGGCTGGAACGAGAGTAGGTTGGGCGAGAGCAAATCAATTGGCAAAGCGTCTACCTATTTCTGAAGAGACCATCGGGCGTATGGCTGCTTTCGAAAGACACAGATCCAACTCCAGAATAGATGCTGACAAGAAGGGTAAACCCTGGACCGACAATGGTTATGTTGCTTGGTTGATATGGGGAGGTGACGAAGGCATAGCCTGGGCACAAAGAAAGATCAAGCAGATCAACAGAGAGAAAGACCAGTTCGTAGAAGTATCACCAGGAGAATCTAAGGACGAGTACATCAGCAGATGTATGTCATCTCTCCAAGGTGAATTCCCAGACCAAGACCAACGCTACGCTGTTTGTATTTCTGAATGGCAAGGAGCTTCAGAATTCGCCGCCGTAGAAGATCTTAAAGTAAACGACAGTGTTAGCTGGAGAACTGCTGACTCCAATCCACGTGGTCGTATCCGTGAAATAGTTCGTGAAGGTTCTAAAAAGGTACCAGGGCGTGACTTCGAAGTAAACGGAACCCCAGAAGATCCTGGGTACATCATCGAGATCTATAAAGAGAACGCTGAAGGTAATTGGGAACCAACCGGCGAGTACGTAGGTAGAAAAGCAGATTCAATACTTAAAAACGTAGACTTATAATGGGATGTAGATCTTGTGAGGAGAAAAGACTCCGCTGGGCCAATGTGTGGAACTTCTTAAATAAGGAGGTACAATTAGAACAAGACGGAGATTGGTATAAGGTGGTTTCTATAGAATCCGTCGAAGGACCAATCAAAAGAATCGGTCTCTATATGGGAGAGGAAGAGAATCTACAATGGATTCTACCTTCCAAGGTTCGTGACATACGGAGCTAAAATAAGCGTTTTTTAGCTTATCATATTTCAATATGTAAACTCAAAAATAATTTACAAATAAACATGACTTTACTTGACACTATCAAAAAGATCGTCTTCAACCATGAGTTGAAGTTCGCTATGTATGATCTTGTTGACGGGACCAAAGTTGAGGTTGAAGGAGACTTGGC
>Ga0070749_10003244_pt1 | contig 10886 bp, 9 predicted proteins | sample VirMetDEL_Nov_18_FD_75180 | JGI IMG/M metagenome (GOLD analysis project Ga0070749, IMG submission 75180) | Aqueous microbial communities from the Delaware River and Bay under freshwater to marine salinity gradient to study organic matter... | ecosystem: Environmental > Aquatic > Marine > Coastal...
TTATTGTAATCAACACTAGCAGGTAATTTATTAAGATAATTTTGATATTTTTCTAAATAGTAAGAATCTATTTTGTTATCATAAATTTTATTCAAATCTTTGATAGTTGTCACATCAACTCCTGGTTTTAAGATAGTCCTAATCTCTCCTCCAGATTTTATTCCTCCTGTTTCATAACCAAATTCTTTTCTGACTCCTGTAAGAGACACAGGAGTATCTAATTTAAACAGAATGATGTATGGATAATCTTTGTTCCAAAAGAATTTTTTAATTACCGAAATTTCGGTATTCCAACTCCTACATAGAAAAATATTAAATTTTAAGATACAAGAAACTATCCTCAAGATAATATCTTCATTTTTACAAAGATCGCTATCAACAGCTTCATATAAATTCTTAAATGTTAAATTATTTTTTGGATCTGTATTAAATTCTATTATTTCTTCATAAGAGGTTAATTGTTTTCTTAATTTTTTATTATCCCTTTCATCCAATTTTTCTTTTAATTGTTGTATTTTCTCTTTGTAAAAATTAATTGTAAAATCTTGATCTAAAATATCTCTGATAAATTCTTTTTCTATAATTGTAAAGATATTAGAATCAGGACTGAATATCTTTTTAGTATCCTCGTTAAAAAGAGGATATTCTAATTTAATTTCGTAAAAATCCTCTTTGTAATAACTATCTATTACTAAATCGTATATATTTTTAGAATCTTTAGGATTTTTTAAAAAGAAGTTATTCCTATTATTTGAAATTTCATAGGCAGCTAGGAATTTGTTGTACACATTCTCTTCTGGTTCTTTACTTGTTGAAGTCAGACTATCTTTAAATTGATCTTTAAAATCTTTTATTATTTCCTGTCTGGAATCTTCGTCTTCCGAGTTTTGATATTCTTTTGAGATAGCCATCAACAAAGAATCAATAGAACATTTATCTTTACCAATATTCTTGATCTTAACTATTTTTTTCATAGTAAAATTATTATCAATATCTGTTATTAAATTCTTATTCTCTGGTAAAGGATAAACAACGGAACTCATTTTTAATAAATTATAAAATTTATTAAACAAATTTAGTTAATTAGGTAAGAATCTTTTCCAAAAGTATAAGAAACTATATCTTTCTCAATATAAACTAAAGGTTCAAATGTTTTATCTTGATGAAGTAACAAAAGAACATATTCTTTTTTACCATTAACGATATTTATTTCTTTTTCGGTGAAAATTTTAATGCCTATTTTGAAATATTTACTAGCAGATTCTAAGTCTGTCACATTATCTCTAAGTTTTTCTACCATTGAAATTCTTTCATCAAAACCAGCCTCTCTATATTCTTCATCTAATAATTTTAACAAAGAATGATGGAGAGACATACCCATATCAATACAGGATATTCTTCTAATTTTATTATCTAAAAAATAAACTGAACTGAGTTCATCATCTCCAGAAGCATATATGATACCTTCTGATTCTATTCCCTGATTGGTATCAACTGGTAATCTTTCAAATTTAACATACTGTTTAGAATTAGGTAACATGTAACCCTTTCCATAAGAAAATAAACTAAGATATGTTTTCTCTGATTCTGTCATCAATATATTAACAACTCTAGGTTGTTTTAAGAAAACATCTTTTGTATCTGATAATTTATAAAGTTGGTCTAGTTTTACCAAGTACTCTATTTGATTATCCACAGTTTTGCTATCCTTAATGTCAATGAAGACTTGATTTTTTCCAGTAAGTTTTAATGTTATTGTGTTTAAATTGACTGACTTCTTTTTCTGTTCAGAAAAGAATTTTTCAACTTTATAACCATCGATGGTATAAAAAACTATTTCTACATTCTTTTTACCACCCATCAATCTATATTGTTTTTCAATACTTCTCAAACTAACTACCAATTTATTTAAATTTTCTTCGGAACTCCAAAAGAAAGATAAACTGATCATAAAAGTTATTGTCAGCTTAGAAGAACCAAAATTTTTAGGAAAGAAAGTTTTCATAGCCTCGATGATTGGTTCATATTGTTCTGCTTTTGTATTCTCCAGTAAGTAAAATTTATCTTTAAATCTACTAGTAGATAATCTTTTCTTATATTCTTTGTTAAATTCTTTATTTGGTTCGACAGAAATAACTTTTTCTATTTCTCTATTTTTCCCAAATTTAGTCATGTCTCCTCCTTTACCGGCACCCATATCAATTACATAGCCATTTATATTTCTAATTAATTCTCCTTTGATATAGAAGTTATTAAAATTTCTCATCAAAACAGTATCTTCTCCTAAAAGAGTTTTTTCGGTAATTGGGTTTGGTTCTGTGTAAGACATAACATGTAATTCAGCCACGTCTGGTTTATTTGGCATTTGTTTATCTTCTCTGATTATCTTTGGTTTTAAAATTATTTCTTCACCAGAAAAATCAGGAAAAAATTCTACTATCTTATCTTCAATATCATCTTGAAAATCCAAATCATACTTGAGGGAATCAAAGGGAACGGTTTTTCTTCCATCATATGTGTAAAGTTTACCATTGCTGACTAAAAAATCTATCGATCTTTTCTCAACTGGTTTAAATTTACAAACATCAAGGTACTTGAATAAAACTCTGTCTCTAGGACTTTTAGTTTGACCTTCTGCTACATAAGAACTAAATTTAGGAGTGAAAACGTAACCATCCTCTTCATAAATTAGTTTAGATTTTTCTTGATAGCATTTCTTGAAACCTTGGTAAAAACTTTTAGATGTCTCTCCTAAATCATAAATATTTTTTCTGATAATTTTTATCTTCTTGATACCTTGACTAATTATTTCTGTATCAACGATATTATCAAAATAACTAATCCTTTCCAGATAAGGTAAATCAACAACTGATCTGTTTTGATAACAAATAGTGTCAAACGGAAGAAATAATCCAATAGAATCTATACCTGTTTTTTTGACCAACTGTTCTCGAAAAATGTATTCTCCTGCGAAAATAGAATTTTCTAAAGATTTCAGATCATCGGTTAAATCAGAAACTCTGATTTTTTCTCCCTTTGAGGAAAGTAACCAGATACCGAATTTATGAAATAACAAAAAATATTGAACTCCTGAAGCTTTAACTGAAACAGTAAATCCAGATAAGATAGCTTTAGGTCTAGTCAGATCTTCTTTTTTCAAATCTCTTGGTCTCGAAATTAAACCATAAAGTATTCCTTTTTCCGAATCTAGTTTGTCATTACTTAATTTCTGATTACAAAATTTGTAAATTTCTTCAGAGTAATTGGAAACTAAATTAAAATAATAATTAACTTTTTCCATAAATTCTCTATCTTTAAATTTGGTTGGATCAATAACTTCAATCTCAAACTCATATGTAATTTCTCTGTTTTTAGATATCTTAGTTAGATCCAGTCTCAAATTTCCATCGACAAAAGAACTTCTCTCTTTTTCTCGTTTAAAATCAAAGGTTTCGGTTTCGTCTTTACTGGAAGTTTCTAATTTTTCTCTAGCAATACTAAATTTAATAGTTCTGTCGTCAATATTTAAATATTCTCTCAACAAACTTTGTTTAGATGTGTTAGTGTAATTATTACCTGATTCTGTTATTCTTTTGTCACCGGAATAATAATCAATAGTAAAACTTTCTACTTTTTTAAATTTAGAAGAAAAGAGACTTTGGAGAAGCAAAAAATCTGATTCATCGATTTTTGAAATTTTTGCTTCAATTTCCAAACCAGAAAAATCTGTTATTTTGGAAATAAAAAGGGAAATCTTATTGACAGCATCATTCAACGAAGTCATGTTTTTATTTAAAACAAATAAAAGATATTCATTTTTGGATTACGGTTTAAAGTAATATGATATAAAATGTCTCAAAATGTATCCAGTACTGATAAATTCAAAGCCAATCTTTTGATACTAATTGACATAGTCACTGAAATGTTTGATGAAGGATATGAAAAGAAAGTAATCGATACCGACTTTAAATTGATGTCTTTACTTAAAATTGTAATCAGTAGGACTTCTGGTGACAAGATGCTGAGAAATTTTATCAAGAAGACTCATCCATATTGGGATCAGATATTAGAAAAAGACAGAGAATATTTTAAAAATTTAGGATTGGAACTTTTTGGGGTAGTGAAAGATAAAGGTCTAGATGAGTATACTAAGGACTCTGAGGACAGCTTCCTACAAAAACTCTCCGGAAATCATGTGGAACTTTTTAAAGAATTATTAGAAGGCGAGTATGAAGAAAACGGAGAAAAAATCTCTATCTTAGATGAAGAAAGAAAAGGAGACATTTGGAAGATTCTTCATTCTTTTGTCAGAATTTCTATCGTTTATGTTCACCAAGGTAGAAAATACAAAGACGGAAAGTATAATGTTGAATTTTTCCCAGAAATTAAAGTCAAAGGAAATGTTGAAAAATGGAATATTAAATCCATTAAATTTTAATTATTGATGAATAATTAAAACTATTTGACACCGTCATAATCTTTGTGATGTTTGTGATAAATTACAACTATCAAGGCTATTAAAAAAACAAATTCAATAACCAGACCAGGAATAGCTAGTTCTTTAAAATATTTCTCTTCTTTTTTCTGCCCAGTGACACCTGGATTTGTTTTACTAGAAAACATGAAAATCCACAATGCGAGCATGGTTAAACCAGAAAATATAAGGAAGAAAAAAATTCCTATCATAATTTCGTACCCTTCACTGGTTTCATTCTTATATTGCGATATAGTTAATTCTTTTGACATTTTTATAATGAGAAATTATAAAAATGATTATAAATATATGTTTCTACAAAATAAAATATGGGTGTAGAAAGTTTTAAAGGTACATTAGAAAGAACCCAACCATGGAAAAGAGCTTTCAGTATGAAGAATATTTCAAAGGTTTCTTCTCTTTTTATTGACTTCAATGGGATGATTTATAACGCCTTAAATAAAGTCTATCTAACAGACACAAAAGGAATGTCAGATGAAGAAAAACAGTTGAATGAAAAGAAGAGAGCTAAGTTGATGAAAAAAGATAAAATAGAATTAGAAAAGTTACATATTTCTACCATTATTCAAGATTTATCGGATCTGGTAGAAAAATTTAAACCTCAAGATAATTTATTCATTGCCATAGATGGTGTTGTTAATAGCGGTAAATTGGGCCAGCAAAAGGGAAGAAGATTACCCAAGGGAAACCAATTTAAAGAAGATAAATTAGCTATTTTTGACGGAAACTCAGTGACTCCGGGAACTAAATTCATGATTAATTTAGATAAAGCGATGGAAAAATGGGTTTCCGAAAATCACTCTTCCTTAGCTACTAAAGTCATTTATTCATCTCATCTTTCTCCGGGAGAAGGTGAACATAAGATTTATGACTACATCCGAAGAGAAGATTACATTAAAGGAGATGGAATGAATATAATGTATGGTTTGGATAATGATCTCATTATTATAGGGATTGTGAACCAGATAGATAATTTTTATCTTTGGCCGGAAGATGAAAAGGGAGGAAGAACAATGTTATCGATGGAAAGACTGAAGGAATTGATTGTTGAGCAGATGTCTTTTCAAGGAAGTGGAGATAAATTTTTACTCCAAGATTTTTGTTTGATTGTTATGTTTTTAGGTAACGATTTCCTCCATAAATTTCCAACCCTGACACCCGAGATGGATTACAATTTAAAATTTTTGATAGATAGATATAAAAATACTGCTCTTCATTTAACAGATGAAAATAATAATATTATATGGGAACACTATTATAAATTTTTGAAAAATTATAACAGATTCAAGAGTAGTGTCAACGAATATTATAACTATATTAAATATTATCTCTACTCTGAAAAAAATAATGATTTTATACCCTATCCAGAAATAGGAAATAATATTGTTGAGTTAAAGAATGAAAGAGGTAAAGGTTACGGTTTTAATTATGCTAATTTTAGAAAAGAATGGTATCGTAAACAATTTAATGGAGATATAGTTCAGTGGAACGGAGATGTGTTTGAAGATTTTGACGAAGAATTGGTTTCTGAAATGTGTGTTAATTATCTTCAAACAGTTCAATGGGTTCAGTATTACTACACAAAAGGTTATAGGTACGTAAGTGATTTTCAGTTTTATCACTACATTTACAACCCCTTGTTAGGAGATGTTGTTAGAGTATTAGGAAATTTATTGAAGACAAATAAAACTCATCAACTCAGAGATGTTTTGAGAAAACCAGAAGATTTTGAAATTAATGTTGTTCATCAACTTCTTTCAGTAATGCCAGAAGTATCTATGAAAATAGTTCCCAATGGATTTAAGAAATTTTATTCTCAAATTAAAGTTTTGAATCCAGAAAAATTTGAAATCAAAGATGAGAATACTAAGAAAAACAAACCACATCAAAAGTATCCTATTCTTCCAACTGTAAATGTTCCTTACATTAATGAAATTTTAAAAGAGTCAAATTATAAACTTCCTAAAAATTTACAAAATAAAGAAGATTTAGTTTTGTACAAAAAATTTTCTAGGAAGAAAAAGAAATTAGAAACACCGGAAGAAGATTCTGAAAAGTATTCTGTTTCTCTAGATGAATTATTATAATTTAAAATTAAATTATAATAATTAGACCATAGTCTCACCCTGAACATTAGCAGTTGCGGATCTCCTGGGTTGTTGGTTAATAAAAGAAGATCTATTTGTGACATTTTCTTCTCTGAAAGAGGGATTTCCAAAAGAATTATTGAAAGTATATTCTTCTTCAACTTGTTCTGTTTTGATTCTCTCAACATTATTACAAAAAGTTTGAAAAGCATCTTGTAAGGTTTCAAATTCAGAATAATTACCTGCTAGTTCCAAAAATAACCACCCCTCTGACTTAAGATGACTCATCCTTAATTTTCTAGTGATAGCTGTTTTATCAAAACTAAATAACCTAACCATGGCGTTTGACATGGTCACCGTTAAAGATATCCCCCAACTTGCCCAATATATGTTATTTTGATGTTGCCTTTGTTCTATTTCAGTGGAATTAACTTCAAAAGTTTTATCTTGAATAGAAATTAAAGCTGGAACAATTATAGAACCAACAGTTGTTAAACTAGAGAAAGTCATGAACCAAAAACTGGATCTTTTAGCCCCAATCTCAATTTTGTCAACAATATTTACATATCTTTCTCTTAAAATATCTTTACTCCTCGCATCTAAAGTATCGTTTTCCTGGCTCAAAATTACTTCGAACCTTCTTTTAAAATCTCCTCTGTTCACACACCAGCTAATACTACTGCACATTTTTATTACATATTCTTTATCCATCTTCTTCTTGTTCCTCTCCTTGAATAGAAAGAACTCTTTGAAACCAACTTAATACAGCTATACCTACAGCAAATATTATACCGTAATATTGTGAAGTTGTCGGTACTTTTGGAAATTTGGTTTCATTTATCGGATCGGCTGTGATTAATACCAAACTCCACCAACCAAGTATCCACCCAATTAAAGCTACTACTAAACCCATATAATGATTTATATTTAATTTTAGTGATGGTAATGCCATATTTTATAATGATATTATTATAAAATTAAGGTTTTATAAAAATGGATGAACAAAAAATAATAGGAACCGGAACTTATAGTAAGGTTGTTAAAATGAAGACTCCTGAAGGAGAAGATATTGCGGTAAAAATAATAAAACCAGAAGATTTAAATTTTGTGGAAATTGATATGCTGACTAGAATTAAATCTCCCTACCTGGTCAGAACATTAGATCCCATTGTGTCCAGGACAAAATACGGGGAAGGAATTACAATGGAATTAAAAGAAAAGAATTTACTCGGATTTGACATTTCTAATTTATCAGGAGGTCAATTAAAAAGAATGATAATGACTTTAATTTATGGAACAGAATGTATTCACAAGTCTAGTTTCTTACATTTAGATATCAAACCAGGAAATTGTTTATATGATAATAAGAATGATTTGTACACTTGTTATCTTTCAGATTTTGGATTTTCTATGAGATGTCAAGATCCTTACATTGGGATTGAAAGAGATACTCTAGTAGGAACATTAAAATATTTCCCATATGAGATTTTAGACAAATCATCTCCTTATTTTTATAATGACAAATCGGATATTTGGTCTCTTGGTGTAACAATATTGATATTGTTAAAATTTAAAATAAATACTAAAATTTACTATAAGGATGAAGAAAGAACATCTAAAATGAGAAAAATAAAAGAATTCTGGGATAGAACAGATATTCCTAAAGAGATAGAATCAGTTGTTTCCAAATTAAATATTTCGGAAATGGATAAGATAGATATTTTTCAGATGCTAGAAGCTATGTTACAAAAAGACCCAGACAAAAGAATATCTTCTAAAGACTTCAATAAACTAAGATTTTATACTAACAATACGTTAGAAAATTATTGTAAGTTGAATGAATTTGATGAATATTTGTACATACCCTATTCTTCAAGTTATATTTTTGACGGGATAAAAGCATTAAGAAATTATTTTAAAACGATATACACAAATTCAAAATTAGAAATATATTTTTTATCCGTAGAAATTTTTATAAGAATGATTCAAAAAAAATCTTTTGATAAACTGGAAGAAACAATTAAAAATTCTTTTGTGACAGCTATGAAATATTACGGATTAGTAAGCATGACAAGAAAAGAATATTTAAATCTGGCAAAGGATAACATAGAAATAGTTAAATATCTCAAAGGTAATATAGCACCAAACACTGTCTATTATAAAGCAGATAAAATAGACGATTTGATATTATTTGACAAAATTATTTTATCAAACTATAACATGATTTCTTTTTATTTATTTTTAGACTTAGATAAAATATTTGATTATTTTCAACAAAATTATAATTATTCGACAAAAAGTAAGTTAGATGTAAAAGATACTTCTACTTTTTTTGATTTAAAAATTCCAGATAAAAATTCTGATAGAATGATTGAAAATGAAAGAGACATATTTAGTTTTAAGGATAGAAAAATAGAAGAATCTAAATTGATAAAAGATAATAAAATCACAACTATTGTTGAAAATGAATTTTACTTCAGAAAAAAAATTATAAATTATCTAGAAAATCAAAAAAATTTAGAAAAGTATGAGGATATGTTTGAAAAAGTTTCAGCAACTAAAGATATTTATGGATTCTATAAAAATTATTTTGAAAACATAAAAATTTATGAATTATTTCTAGATACAATTCCCGATTTAAATTATTTTGTCATTGAACAAGATCAATTTAGAAAACTAAAAACTGAAGGAAACAATTCTAATGATTTTATCTTTTTTATTTCAGAAGAAGGTAAAAGTAGCTTGATTCGCATAAATAGAAAAGAATCTTCTGCTATACACTATTACAGTAACTACGTAGAAGATTTGGACAATTATTTTAAAGAATTAAAAATAAATTACAGTAATAATTATGAATATGGAAATAATTTTTGTAAGATACCCGAACTCTGTATCATATTTTTAATTCATTATCATAGTATAACAAAATCAGAAGATTTTAATTTTATATTTGTTTCTGATAAGACATTAAAAATCATGATAAATTTTTGTATTTTTAAATATGATAAATTAAAGCAGGCCATCGCTTAATTTAATTCTTGGACTTAAATTTAATTTTTTGGTTCTTAATTTCTCTACTAAGTGTTCTTCTCTACTAGTCAGTAATGGTGTTTCTTTTTTCATAATAATAACTCCGTTTACATTTCTGTCAGATACTGGAGATGTTATTTTAATATCCATATTTGTAGTCTTTTTAACAAACACTGATACTATTAAGAAAAGTATGATAAATAATAAATAATTTGTTGCTAATTTTTTACACAAGTCCTTATTTTCTTTTATCCCAAGATAATTGTATATTTTATCCATAATCTCCATTTTAACTCATTATCTTTTAAATAATATAATTTTAGTTTAATGAAAAATTATATTTCATATTGATCGGGATTTTACCTGTTAATTTTAAAAACGTATAAAGAAAAAATACATTAAAAAATGTCAGGCAAATACACTCGTGTTGGTAGCAAAAAGGGACCTCTCGTCATCGGCGGAGCTCTCGCGAAGATTGAACAGGACCCAACTTTTGTATATGTTCCAATGTACAGAGTTGCCGGTCCAGAAGGAGAAGTTGTTGAGTGGCTCAAGGAAAACCATCCTGATGAGGCAAAGACCGCTCTCAAAGGGGCTTATACTAAAGCTAGCCTCAAGAAGAAGGATGTCATGGAAAGCTTCGACAAGGAAGTCGAATCTGCTTCCAAGGAACGTCAAGAGATTACTACTTATCGCAACGAGATGAAGCAAGTTAACCTTATGGTTCTTGTGAAACTCCTCCAGCTTTACAATGAGAACAAGAAGAACACTCCCGAGGAAGAGCGTGAGAAGAAATCGGTCAAGACACTTAAAGATAAGCTCATGGAAATTAAGAAAGAAAAGAAATTTTTGGATGTCACTAACATGACCGAAAAGGGTACCGAAGCCAAGAAGGTTTCTCTGACTAAGGGATCTTTCAAACGTCATCTTTCTCAGGACAAGAAAGACATGTTCTACCATGTCATTTACAACGGAGAGTCTAAAGACTGTATCAAGGGACTTACTAACTTCATGGTTCTCTACGGAACTTTCACCGAAGACCAGATGACTTTTGTCATTGATGCTGTTTCGGCAGGTAAGATGGTTAACCTTAACAAGACCAAGTCTCCTACTCGCTCTCCTTTGGTTTCTCCTAAGAGGGCTAAATCTTCACGTAAGAAGGCCCCTGTCCAGGAAGACAACGATCTGGATGAGCTTTTGGACGCACTCCCGACTAACTAATTTTTTTCATGTATATGAAAAAAATATAAAAAAAATATGGAAAATGGACTAAA
>Ga0070749_10003246_pt1 | contig 10884 bp, 13 predicted proteins | sample VirMetDEL_Nov_18_FD_75180 | JGI IMG/M metagenome (GOLD analysis project Ga0070749, IMG submission 75180) | Aqueous microbial communities from the Delaware River and Bay under freshwater to marine salinity gradient to study organic matter... | ecosystem: Environmental > Aquatic > Marine >...
AGGACATTTAGGCGACACAGGAGAGTTAGACCACCATTTTGGAAATGGTACTTATAATGCTGAAGAATTAACCTTACAACCTGGTGAATGGGTAACACTTGCAGCTAAGTCCACAACAGGAACTCCCTCTTATGTTACTGGGTCGCTGAACACCCGTGAAGACCAATAAACTATTGAATATGAACTATTTAAAAATATATAGTGATTTAATAAATAAAGCTAAAAACAGAAATATTATTGGCTACAAAGAAAAACATCATATCTTACCAAAAAGTATGGGTGGTAGTAATGATAAATCTAATATAGTAGAATTAACAGCTAAAGAACATTATTTAGCTCATTTATTATTGTATAAAATTTATAATAATATTGAAATGCACAATTCCTTGTGGTTTATGAGTAACGGTAAAAATGGTAAGAGGTATAATGTGAGTTCAAGAAAGTATGAAGAATTAAGAAAAGACCGTTCTGAAAGATTATCTAAATTATTAGTTGGAGATAAGAATCCCTTTTATGGAAAAAAACATAACAAGAATACTATTGATATTATTAAAGAAAAAAATAAAGGAAAAGTCAAATCAGATGAGACACGGAGAAAAATGAAAATTTCAAGAGTTGGGAGAACACCAAACAAGGGTAGAGTATTTTCAGAAGAATGGAAAAAAAACATAGGGAAAGCTTCATCATTAAATAGGATAAAAAACGGTATTAATGAAAAACAATCTATTGAATTTAGAGGTGATGGAAATCCGAATGCTAAGATAAAAGAGCAAGACGCAATAAATATTAAAATGCTTTTATTAAAACGTAAAACATCAGAAGTGCAAAAAATAACTGGATTTTCAAGACAAATTATAAATAAAATAAAACACGGTGTTACTTGGAAGCATTTAACATTAAATACAAGAGAAGACCAATAATATATGTTCGATGTTACCGATGTTTTTTATGCTAATTACAATTCAGTTGCTAAAGTAACTGTAAATCAAGGCGGTACATCAAGCTCGAAAACGTATTCTATTTGTCAGCTACTTATTTTAAAAGCAATCAATGAAGCTGGAATGATTATAACCATAACAGGAGAATCAATTCCAAACTTGAAAAAAGGTGCTTATCGAGATTGCGAAATAATATACAGTAGAACTAAAGAATTAGCTAATTACATATCATTTTGGAATAAGTCAGATAGAATAATTTACTTTAAAAATGGTTCTTTGATTGAGTTTGTTTCAAATCTTGATGAGCAAAGTGCTAAAAATGGTAAAAGAGATTATTTATTTGTTAATGAAGCAAATGGAATAGACTATGCTATTTTCTTTCAATTAGCAATTAGGACCAGGAAACAAATATTTATTGATTACAACCCGTCAGCACCATTTTGGGCACACGATAAACTAATCGGTACAAATGAAGATAGCAACGACCTTTCAGCTTCTGTTAAGCTAATAATTAGCGATCATAGGCATAATAATTTCCTTAGTGAAGATGAACATCGTAAAATTGAGGGTATCAAAGACAAAGAACTTTGGAAAGTTTACGCAAGAGGTCGAACAGGAAACTTAGAGGGTATTATTTTTAGTGATTGGAAAGAGATACCTGATAGTGAATTTCCAAATGACTTAGATTTTATCGGTGGTTTAGACTTCGGATATACCAACGACCCAACAGCTGGTGTTAAAGTTGCTAAGGCTGGGAATAATATTTATGTTCAAGAGTTATGCTACAATACAGGACTTAGTCCTATTGAGATTAAGAATATATTTCGTTCACATGGATTTACTTCAAATCATATTATTTATACAGAACACGACCCTGATATGGTGTTTCAGTTAAGGCAATTAGATTTATATTGCTTACCTGCACAAAAAGGACAAGGAAGCATAAAAGCTGGTATTAGTAAGTTGAAAGAATACAATGTATTTTACACTTCATCAAGTAAAAATTTAGCTGAAGAACGTAAGCGATATATGTGGGTAAAAGATAAGATAACAGGAAAGCCAACTAACACTCCTTCAGATAGTTATAATCATTTATTAGATGCGTGTAGATATAGTGTTTATACTTCTACATATCGTTAAAAATATCCTTCAGTTTGTAATATCTCGTTTGCTTGTTGAGGTAGTATAATTCCCGCAGAAGTTAATTGAGTTAAATCTTGAATGATATTATTATTCTGATTTAATATTGAAACGTGAGCATAGCTTGGAACTATTTTATTACCGTTCTGAATATTAAGAAACTTAGTTAAATCTTGACAGAATTGGTCAGCTTCAGGAATGATAGTATCTTGATATACTTGTATAATTGAGTTCTTAACATTCTCATAAGTTTGAGATTTAGAACTAAATAAATTAACATTCAATCCAAAGTGGTCAATGATAGTTAAAAAATACTCATCTATTTGCTCAAGTAGTAATAAATCCCTTGTTGGATAGGTCATTGGTTGCCACTTTAATGCTGACTTAGTTACAATTACTTTTCTTTGTCCTTTTCGAACTCCATACGCACCACTATAACTATTCTCAATGTTTGCTTTTTCTTCATCTCTTAACGGCATACCTCCCATTGGACTTCTATTATCATCACTTAGAATACCTATTGCTCCTTTTTCTCCACTTATAGCATTAAGATAATCATAAGCTAATTTAGTGTTTGTTATAGGGTATTTTAACGACTTCAAAGGACTAACTCCTACTAGAGGATTATCTAAATCAGTATTACGTATCCAAAGAATAGTATCTGTATCAAAATATTGTACGCTATTTTCATTGTAATTTATTAATTCATATTTACTAATTACGTCTTTCATTGAAACTTGGTCAAATACTTTGCCTGTCAATATTGGCTTTAAGTATCTTGGACTTAAACAAGTTAATGAAGTCGGGTATTTTTGAAGTGATGAACTTTGATTTTTATAAATAAAGCTATTTCCGTAAACATCCTTTTGCTCAATGTAGCTTCTTAGGAACGAATTAAACGACTGATAAATATTAGGATTCGCAAAAAATGTTTTAAAGTCTGCATCCTCAATTACTTCTCCATTTTTATCAACCAACTTCAACTCCATATTCGCAAACATATTAGACTTTTTTCTAATTACTTGATTTACGCTTGGATTCTCGTTAAATATCTTATAAGGTTCTTCTATATCTAAATAAATTGCACCTTTTTGGCCTATCAATCTTGATTGAGATTCAAAGAAATAGTCAGTATTGAAGCCTAAGAAGTTAGTAATGTTTGAAAATATATTGCCAAATGCAGTTGTAATGGTCATAAAATTTTTTATTTATAAGCAAAAATAAATAAATTTTAAATATATTTGCTTATAAAATAGAAATTCTATTGAAATGGAATCAAAAAATAAAAGAACAGGCAGCCCAATTATATATAAATCAAGCAATCTAACGGTTAAAGCACCAGATACTAACTCACGTACTTGTGTTAGTTACTACGCTTCTTTTAATACGGTAGATGCTGAATATGATATAATTAGGAAAGGTGCTTTCTTAAAATCAATTAATGACAGAGGTCCACAAAGTCAGTCTAACAGACAAATAAAGTTCTTACATCAGCACAATATCCAAGAGCCTTGTGGAGTTTATAATTATTTGATTGAAGATGACAAAGGACTAATTGGCGAACACGTAATTGAAAAAACCGCTTTAGGAGATATAATAATCGAAAGATATTCAAACGGTATTTACAAAGAACATTCAATAGGCTTTCAATACGTTTGGGATAAATGCAATTGGATTGAAGCACCAAACGACAATACAGAAGATGAAAGTAAAAATATTGAAGTATTTGAATGCAAAGAACTAAATCTCTTTGAATGTTCAGTAGTTACATTTGGTTGTAATGAAAATACTCCATTTGTAGGTTTTAAAGGTAATTCAGAAGATTTACTAAAAGAGTTAGAATCTGAATTAAACTTCTTAATTAAGAACGCCCCGAACTACGAATATGAACTATCTATTCGTAAATTATACGCAAAACAAATTTCACTTGCTAAATCTTTAGCCGAATTAAACACTAAGGAAGAAGCGAAGCCGAAGCCAACAATAAATCAATCATTCTATCAAACACTAATCTAATCTATGAAACTTTCATTCAAAGAATTTCTTGAATTAAAAGGAATTTCTAAAGAGGATTTCTCTAAAAAGGAAACTTCTGCACAGGGAGAATTGCATAACGAATTTCTTTCTGAAAACTTTAAATCACTATATGATTTAATCGAAACAAAAGCAAACACTTCAGTAATTGAAGAACTAAACAAAAAAAATGATAACTCTGAAATTTCTAAAGAAGTGATCAGATTATCTGAAGAACTAAAAGCTATGAAAGAAGCACCAAAACAAATTGAATTTACTAAGTCAGTATCTGACCAAGTAGTTGAGCAGTTAAAGGCTCAAGCTAAGTCATTAGAATCTCTAAAAGAAAGAAAAGGAGAATCAATTCCATTAGTTGTTAAGGCAGCTGGTACAATGTCAACAAGCAATGTAACTGCAGTTGGAACTAACGGTTTGTCAATGTTATTGAATCAGTTCGAAGCTGGTATTACTCCACTTCCAAGAAGTCAGCCGTTCTTTGCTCAATTGTTCGCTTCTTCTCCTACTTCTGGCAAAACAGTTTCTTATGCTGAAATGAAGAATCCTGACGGTGGTGCTGGCATGACTGCTGAAGGTGCTATTAAATCTCAAGCTGATTTTGATTTAGTTGAAGCTAAAACTGATGTTAAGAAAATTACTGCTTATATCAAAACTTCAAAAGAAGCACTTGATGACATTCAAGCATTATCTGGAGAGATTAACAATGAGTTATTAACTTTAGTTAATTTGAAAAAAGATTCTCAAATCTTAGCTGGTGACGGTACAGGAAACAATCTTGAGGGTGTTTTAACTTCTGCTACTACTTTCACTGGTGGAGACTTAGCTGGTACTATCGTAAATCCTAACAACTATGACGTATTAGTTGCGGGTGTAACTGAAGTTATGACTGCTGAAGTAATTAGTGGAGAACCTGCTGGTTTCTTACCTAACTACATCGTGTTGAATCCTGTTGATATTGCAGCAATGAAATTGACTAAGGATTTAGAAGAAAACTATATCTTCCCTGTTAATATTCCAGGTTCTACTAACGTAATGGAAGTCCCTGTAATTTCAAATGCACGTATGACTGCAGGTTCTTTCTTGATTATGGATTCTACTAAAGGAAATCTAAGAATTAGAGAAGATGTTAACCTTTCAATAGGTTATGAAAATGATGACTTCACTAAGAACTTAATCACTATCTTAGCTGAAATGAGATTAGCATTCTATATCAAATCTCAACACACTAAGGCGTTCTTAACAGGTTCATTTGCAACTGCAAAAGGTTTATTAGAATTAGTTTAATAATATAAAACAATGGCAAAATCAATGACTTTAAGTGGTGCTACTGTTACCAATACTGGAACAGGCACTGCAACAGCAACAGTAAGTTCTAAATCAGGAAACAATGTTGTATTACAGTCTTTAATTACTAAGACTTCTGGAACTTTAGGTGGTACTGTTACTTGCAAGTAAGTTCTGACGGTACTAATTATGTAACTGCTCCAACTACATTAGTAGAGGGTGCTGCAAGTACATACACAGTAACCGATTCAGCTACTCAATCATTTGTATTTGTTGTAAAAGGTAATCCTTTTGAAAAATATAGATTAAGTTGGACTGGTACTGGTACAATGGTTGGAGTTATTACTTCTGCTTCAATTTCAGTAAAATAAAACTAAAACAATGGGATTAATTATAGTTAAGGCTGACTTTATTGGTAACTACGATTTAGTTAAATCAGCAAATGATAAAATAGATTCATTCATTGCAAAATATGAAAAGAACTTACTAAATGATTTATTAGGTTCTGAATTATTTGAATTATTTGAAGCTGATGTAACAAGTTATGAGCCTGTAACAGATAGATTCTTAACTATATTTAATCCTATTAAAACAAAACAAAACGGAGTAGAAATTCAATCTGACGGTATCAAAGAAATGTTGTTAGGATTGATTTATTTCGAGTATGAACGCAAAAATAGATACAAAACAAGTAACTCAGGACCAGTTAAGAACACAACTGATTCAGCTAATTCAGATATTGATTTGAGCCACTTGTATAATTTCTATAATGATGCGATTCATACCTATAAATCAATTCAATATTACATATCCGTTAATAGAACTATCTATCCTGAGTTCAATGGTTTAAATAAAGAATTTTCATATATTTGGTAATATGAGAACAGAGACAGTAGATATTATAAGAGATTTAGTTGAGAATATCGGTTTGAAGCTGAAAATAAAATCAGTTACCGATAATGAAGACGGAACTTATGATATTGATGTTTGTAACTCTCTATACTTATCAGGCAAATATGAGAATCAAAATAATGCGTTCACTATTGAAATTGATAGTGTAGTTTATGAGGTTATAAGTGTTGAAAATGATATAGTAACACTAAAAGGAGATACTATTCCAACAGTAGGCACTAAATCAATACAAGCACCTTATTTCTTTCACGGAACTATACTGCAAACTAATTCAGAACTTAGCCAAATATCTGATGTATTTCAAAAAACGCCTATGGTGTACCTTAGAAGAACATTTACAGAGAATTGGAATAGATTCAATACAATAGAACGAACGGCTGACATTACTCTTTATTTCTTAACTCAAGCTAATTTTGAACATTGGCAAACCGAGAATTTCGATAAGTTCGCAATACAACCAATGAGAAAACTATGCTATGAGTTTATAGATAAGCTATTGAATAATAAACAGATAGGTAGATTTGAGGTGTACACAATAACCGATGCAATTAAGTTTGCAACATTTGTAAACGACAAAGGTTATGAATCTCAAAAGTTTAACGATACTTTGAGCGGTGTTCAGCTTGATATTTCAATTCCAATCCGTAAAAATTATATTTGTAACTGCTAAATATTACTAAAATGAGTGAAAATTGTGGGTGTGAAATCCAAGCATTTAATACAGGTGTACCAAGCGACTGCTTAGAATCTATCTCTGTTGTTCGTGGGTATTACTTAGTGTACCAGTTCGATTCAACTGGTGCAAGAAACAAAGTTACAACTTCAGATACTATTGATGACGCTTTCGTTATTGACAAAATCAATGAAGCTGATGCCACTAAACGCTGGTACCCATTGATAGGACTTGAAGAAGTTGCTGGAGAAAGAGCCGATTCAGTATTTAAAACTTCTGCATTTGGAACTAAAAAATACGTTAAGAAAGGTATTCGATCAGAAGTTGCTCAAATTTGGAAAGGTGGATTTGCGTTGCAAAAGAACCTTGATAGAATTAAGTGCAAGAAAGTTGCAGTATATGAAGTAGATGCTGACGGTAAGTTAATAGGTATGGTTGACGGTGCTAATATGTACCCTATCAGAATCCAGGATTCTACTTTCGATGCTAAATACTTCAAAGCTACTGCAACAGACCCAGAATACTGGAATATTACTTTCGATTGGGACGCAAGAGAAATGGATTATAACTTAGGTTATATAGTCCCTGAAGCTGACTGCGATTTGCTTTCATACAATGGACTTCTTGATGTTGTTTCTACTATTTCCGGTATTTCTCAAACAGGATTTACAGTAACTTTAGAAACTAAATTTGGAGCATTTGGCGACAAAGACAAAGTTTCAGGTCTTGCAATTACCGATTTCTATTCAATTGACTTGACTACTAATAGCAAAGTTTACAATGTAACAGATGCAGCAGCTGTAACTATTGCAACATTTACCGAAACTTCTGACGGTGTGTATGCAATTACGTTTACTTCTCAAACAGTTGCTGATGTTATTAAGGTTATACCAATTAAAAATGGTTATGACTTTAGCGATGTAGTAACTAACACTGTAACTATTGCTTAATTATGCAGTTCGGTAAGTTATTTGTAACAATAAACCCAGCTTCCGAGATTTCGGAAGTTGAGTTTAAAAGTATATGCAAAGGGGTTGATTTAGGGAAATATACGTCAGAAACTGCGTATTATGTCTATAAATCAGAAATAGAAAAGTTAAAACCAGTTGAGAAAAAGGCTAAGGCTAAGGCTTCAGAATTAGAATCAATTGACTAACTGAAACACAATGCAACAAATAAGAGCCTTAGATTAATTTCTAAGGCTTTTTTTATTTATATTTGTTGAATGTTAGGTAGATTATTTGAATTAGTAAATAGAACTAAGAATTTGAACGTAAACAAAACTGTTTTTTTTGTTTTACAAGATAAAACTATTCAAAAATTTATCATTGACTTAAACAGAATTGAGCAGTTAGCATATAAAGGAGAACTTCCTGACGGTTCATTTTTACCTGAATATAGAGTAGATTATAACAATGTTTACTCATTCGAGGGTAAAAGCATAGTGAAACGTAAAGGAGATCCATATACATTACTTGATACAGGCGATTTTTATCGTTCTTTTAGCTTGATAATAGAATCAAAAGGCTTTACAATTGTAGCGAATGATGAAAAAGAAAACAGTACATTAGAAGATATGTACGCAAAAGGAAATAAAATATTAGGTCTTACAGATGAAAATAAAACAGTTCTTGCAAAAACTATACTCCCAAATATTAGAGATTTTGTACTTAACTACTTATTACAGTAGTATTGACAATTGTCCGATATTGGTTTGGGATAAATTAACCCAAACAGGCGATTTAAAATATTTAGTTAAGAAAGGCAAACTGACTAATTTAGCTACTAAGCACTATGAGAATATAAATGCTCAATTGATTGACAACTTCGGTATATCAGATAAATACTTTGATATACTAAGACTTAGGATTAAGATTGAGCAGATGTGGTTAAAAGTAATTGAAAAAGACGAAAGATATTTAATCGCTCAAATACAACCATTAGAAAGAGAATTAGAATCAAAGATGAAAGTTGATTTAAGTAAGTCAAATATTCGTATGTCTTTAATGGCCATTGAAAAAAATATGGCAATAAAACTAAATTACAATACGGTTACTATTAGAGAGTTTTACGATTATTGTAAATTTTTAGAGGAAATTAATAAACAATATAAAGATGAGTTATCTAAGAAAAGCATTTAAGTTTATTTTAATGTTGGTGATATGGTGGTGTGGTGGTGCATTATCATTATTTTTGAAAGGGGATATAATGATGTGGATATACACTATTTGCACGTTACCAATACTTCCATACATAACCTATAAAATCGTAAGAAATGGCTAAGAGTAATCAAATAAAAAGTAGCGAATTAATACAAGAAAACATATTTGACAACACAATAAAAAGTGCTGAAGAATTAAACGCTACACTTAACGACTTAAAGAAAAACTTTATAGAAGTTAGTAAAGAATCTGTAAAATATGCTCAATCAAATAAAACACCTAAGAACGCTCAAGAACTAAAAGCGGTTAATGATGCGATTGATAAGGGTACTAAAGCACGTATTTCAGCAATTAAAGTAGCTAAGATTCAAAAGCAGTTAGAATTAGAAGAAGAGAAACTAAGACAAGCGAAATTAAAGACAGAGAAGCAATTACGTGATGCCGAAACAAAAGCCAATAGAGAAAAGGAAAAGGCACTAAAACAACAACAAAAAGAGATTGATAACCTTGCTAAACAAAATTCTGCATATAACAAAGCAAGTAAAACGCTCAATGAGTTAAGACAAAGGTATAAAGATATGGCTTTTGAGGGCAAAGGTGCCACTATTGAAGCCGTTAATCTATTAAGAGAAATAAACAACTTAGATACAAATTTAAAAGCGGTCGACGCTTCAGTTGGTCAATTTAATAGAAGCGTAGGTAACTATGAGAATGCAATTGAGGGAGCATTGCAAAAAACTGGATTATTTGGCGGTATTATTCAGAAAGTTACTGACTTTGTAGAAACATTTGAGTCAATTGTAGCCATTAAGACTTCAATATTAGAAGCTGATACAATAGCAACTGAAACAAATACGGTAGTAACTGAAGCCAACGCAGTAGCTGAAAATGTAAATACGGTAGCACATGAAAAGAATATAGTTGCATTAGAAGCTGAAATAATAGCAACTGAAACAAATACAATAGTAACTGAAGCCAACGCAGTAGCTGAAAATGTAAATACGGTAGCTCACGAAAAGAATATAGTTGCATTAGAAGCTGAAACAATAGCAACAAACGAATTAAGTTTAGCAAAAAGAGCATTAAATGCAATTACAAGTCCCATTGGTGCTATATTAGCTTTAATTACTGCAATAGGTGGATTAATTGCATACTTAGCAACAGTAAACCAAGCACTAAAAGACTTCTTTTCAACATTAGGAGCAGGAATTAATGATGTTGTAGGCAAAGGTGCAGAATTTAGTAAATTATTAGAACTTCAAATCAAGTTTAGAAAGGAAATCAACGGTATGCTTGAAGACTTGCAAAAGTTACGAGATGCTGAGGGTGATTTACAATTTGATTACGAAGACCAAACAAGAACACTTGAATTTAGAACTAAAGCCTTACAAGATTTCAACAAAGCAAGAGTAGATGCAGCATTAAAAGAAAAAGAAATATCTACAAGAGAATTAGAAATAGCAAAACAACAATTAAAAGCTGAAGAAAGCAGATATGGAGTAGGAAAAGGCAAAGCAAAACAAGAATTTTACGACCAATTAAGCGAAGCACAAAGAAAATTCTACGATTCAAACGACAAGTATTTAGATTTAATCACTCAAATAATACCTAAATCTGAAAGAGAATTTTTAGAACAAACAATAATTAACCAAATTGAGTTAATACGTTCTAAAAAATTAGGTGCTGATACGCAAGTTGAAATTTTAAAAAAACAAGTAGATGACGAAAAAACAATACTTGAAAA
>Ga0070749_10003250_pt1 | contig 10876 bp, 24 predicted proteins | sample VirMetDEL_Nov_18_FD_75180 | JGI IMG/M metagenome (GOLD analysis project Ga0070749, IMG submission 75180) | Aqueous microbial communities from the Delaware River and Bay under freshwater to marine salinity gradient to study organic matter... | ecosystem: Environmental > Aquatic > Marine >...
AAGGAAGCGCGGGAGATATTCCAGATGATAAAAACGAATACTTTATTTCTAGAATGCGTTCAGTAATTGAACACGCTCAAGAAGTTTACAATGAAATGAGCGAATTCGGAGTTGCCAAAGAACAATGTAGAATCCATCTTCCTCTCGCTTTAGAAACTAAATTTATTTGGACGGGTAGTTTGCAAGCTTTTATTCATCTTTGTAATCTTCGTCTTAAACCAGACGCTCAGTTTGAAACAAGACAGCTTGTAACAACCATGCTTGATCTTGTCAAGAATATCGAAGGCAACCCTTTCAAATATACAATCGAGGCATTCGGACATTAATTTATGAAACTAAACATTAGAAAATGCACCAAAGCAACTGTATTCTATCAAAGCGAAATTGCAGAGATTGATACTGATGATTTTAAAAACCATGAAGATAATCCTTTTGAGGGCGAAACCGAAGAAGAATTCTTAGAATATCTCAAGAACTTTGATTTCGACAGCACTTATGGATTGAGCGAAGAAAGCATCGAAGAAATCCGCAAAATCTTTGAACCAACGCTAGAAGAGTATTACAATACTACTAGTGATTGGGAAGAAAGCTGGATGGAAAGCGGAGAAATTGAACCAACTGCCCGCAAAACTGGCGGCTTCATTCCAAACTGTTCTACAGAATAATATGGACTTCCACAAATTAATTGACAATTTAAAACACGAAAGCAGAATGTTCTCTTATGAGAACAAGCATTCAGAGTATCTAGTGCTAGAAGCTATTATCAAAAGCCTTGAAGATGCTCTTGACAATAACAATACTCAATGCTATGTTGACATGGACAGTGAAGCTCCTTTTTAATTATGGAACCAATCAATGAACAAAACCTCTCCAACTGGAGAAACAATGAAGAATGGAATTCTTTTTACAAAAGCTACTATTCGTATCTAAAAAATATCGCTATTAGCTGTAAACTTCCTTCTCAAGATGTTGAGGATGTTGTTCAAGAAGTATTGATTTCAATGGCAAAACAGTTTCGTGATCGAAAGTTTGCTTCTGATAAGGGTGCGTTCCATGCTTGGGTCACAAAGTTCGCCAAGTGGCGAATCATTGACATTGTTCGAAAAAACAGAACGCGCTCAAATCTAATCACAACTGGCGACGATCTTCTCATGGAGAGTCAACCAGACGAGCGGCAAAATCTCGAAAGAAAATTCGAAATCGAGCATCAAAAAGTAATTGTTAAAAAAGCACTAAAAAATCTCAAAGGCGGAAAGCGTACCAAAGAGTATCTGATTTTCTTTGATTACTTCATCAACAACATGAGCAAGGAAGAGTTGATGAGCAAATATAAAACCAATGCTAACAATATTTATTTGGCAAAGCATAGAGTTTTGAAACGTCTCAAGGAAGAGATTAATAATATTAACAGCATTTAATATGTTTGTTAGCTCTTACAAGAGTGGAGTCTCTACTGATCGTGTAGAGCTTCATTTTATTAATAATAAAGCATACATCTTTAAATACTTAAAGACTGATAATAAATTTTTAAGAGAACGCGAAGCTTATCAAAAGCTTGCGAATTGCTCCTTTATTCCTAAATTAATTAAAAGCAGTATTGATGACCGACTATTAATGATTGAACATGTCGGCAAATCATTAAATATTAAATACGCTCCTAAAGACCGTAAAAAATTTAAGCCGCAAATTCAAGAACTTAATCGCCAATTAATTGAAGATTATGGTATTTACCATAACGATATTCGGTGGAAAAATATTGTAGAGTCTGAAAGTGGAGAGCTATTTATTATTGATTTTGAATCTTGGACTCCAGTTTCAGTTGGCAGTAAAGAACGCGACCCTGAGAAGATTCTTTCTTGACAAAGTTGTTTAGCGTGGTAAATTAAACCATGAATCTATCTCTTTGCTGCATCTCCAAGACTCTCTCCGACAACGGACAGACCTTTCGCTCCATGACTTACACGCAGTTCGTCAAACAACCGTTTGACTCTGCCATGCAAGAACTCTCGCAGCGCATTTTGCATAATTTTAAAATGACGCTCAATACTATTCGGTTTTGCCAACTCAACAATATTCAAGGCTACCGTCTTTCGTCATCTCTCGCGCCAATTCTTACGCATAAAAATTTGCGTTTGCGCATTGCAGACTTGCCCAATTTTGCAGCTATCAAAGCTGTGTGCGAGTCAATCAAGCAACTGCTCGCTGCCAATCCTATTCGCGTCTCTGCTCACCCTAGCGAATACATCACGCTGTCATCCGACAATCCAGAATGCATTGACAACAGCATTGTTGACCTAGAACAGCACGCAGAAATCTTTGACCTTCTTGGTCTTCCTCAAGACTATCGTTCGCCACTTAACATTCATGTCCGTCAGGACGGTGACGCTCAAACAATTGCAGACAAAGTTCTGCGCGTTTACGACACTCTGCCAGATAACATTCGCAACCGTCTCGTCCTAGAAAACAATGATAACGCCAAAGGTGTCTGGAGCATCAGCAATCTCATCAAGTATTTTCATTGTTCTCGCGGCATCCCCATTACTTTTGATTCTCTGCATCATAGTCTTCTCTCTAGCGGCATGACAGAGCAAGATGCGTTCAATGCAGCGCATGACACTTGGCCTACAGTTCCCATCTTTCACTACAGCGAGGGCATTGACGGCACTCGCAAGCACGCTGACATGCCAACCACAACACCTCGCAGTTATGGTCGTGACGTATTGCACGATGTCGAACTTAAGCACAAATGTCATGCTATTTTCCGCATTCGCGAGTTGACAAATGCCGCTTAAACAGTATAATACTACCATGAACAAACCTTTCTGGTACAAAAAGCCACTCTCCTTGGAGTGGAGTCTCGACGATGATACTATTGGTTGGGGAGCTTGGGAGAAAGAAACGAAAAAGAATTACCCAATTCAATACTTCTTTAGAGAAGAAGTCTCTTTTTTCTTTGGCTGTAAATGGGCGCGATTCAAGGATTTTAAATACAAAATTAAATGCTGGTTCTTTCCCAAGCATCCTGAACTGCGCAAGGCCATTCCTAATACTTGGGCAGACATTAGCAGTCTTGTTGTTGATCTTAATTTTGCAATGATTCTCTCCTTTAAGAAGGAGGCTGATGAATCTTGTGTTGATTGGAACGGAACAGAAAACCATCGCAAATTCAAAAATTGGCTTGACTCTGCCGCTCACTGGATTACAGTTGGTCGTCCTAATTGTCTAGCGCAGCAAGATGCTTCTTACCCACCACATCCACTACCTCCAGAAATGAGAGGATTGACTTACGATCAACTTTATGGTAATGTTAATCAAATCGAAAAGCTTATTGACGAGACTGACACAAACATCATCAAGCAAATGGTTGATTACCGAGAATACATGTGGACATAAAGCTTTAAAAATTAATTAAAATCGTAGAACTAAAATAATATGGAAAATTATCAACAAATCATGGCTGTTTATTGCGACCCCTCATCTAGAAAAATGGCTTCTTCGCTTATAAAAACTATTGAAGTTGACCCAAGTTGTGTCGCGACAATTCTTATCACTATTTTTGACTGTCTTGTTGATAAGGTTCCAGAAGCTTATCAAACTTTATTCGAACAACAGACTTTAGCATATTTTAACGCTTGGGTTTTGGAACGTCACAATACAGTCTTTAAAGAAATGGTTGACAATTATGAATAACTCAAACTGGAAATCTGTAGTTGAAATTCTTATTGATGAAGACCGAGAATTCGTAGCATCAAGAATTATAAAAACATTTGACGCTACTCCTAGCAAAATAGCTGGCATGATGATTGGCATGTTGGATATGTTTGTTAGTAAAGTGCCAGAACAAGAACAGACTGAATTTGAGCAACAAATTGTGAGAATTTTTAACAGCGGCTTAGAAGAAAGATTTAAATTCTTAGATCGAGAAAAATATGACAATTAATCACTACACTGACTTCGCCAATGCAGAAAAATATGCTTGGCAATATGATGCAGTTATCTCTCTTGGTCATTACATGATTGAAGAATTTCGGCAGCGCAAAAACTATTTATTTTTAGACTTTGAAGATATAACATTTGACACAATCTTATCTCAAGATGCGAATGTACCAACCACAAAACATATTCAAAAGCTTCTGGATTTCATTCGCGATCTTACTCCTACTGACAAGCTGTTGGTTCATTGTTTTGCGGGATATTCGCGCAGCCCTGCCGCAGTAATCATTGCAAAATGCGAACGCGATGGAAAAACCATTGAAGAAGCAAAAAATGAACTTTACGATGCTCGAATTCCTGATAAGCTAGTGCCAGAACCAAATGACATTATGCTGCACAATTATCTAATGATTAAATAATATGAAAATCGGCCCAAGAGAATACACTGAACAAGAGTCTGTGATCATTGAAGTTTACAAGAGTCATATTGATTACTTGCAAAAAGAAATTGACCATCATTGGAATCAATTGGTTGAACAGTTGAAAATAACCGAAGGTGATCAGCCCTATTTTGACCATCTTTGGGACTATGTAATTAACGATTTTTATTACAACTATGAAGGATAAAATCATTTTTGTTGGCGACATTCATGGTCAGTTCAATAAACTGCGTTTTGATATTCATCATTACAATCATCGCGATTCATATCTATTTCAATTGGGAGATTGGGGCATAGGATTCCATCGCCCTAATTATTACAAAACTGAATTGAGCAAATTAAATAAAGAACTCGTTGAGAGAAATATCCACCTTTACGCAGGAAAGGGGAATCATGACAACCCTGAATACTTTCAAGAAACCAATAATCCTTTCGATTTGAGCAATATAACCCTTCTTAAAGATTATTCAGAGCTAAACCTATTGGATCAAAATATTCTTTGGGTAGGAGGAGCAATCAGTATTGATAGAGGGTGGAGAATCAAAGAAAATAAAGAATTTCAAAAACGTAGAGACGAAAGACGTTTATGGTGGCCTGATGAGGTTTTTGTTTACAAGGATGATTTTGATTATAAAAAATATGATATTGTAGCTACACATACTCGTCCAGCTAACGCTGGTGCTTTTAAAGGTTTTGGTAATATTCAAAAATTTTTAGATGGCGATGATACTCTCAAAGAAGAACTTATTCAAGAAAGCGAAGATGTGGAGAAACTTTGGCATAAAACCAAACCTAAACACTGGTACTACGGTCACTTTCACGAATCTTTAGTTACTAAATGTGAAGAAACGGTTTTTCGCTGCCTCAATATTGACGAGCATTTTGAACATAGAATTGAAAAATAAATCTATTTTTTAGTGTAAATAGAGATATGAACACTATTACATGGATTCTTGAGCATAAGCTCGATTTGATTAACGCTGTTACTGCTGTTATTGCAGCAGCCTCCGCCATTGCTGCTGTTACTCCTACCCCCAAGGACGATGGCTGGGCCGCGAAAGCTTACAAGCTTATTGATTAGCTAGCTCTCAACATCGGCAAAGCAAAGGACAAGTAACTCGTTAACTTAACAGCCGCCTCTTAACAAAGGGGCGGCTTTTTCGTGCCTATAGAATAGGTCATACTGCTCGTCTGATAGTTCTTCGAAGCTATTCAGCAGTTTAGCTGGGAAGTGCTTGTAAAACGCCTTTCTGCGCAATTTAGCCTTAATCCAGTTGCGAGAATAAGACATGTAAAGATAAGAATACATGTAAGCATTAGCAGTCATGGCATAATCTTCTGGAGAAATGATGTGACTCCAGCGTTTTTTTATCTTTTTAAATGCCCGTTTTTCACAGTCTAGTTCAACGGCAATAACATTTTTGGCGTATTTAGTTGGGTCTTTTAATTCAAGCCCGCCATCTAGCCACTCAAAAAACGATTGAAAGCCCGCAGAGATTTTTTCATTGTACCAGATTGAGTTTTCATCTAACCACTGTTCGAAATGACATTCTTCATGCACAAGAGTTGCCATGAGCCACTTTAAAGGTCTGTCAATAGCAACAGCAAGTTCCTTGGTAAAATCACTGAAAAAACCACTACACCTACCATTGGGGATATTTAGTGACTTGCCTCCTCCCAAACGAAAAGTAATTCCATGCTTTTTGCACTTCTGGTCAACCTCCTCAAAATAATCTTTAATTTCCTTTGGTAATTTCTTAAAAAGCTTCCGAGAATTTTTGTCGAATTTCACATAATATTTTACACTGTTTGAACGTAATTATTGCATGGCACTTACTAGTTTTGACGATAGTTGGAAGTTTTGGATTTGGGACAATGTTCGCAGAGGTTCCTCGAAGAGAGAAATTGCTCAAATTCTCCTGAGCAAAAACTTTGATAAACAATTGATAATCAATGAATTCGGAATTCCCGACATTCTCGATGAGATTAATCCAGAAAATTTTGCACCAGAATTTTGCTTGGAAAGATTAGTAACTGAATATGGTGCCAAAAGAGTTTCTGATGATCTTCAAGTTTATGAAATTTATAATTTCTTGAACGAGAGCGAGTGCGATCAAATGATTGAATTGATTAAAAATAATTGCAAACGCTCTTCTGTGATTGAATATGAGACTGGCGGCAATGCAATTTCAGACTTTCGCACAAGCTCAACTGCCAATCTTTATAGGAAGATGGGAGAGGTGGTTAGCATTGTAGAGGAGAAACTAAACAAATTCTCCAACATTCCAGAAAAATTTACTGAACAAGTGCAAGGTCAATATTATCAGGTTGGTCAGCAGTTCAAGCCTCATTTTGATACTTTGTTTCCAACGTCTGAAATTATGAAACAAGCAATCACTAAAAGCGGCAACCGAACATGGACAGCTATGATCTACTTGAACAATGTTGAAGAGGGCGGCGAAACAAAATTTACAAAAATAGATTTGACCACAAAGCCTGAAAGAGGAAAATTATTAATCTGGCAAAACACTAAAAATGGAGTTAATATTGAAAACTCTATGCATTGGGGAATGCCAGTCATCAAGGGCGAAAAGTTTGTGCTTACAAAATGGTTCCGCGAAAAAGTTTATCAAAACATTTGACAGATTTAGTTTTTGAGCTATCTTAATTCATGACTAAAAGCGTTAAAACCCGAAGAATGCAATCTGTAAAAAAGAACTTGTATAGTTTTTACAATTCTTATGTAATGCTCGGCATTTCTCATAATGATTTGCATCTTGAATCATTGTATAATGTAGGTTGCGGTCACGCTTCTCCAGAAGGACAAGCTTCATTTCTGCGATTTGCTGCTCAGAAACTTATTGAATACGCTGACAAACTTGAAAACAAATGATTTTAATTATATTTTTAATTGCAACAGTGGCAGCATTTAGTAACGAAGACAGCATTTTCGATATTATTTTTAAACGATAACATGAGTGAGCCTATGAACAAAGAAATGATGAGTGACGAAATCAACCGCTTACAGCAGGAAATCTTTTTCTTGCAGCGGAAGCTTAATGCTGCGAATACAGCACTGGAACTTATTGCTACTCCTAAGCGTAGTGACGGAACTTATAATCGTTGCAGGGAAGCTTGTGAAACCTTAGCAAAGGAAGCTCTCGCTCATTCACGCCTATGAAATTTGTAAAAACAGAAGGATGCACGGCTTACGGTTGGACAGTTGATGGCAAAGATTTAAACGAAGTTTCTCCTGAAATGAAGGAACAGATTTTTATTTATCTTTGTTTGAGGCTAAGGGAAGCAATCAGTGAAAACAATAAATCTCTAACAGACTTAATCGAAATTTTCGAATATGTTGATTTTGACTATGACCCAGCAGCTTGTGGTCAGTGCGGAGACAGTGTATCAACAACAACTTGGGAAATCTAATGGGACTCTACGACAACATTATTATTGATCGCGAACATTTCTCCAATATGGGAGAGAAGGTTGATAAATATTTATCTCTTTTTAAAAAAGAAACCGTTGACTTACAAACAAAAGATTTGGGAGAATCATTAGGCACATTTCGCGTGCAAAATGGTCAGCTTTTTTATGAAAGAGTTGAAACTGAATGGGTAGAAAGCAATACGCCCGATAATGTATTTGGCGGTTACGCTCAAGTCATTTCTCGAAATCTTGAGGAAAGAAATGATAGCGTTATTGTTTATGGTTGCGATTTTAGGAACGCAGAACATTTTGATCTTTGGATTGAATTTAAACTAATTTTCTTAAATGGGAAACTGAATGAAATTTCCTTGCATGAGTATAGTGAGACTGACAACTCTGCACGCAAGAAACGAGAAGCTGAAATCTTTGAAGGATTGAAAGAATATCAAGCTTTCGCAAAAACCCTCAAGGGTAAAATTATTATTAAATTTAAAAGAATCCTCAAAAGAGTTCTTTATGTTTCCTCTCTAAGACTCAGAAATTTTGCAAGTAAACTTGACAAACTTCGTTACAAGCTTTAAACTATAGCCATGAAAGCAATTGATCGTGTTTACAACAAACAAAATAGTATTCTTTTCAAAAAGAAGGGAAACAAATACGTTCAAGTAAATGACCCTTGGGCATACGATGGCCTACGAGAAGGTTGGTGGCTTATTAAAGTTAAAGAAGGCAGCACTAGTATTCGTTCCATTGTTTACCCAGCACAAGCAGAACTTCTTGCTGCTGCTAGAGACAAGGAAGACCAGTTAGTAAAAATCATTCTCGAAGCTAGCGAAGCCAAGCCTAAAGAAGGAGTTCCAATGAGCGACGAAGCTCGCAAAGATTGGCAATGGTTTATTGATAAACACGGCAAAGAATTTAGCACAATTTATTTCCCATCTTTTCAAGAAAACGCCGAAAAGATTGTTAAAGCCCTACTTGAAAAATAATATGAATTTCGAACAAAAACTAATGGATAAATATCCAGACCTCTTCTATAAGAAAGAGGATGGAAGTCTGGAATGTCCTTGTGGTGCATGGGTGCCTCAAGGATGGGAGACTATTGTAGATGAGTTGTGTGGCGCAATTAATAATTATATTAAATGCACATATCGTTTGGATGGAGAAATCACAAACAAAATGTATTACTTTTGGCGCAGCATTGGCAAATGCCTTGATTGGAGCCATAGACGTTTTCTCAAGCTGTTCCCAAAACTCAACAAGTGGGAATACAACAAGCCATTTTATTCTTTTGTCGAAAAGTTTCGCCAACGCTCCTACAAATGCGTCAAATATAATAAAGTCTATCCACCAGCGGTCAAGATTAATCAGATCAAATCAAAATTTTCCGATTTAAGATTTTATTACTCTGGCGGCGATGAGCAAGTTGCAGGCATGGTTCGTTTTGCAGAATATTTATGTGGTAAAACCTGCGAAAACACAGGAGATTTAGGAGTAAAATGTGTTCGTGGAGGTTGGTACGCTACTCTTTCGCTTCAAGAAGCAGAGAGATTAGGTTATTCTACTACCGAGTAGCTGATTGTTTGGGCAATTTACGAAGGAATTAAAAGTCTATAATTATGAAATATTCAGAAACAGTTATAGTCGAACGCAATTACTATTTTGATATAAGTGGTGAAAAAGTACCAAATGAGGAAGACATGCTGGCATTTCTCTTGGATGAAGGTATCTTGTTCTCTGGCAATGATTATGATAATGGAACCGTAAATCTTTATATTAACATCAACGATTATTTCGCACCTGCGGCTGATGCTGAAAACTTGCCTCATAAAGATATTCCGAAACTGTTTGACATGTATAGAGAAAACGGTTATAATGGTATCTGTCAATATGTAGCTGACAAGAGAGGTATTCCTAACAAATATTGGAGAGACAAATGACTGAAACAGAACAAAAACTATTAGAACGCGCCATCAAAGCAGAAACTCAGGCAAAGTTTCTTTTTGAAGCATTGCATGGCATTAAAGTGATTGCTCCTTTTGATGAAATCTACTATATTGCAGAATCAGCGTGTGCTGGTTATGAAAAACCGAAAAAATAATATGAAAAATAAAAAACAAAATAAAAATCTATTTCGAGTTGATGCTCATTTAAGCTATCTCGTTTATACAGATAAAGAGACATACGGTGAAACTGATTTTTGTAAGTGGTTAAAAAACAATTTTCATTCTGGTGAACTTGATGAAGAAGGCTCACTAGAAGTTGAAAAAGTTAAAAGCACAGAACAGATTCGAGAATTCTTAGACGAAAGGGGTTACGACTATAGTGTTTATTATACAGACGATGAAGATGAGTTTACTACCATTAGCACTTTGGTTGAAGAACTAGGTCTTGATGCCGATATTCTTGTTGCAAAGCTTCGCGAACTAGGATATACTATCACTAAGCCTAAAAAGAAATAACATGACTCAAGAACAAATCAAAAACGTCGAATCAGTTGTCAAATACGCTCTTGAAATCCATGCTGATAAACAAGGTAGGTGGGACACAAGCATTGACGAGATTACCAAAGAAGCTTTTGCAGCATTGCGCTTGAAAGGCTTTCATGAGACTCAAGAGAGAAACGCCAAACTTGCTGTCAATAATTTACAAAAGAAAATCCAAGATCGTGATTTAGCTATTGACAATTTGAGAGGATACATTTCATACCTTGAAAATCGAATTGTTGAACTTAAAGTAGCTCTTGGAGACTATCAAGACTAATATGAACAAAGAACAATTTCAAGAACAGTGCAAAAACCGAAAGTGGAAATGGCCTGAAATTGGCGACAAAGTTCGCTTCAAAGGTGCTGATGGGATGTTTTATCCACACTACACCAACGTTATTCAATTCGCCAAAGAAAACTTGAAGGTTGGAGAAATTTATACAGTTCGCAATTGTGAAGTTTATTCTAGCTGGTGTGCTGTTTGGTTGGAGGAGAAGGGATTGAGTGATGCTTTCTTTCACCTATCAATGTTTGAATGGCCTTTAAAGGAGGAAACAAATGAATAATAGAGAATTAAAATTTCGA
>Ga0070749_10003251_pt1 | contig 10875 bp, 16 predicted proteins | sample VirMetDEL_Nov_18_FD_75180 | JGI IMG/M metagenome (GOLD analysis project Ga0070749, IMG submission 75180) | Aqueous microbial communities from the Delaware River and Bay under freshwater to marine salinity gradient to study organic matter... | ecosystem: Environmental > Aquatic > Marine >...
TACCAAGATTTGGAAGAGTTTAAAAGAAAACTGTTTATTGGTTGCCCTGTCAACACCCCTACGGTATTCTATAAGAGGGAAGATTGGGAGTCAGGTCTAATAGAGTGGGATTCGGATCAATATTCAGGGGCTGCGGACTATAACCTATATTTTAAGCTAGCGGATGCAGGAGTCTTTATCAGACCGGCTAACAGGTGTCTGGGGTATGTTTATAGGTGGCACTCAACCCAGGCTACTTGGGGTATGGTTAATGAAGCAAAAAAAGGTAATGTTTTCGATCATAAGATTCAAGATTATTGGAAAAAACAATGGAAACTATAGCAGATTACATTAGTCACTTTATTAGTGACGTTCTAAAAGTAAATACTATTTTTGGGGTTACTGGTGGCGGGTCAATGTATCTTACGGAAGGAGTTCGTAAGAATAAGAATTTAAAGTTTGTGTGTAACCACCATGAGCAAGCTAGTGCTATGGCTGCTGTTGGTTATAGCAAGATGAATGATGGTCCTGCCGCTGCAATGGTAACAACAGGTTGTGGAGGCACCAATACCATTACAGGACTTCTTACAGCGTGGCAAGACTCGTGTCCGGTACTATTCATATCAGGACAGATAAACTCATCTGAGACTTTTTCTGTGGCAGGTGGCTCAGGGAGAGGTTTTGGAGTTCAAGAAGCTGATATTGTTAGTATAGTAAAACCAATAACTAAGTTTGCCTATATGGTAAAAGAAGTTGACGAAGTTTTTTATATGTTACAGGATGCTTTTTTTGCCTTGCTAACACCAAGAAAAGGGCCTGTTTGGCTGGACGTTCCTATGGATATCCAGAAAGCAAAGATCCCAGACTGGTTCCCTGATTTACCAAAATTTCATAAAGAATTAAGTTTTGATTTAGGACTTCTTAAAACATCACTTCAAAACAAACTTATTAGTTTTAGAGAAATTGCTGACTCTCTTCTAACAAAAAAGGCTTGTATATTAGTAGGTCAAGGGGCAAGGGAGAGCGATCTTGATGTTTTACGAGATAATTTTTCTGCCATACCTCTGGTAAGCACTTTTCCTATGCATGATAAGCTCGGTTTGTTTTTTAATTACAGAGGAGTTATAGGAATAAAGGGGAATAGAAGTGCGAATGCTTATTTACAAGAAGCGGAATATATTCTATCCTTAGGATGTTCCTTAAGAATTCCACACATTGGATATCATGAAGGACAGATTATAAATAGTGGAGCTATAGTCGATGTTATTGATATTGATCATACAGAACATTTAAAAGAGTCTCATGTAAAAGTTAATAAAGTTTATAATACCTATGTTGAAAAGTTTTTACATTTTATAAAACTATCTGATATAAAAAGAGAAGGAACTTTTTGGTATCCAAAGTTTGATATTTGGTGTGGAAAAAGAGATAAAAGTTCTGAAATTGATTTATATGATTTTTGTTTTTACTTGGGGGAGGCTGCGGATAAGAAGACCGTAATAGTAGGTGACGCTGGGTCAGCTATTTATGTTCCTTGCCAAACTCGTGTTGCTGCTGGTAGAAAATTGATCCTATCAGCCGCGCAGGCTGAGATGGGTTTTTCACTTCCTGCATCTATCGGTGCGAGTTTCAACTTGGGCGACTATAATAGGATAGCAGCCATCATAGGCGACGGCTCTCTACAGATGAACATACAGGAGCTACAAACTCTTTTACACTACAAATGTCCTGTAACTTTGTTTGTATGGAATAATGGCGGTTATCTCTCAATTAGAAATACACAAACTAAGTTTTTCGATTCCAATTTTATTGGGGTTGATGAAAACTCAGATGTTACTTTGCCGGACTTAGAGAAAATCGCAGCAGCTTATGATATACCTTACTTCAGACTATCTAAGTATAACATGAATTCAGAGACGGTAAGGTGGTGTTTAGAGGTGGAAGGCCCATGTATCGTCGAAGTAATGTGTCGACGAGATCAGATAATTATAAACCCTTTGGATAAACAATGAAAAAGAAAACTTTACACGATTTTAATAAGATGAAATCTCGTGGTGAAAAAATCACCTGGATTACAGCCTACGATTACCCTTTTGCCCAAGCAGCAGAGGCAGCCGGGATTGATATGATTTTAGTGGGTGACTCTGGCGGTATGGTTCAGCTAGGTTACGAAACTACTAATCCGGTTACAATGGACGAGATGATTACCCTCTCTAAAGCGGTTCGCAAGGGGGCACCAAATACGTTTATTGTTGGGGACATGCCACAAGGTTCCTATGAAGTATCTCCTGAAGAAGCAGTTCGCAATGCTCTTAGATTTGTAAAAGAGGCTGGGTGTGATGCTGTTAAACTAGAAGGGGGAGGCCGATCTTGTGGCGCTGTTAATGCTATTAATGCTGCTGGTATTCTAGTAATTGGGCACTTAGGATTGACTCCGCAAAGCACAGCTTCCTTCGGAGGTTATAGAGTTCAGGGGAAATCAGTTAAGAGCTTCCTAGAGAATTTGTCAGACGCTAGACTGCTAGAGATGGATGGGGCGTGCATGATCCTCTTAGAAGCCATGCCAGAAAAACCAGCGAGCTACATCGCCGAATCATGCAAGATTCCGATATTAGGAATTGGGGCGGGTAAAAAGGTAGATGGTCAATTAGTTATCATGCATGACCTAACAGGATTTTATCAATCTTTCCGGCCTTGGTTTGCTAAGTGCTATATTCCGGAAGTATTAGACAACTTTAAAATTTATCTTAATATGAGAGGGGACCTTAAGGAACTTGGTCGAAAAACTCGTAAAGACGGTATAATGAAGTTGGTAGAATTGGCTGTTAAGAAGTATGTAGCAGAGGTTCAGGACGGGTTGTTCCCATCTATAGAATATACTTATCCTATTAAGAAAGAAATTGAAGACCAGATAACAGAATCTTATGAAAAATATAAAGACGCTGCTGATTCTCGGGCCAAATGGGTTCTTAGGTAAACATTTTTCGGAATATTTTGGCCCCTATTATAATGTATTTAAACTTTCCCATGAAGAATTTAGAGGCTATAGATCTGACAGATATATTAGGGGGATGAACCCTGATGTTATCCTCTACTGTTTGAATGATTCAATAGGTGACATGGAGGCTCTAGCAAACAATCTTTCAGATTGGAGTAAGCTTGTAAATACTGTTGAAGATACAGACATTAGAGTCATCCAGTTCGGTTCGGGCTGTGAAATTATGAACCCCGTTCTTGGAAAAGAGGATGCATCAGGGAAAGAGGATGATTTATGGGAACCTTTAAAGGTCCCTTTCCCAGGGAAGTATTTTTACCAATTAGGTAAAAGAGAAATATCTAAAGATGCATATTGTCGTAAAAATATTCTTACTTTAAGATTATTTGGATGTTTTGGTCATTATGAGAGAAAAGATAGATTACCCTCTCGTTTGATGAGGAATGAATTACATTCTTTGGATAAGAATAAGCAGATGGATTGGATTTCTGTTTATGATTTATGCACTATAGTAGATTACTTTATTCATAACTCTTGGTCTCCTTGGCAGCCTGCTGATTATAATGTATTTTACCCTGATTTCAATGGCCATACATTAGGAGAATTTGAAAAAATTATCTGTAATTTGGATAGTTCAATAAAAGGTGCTACAAATTACACTAATAAATTTGAGAAATATCGTTCTCATCCTTTATCAAGATTTGTAACAATAGTATATCCTAAAATTCAACGTGATCTATTAGGATTAGAAACTAGTCTGGAGATAATGTGGAAAAACTTAAGAAAGAAATATTAAAACTTGTAAGAGAATATGGAGTAACTCAGAGGGCCGAACAACAGAAATACGACCCTGATGGATGGGTAAAGTATTCTGGCCCTGTGTGGGGAGCAAATGAATATGAGGCGGCCGTTGAAACTCTCTTAGACGGTTGGCATATTCTTGGTGCTAAGGGGCGCGAGTTTGAAAAGAAGTTTGCTCCATTACTAGGGAAGAAGGATGGTATCCTTGTAAATTCAGGGAGTTCAGCAAATCTTCTTATGGTGAAGACAGCAATGGATATTTATGGATGGAAAAAAGGACATCGTGTTATTGTTCCTGCTGTTAGCTTTCCAACGACGGTAGCCCCGATTATCCAGTGTGGTCTAGAGCCAGTATTTGTAGATTCAACTTTACCTAACCTTAATTTAGACTTGGCACAAGTCGAATCCTTGTTGCATGATGATTCTAAAATTGTAGCAATTATGTTTGCTCATGTTCTAGGTAATCCACCCAATATGAGTTACTTAGAAGAACTAGCGGATGAGTTTGGGGTAAAAATTCTTGAGGATTGTTGCGATGCTTTAGGATCAACCTACCAAGGGGAACCACTAGGTAGTTTTGGTGATATCGCTACATGCTCTTTTTTCCCTGCTCATCATATGACAATGGGTGAAGGTGGCTTTGTGGCGTTTAAGAATGCTTCTGACAGACAGATTGCTGCTAGTTATAGAGATTGGGGTAGGGCATGTTGGTGCAATTCCATGCTGCCCGGTGATGTTACAGAAAAAACAGCGTGCGGTAATCGATTAGGAAAATGGTTGACATCGTTCCCTACAACTAATTTTGACCATAGATATACTTTTTCAAAAATTGGGTATAATCTAAAACCTTTAGAGTTACAAGCAGCAATTGGCTTAGCACAATTAGATAGGTTAAAACAACTAGACGGAGCTAGAAAAGCAAACCACAAAGTAATAAGTGAAATATTTGGTCAATACCCACAGTATTTTTATCTTACAGAAGCTACCCCTTTTAGTGATCCTTGTTGGTTTGCTTATTTAATTAATGTAAGAGAAGATGCACCTTTTAGTAGAGATGAGCTACAACGGAGATTTGAAGAAAATAAAATTCAAACCAGAGCTTATTTTGCTGGTAATATCTTAGCCCACCCTGCCTATCATGAGTATAGAACAGATCGCGAGTATCCCATAGCGGATTTTGTGGTCACTAATTCTTTCTTTATTGGAGTATTCTTCGATATTATGTATGAAGACTTAAAAAGAATTAATCAAGTTCTGGATGATTTCATAAAAGAAAAAGCATGAAGATTATAATTACTGGATGTCTTGGGTTTATTGGCTCTCACTTCACAAGATATTGCTTGGAAAAAGGACATGAGGTTCTAGGGATAGATTGTGGGACATATGCAGCCAATTTTGATTTATCCTCTGAATTTTTAGACTATAAAAATTTTTCTTTTAAAGGTAAAGATATTAATGATCTTACTTGTGATGAAATAGGTGGTTGGAATTTCTTAATTAACTTCGCGGCTGAGTCCCACGTTGACAACAGTATCACAAACTCTACAGATTTTATTGAAAGTAATATTAGTGGTGTTTGTAATATACTTGATTGTTTAAAACTTATACCCAAAGATGCTAGACCCTTCTTTATTCAGATAAGCACAGATGAAGTCTATGGGGATAGTTATCATAAATCAACTCCTGGTTCAACACTACATCCAAGCAATCCTTATGCTGCAACTAAAGCCTCAGCAGACATGTTGGTGAAAGCTTGGTCTAGGACATACGATATTGATTACTTTATAGTTAGGATGACCAATAATTATGGTCCTGGCCAGCACAAAGAAAAATTAATCCCAAAAACTTTTCATTGTTTTACGCGGGATTTAAAACTACCATTACATAATAAAGGAAAGCCTATCAGAGATTGGTTACATGTTTTAGATACCTGTGATGGTATCTACAAGCTTTTGTCGGTAACTGAAGAGTATAAGAATACCATTTGGCATTTTGCTGGTGGTGATGAAAGAAGGAATATAGATACAGTTTATATTATTATGAATGCTATTTTTCCTGGTTCTTGTGTTAGTAAAAAAACATTGGTTGAATCTTCATTTTGGTTGGACTTCTCTTATTCTCGCCCAGGCCAGGATAAGAGGTATAGAATTTCTGACAAAAAAACAAGGGATGCTCTTGGTTGGAAGCCAAAGAGAAATTTTGAAGAAGAAATTCAAAAAATGGCCGAGGAATATAAGAATGGATAATATAGTAGTGACAGGGGGTTCAGGCTTTTTAGGACGTAGGCTACAGAAATACTACCCAAATTGGCGATACCTGTCGTCCAAGGACTATGATCTATCAGTGTATAGCAAGGCTCAGCAAGCCGTAGACGGCGCTGACACGGTGCTTCACCTGGCCGGAAGGGTCGGAGGTATCAAGGACAACGCGGAGAATCAAGCTGACTACTTTGATGAAAACATACTAATGAATACAAACATAGTAAAAGCTTGTAAGAAGAAAAAAGTCAAACGGCTACTTTGTGCTTTGAGCACTTGTGCGTGGCCGGACACTCTTCCTTACTACCCCTTTGCTGAGGAACAGATACTAGATGGAGCACCTTCTAAAACTAATCTATCTTATAGCTTCGCAAAGAGGGCTTTATATATTCAGACGATTTCTTACCGAGAGCAGTATGGCTTAGACTACAATTGTTTTGCTCCCTGTAACCTTTATGGGCCTGAAGCAGATTTTGATTCTGACAAATCTCATTTCATAGCTGCCATGATTGACAAGATAAATAAAGTCAAGCCAGGTGAAGAAGTAGAGTTTTGGGGAACTGGTTGGCCAATAAGACAACATTTATATGTTGATGATCTTGTAGCTGTAATGCCTGAATTAATTCGAGTGCATAAAAGTCAAGCTCCTTTAATTATAGCTCCTAGTGAAAGCTTTTCTATAAGAGAAATAATTGATACATTCCTGAAGGTATCTGGTAAAAAAGTCAAGATAGATTTTAACGGCCAATATGATGGTCAATATCGAAAAGATGGTTCAAACTATAGGTTTAGACGGTTATTTCCTAAGTTTGAATTTACTAGTTTAAAAGATGGTTTAAAGTTAACTCAAACTTGGTATAGAAACACCCAACGGCACAATTTATATGTAAAAGGAAGAAAAAATGAAGAAAAGTAATGCAGAAAAAATTATTGAAAATCTACAAGAATATCTAACAGATAATAAGATTCGTGAGAATATAACAAAAATCTATCCTGGTGAATATGGAGCAGGTTTTATCACAGCATTAAATACAGTTCGAGAAACTCTTAATCGTTTAGTTTCAGAAAATGATAAAGCTGTATCAATTTCAAAAGATGTTTGATTAATAAATGGGAACAGCATTAATCTTAGGTGTGACTGGTCAAGACGGCTCCTTCTTAGCTGAGTTTCTTCTAAAAAAGGGGTATAAAGTAATTGGCTGTAAACGCCGCACTTCTTTAATTGCGACTGACCGAATAGATCACTTGCTTAATCATAGCCGGTTCCACCTAAGATTTTATGATTGTTTAGACTTCTACTCACTAGCTAACTTAATTGAGGAATATAATCCAGATGAAGTCTATAACCTAGCGGCACAATCTCATGTAAGAGTTTCATTCGACGTTCCCGAAAATACGGTAGATACTATCGTCAAGGGGACGATGAATCTTTTAAATGTTTTGAGACTTCTTGATAAGAAGAAAAAGATTAAGGTTTACCAAGCCTCTTCATCTGAAATGTTTGGAGACAACCCTAAAAATCCTCAGAATGAGACAACAAGGTTTATGCCAGCATCCCCCTACGCTTGTGCTAAAGTTTTTGCACACCACTTATGTAGAAACTATAGGGAATCTTATGGGATGTTTATAAGTTGTGGTATTCTTTTCAATCATGAATCCGAGCGAAGAGGGGAGACTTTTGTCACTAAAAAGATCACCAAAGCAACGGCTAGAATTAAGCTAGGGTTGCAGGATAAACTAGAATTAGGTAACCTAGCCTCAAAAAGAGATTGGGGGTATGCTGGGGACTACGTTAGGGCGATGTGGATGATGCTACAACATCATACGCCAGACGATTTTGTTATAGCCACAGGAGAGTCTTACTCTGTTAGAGAATTCTTGGACAAAACTTTTGAAGTTGCTAAACTAGATCCTGATAAATATGTCACAATTAATCCTAGGTTATTCCGGGCTCAGGAAGTTCCTCTTTTATTGGGGGACGCTAGCAAGGCTCGGGAAATTTTAAATTGGAAACCCGAGAAAACCCTTGACGATATAATCAAAACGATGTATTATTATGACCTATCTGTAGAGTCTCAGTCTAATTGGAAGCCATGCGCAGGCGATAAAGAAATAAGGAAAGAAGATTGATTAAAGTAAAAATACGAAAGACTAATACTTTTAACATACTAAAAGATAAGTGGGAAGTTACTAAAACTCCGTCTAGAGCAACAAAAGGTTCTGCTGGATATGATTTGTATTTGCCGGATAACACCGATCTATACCCAGGAATGAGCACTCTTATCCCCCTTAGTTTTTCCGCTAAGATACCGGAAGGCTATTATGCTTCAGTAGTTCCGCGTAGTTCACTAGGACTTAAAGGAATTACGGTAGCAAATTCACCCGCTACGATTGATTCTGATTATATTGGGCAATGGCATATTGCTTTATGGAACCATACAAATCAAGTTGTTAATCTAAAAGAAGGTGATAGGATCGGCCAAGTTATTTTTCTAAAGTGCGAAGATGTAGAATGGATCGAAGTTGAGGAATTAGAAGAAACTGATCGTGGTTCCGGTGGTTTTGGTTCGACAGGAAAGTAAAAATGAGAACAGAGTTAACTATTATTTTTCCAACTCCTAGATCAGCAGAATATTTTAGAACGTGGCTTTGTGAACAAGGGGAACAAGATTATTGGAATTTTATGGAATGCCAAGACGACGCTAGAAATGAGACTGTTGACCTTTTTGATTATAGAAATGGAAAAATTGAAGCGATAATAGAATACGAGTAGTAATAATGACCACAAGAGAAAAGGTTAGAAAAGCTTTTAGGAAACTTCGCAAAGAAGGTTTCTTTGCCAGAATGTCTTACTTATGTTGTTCTAGTTGTGCTACAGCCGAAATGGGGATATTTCATGGTTTAACCCCGGAATCTAATTTTGCGTATTTCCATAAACAGGATGCAGAAGCCTTTAATAAAGATGGGATGTTAGAAAGCAATTTAATGGTAAGACACGGTGGATCGAGATCAAATGAGATTGTAGAAATTCTCAAAGAGTGTGGTCTTGAGGTTTCCTGGAATAATGATATGGGCTACTGTATTGAGATTAAGCATGACCAGCAAGATTTGGCTAACTGCTATTAACAGAGATTGGAGAAAACAGCGATGACAACCAGAAAAACTTGCCGATGGTGTGATGAGTATGTTTTGGAAAACAACCCTGGAGATTATTATCACGAAAAGGCTTGCGAGCGTCGGCTGATTGTGCTAGAATTGGAGAAGGAAACTGATCCTAAAAAAATCGAGAGGTTAGAAAGGCGTCTTTGGCACGCGAGTTATACGGGCGATTAAGATGGGATTTGAATCAAATACAGACCATTTATCTAGAAAAGACTTTGAGGAATTAGTTTATATACTAAATCATTCTTATGGAATTAATCCTCAAGAAGACGACCCTATTTTTATTCATATTGATACACTAATTAATAGAAAGATTATCGAAGAAAATAAAACTAGTTATAACAATGCTATTGAAGATGTTAGGTATGATATGAATACTCTTTTAACTAAATTGATTGAATTTGAATAATTAAAATGAAGCTCGAACCCTACCCGACTAATGCGGAAGACCCGCACCCGTTTATGAATTTGGCAAAAGAAGAATCAGAAAAAAGCCCTATGCGATATCAGCTAGGTGCAGTTATTGTTAAAAAAGGAAGAGTCGTTGCCAAAGGATACAATAATTATAAGACTCATCCTAAGTTTGGAACAAGAGAAAATAAGTGGCGGACACTTCATGCTGAGTGCGCAGCAGTTTATAATGCACTTAAAAAGGGTATGAATCCTGAAAACTCAGTAATTTATGTCTATCGTAAGTATGGTAGAAAAGCCTTACCCTGCGAACATTGCCAGAAGATTATTAAAGAATTTGGTATTAAAAAAGTAGTTTATACGGAGAGGTAAAATGGTAGTTACACTTTTTTGTGATATGCATTCTGGGGGCTCGACTAAGGTTAAGCCTTATAATAAGATTTATATTGAAGCTCCTAAGGAAGAAGCTGAAATTATCTTTTACAAAAAGTTTGGTAGGAATCCTTACAGGGTAACTTGTACTTGTTGTGGAGAGGATTATTCTGTTTATGGTGATGAAAAAGATTTTGCTCAGGCTTCGGCTTTTCATCGAGACTGTTTGTATTATCATCCACCTGGTGAGGAAGACGACGGAAGATACTTTGAAAAAGATGAATTGATTTTGGATGGGTGGGTACCTGATGAAATGAATAAATATAGAACTGGGTATCAAACTGTAGAAGAATATCTTCAAAACGAAGATGTATTGTTTATTACAGCAGATGAGATCAAACCAGAAGAAAAGATTGGAAAATTACCACAACAAGGTTATGTCTGGGTAGATGACGACGAGGATTATTAAATGAATAAAAATCTTGATGATACGTTTTTCTGGAATTACGGTGGTCGAAAACTTGCTGTTGAAAGTTTAAAGGAGAATCAAGAGGAGAAGCGCCCCCCAAAATGTATTTGGAGGATTAAAGTCCATGCTGATGGATATAGTTTTTGGGCAACCATGAGATCCGGAAAAACTGTCTGGAATAGACTTGGTGATGCCAAAAATGCTTTACGTTATCATGCCGGGTATTGTGGTATACCTTGGTCCTCTTTCTATGATTTAATCACCCATGGAGTTATTGAATTCGTAAAAATTTCGTGAGGAATAAACTTGGATAGAAGAGCTAGAACGGAAAAAAAGAGTTAAGGAATTGTATAAGAAAGAGGCAGCCGAACGCTATAATAGAATCAAGAAATGGTATGAATATACATGAACATTGATGTAATTAAGAA
>Ga0070749_10003252_pt1 | contig 10874 bp, 14 predicted proteins | sample VirMetDEL_Nov_18_FD_75180 | JGI IMG/M metagenome (GOLD analysis project Ga0070749, IMG submission 75180) | Aqueous microbial communities from the Delaware River and Bay under freshwater to marine salinity gradient to study organic matter... | ecosystem: Environmental > Aquatic > Marine >...
AGTAAAGGGCATAACTGATGAGCATATACAGAAGTGGGGTTGGAAAGTAGACAATTTAGGAAGAATTAACTTCCCAGATTACCAAACCAGGATCTATAAGAACTCCCCAGAGATCAAATGGGTAAATAAAGTACATGAAAGAATTGAAGGGTATAAGACTTATGCAGCTCTACCTCATGAATACTTTATGCATCACATCAAGACAATAGAAAGACAGGAAAAACAAAACAGTTATTACGATACGTTATAATGTACAATATAAAATCTTACAGAGAGCAGGTCTTAGAATACTTAAAACAGACTAAAAACCACTATTCTACTAAAAGGATAAACCTGCAAAGGTTGAATAAGTCTTTTGAATATTTTAGATGGTTACATCCTTACCAAGGAGATTGGGAAGTTGATTATCTGTTTACAGAGGAGATTCTAAAAAACTATTCTAGGATAATAAAACCTAGCTCTACTGTAATTGATATAGGAGCTCAAACAGGCAACATGTCTGTTGCATACTCTTTATTTGCAAAACAGGTATTTTCCTTTGAACCTAACCCTGCTACATATGAAGTTTTAGAAAAAAACTCCACAGTAAATCCCAATATTAAACCTTATAATTACGCTATCTCGGATGAAGAAGGAGAACTAGAATTCCACTATTCAGACCCTGGGTTCTGCAATGGAGGTTTTGCTACTAGAACTCAACATGGAGTTGGAGTGACAGGACATGTTATCCCTATTGATGTGTATGCAATAAACCTTGTTAAGTTTTTTGATGAAGAAAAAATTGACACTGGGGATATCTCTTTAATAAAAATCGATGCAGAAGGACATGATAAAGATATTTTAAAAACTTTGAAACCTTTGATTGATAAACACAAACCTTACCTAATATCAGAAATATACAACGGCCTTTCCAAAGAAGAAACTCAGGAACTAATAGATATTATACATTCTTACGGGTATAAGGTTTATGATGAAGAAGTAAATAAATGCAATCTAGATAATCTAGGATTGGAGATTAAATCTTCTAATGATATTAAACCCGGTTCAGGTCATAATTTATTCTGCGTACTATGATTCCAAACAGATTACATTACGTACACTTGAGCAACGATGGTAGACAATGGCAGATACACCACCATCTATCTATTAAGTCTGCGTATGTAAGAGGAGGTTTTGATAAAATTTCTATATGGGTTGATAAAGAGCCTGAAGGAAAGTGGTGGGAGAAAACAAAACCTTTAGTTGAACTTAATTTTATTGAACCTCCTAAAGAAATCTTCGGCAAACCTATAACTCAGCCAGCTCATAAATCAGATGTAATTAGGTTGCAGGTACTTCTTGAATACGGAGGTGTATATGTAGATACAGATACTATCTTTGTAAAATCATTCAAACCTCTGCTAAACAATAAATTTGTACTAGGGCAGCAAAACATAAACGGAAGCGAAGGATTATGCCCGGCTGTAATACTATCAGAAGTAAATTCAACTTTTGGGCAGCATTGGTTAGCTGGATTTAAAGATTCCTTTGGAGGAGGTCCGCCAGGAAGCAGCACATGGTGTACTCATTCAGTACAGTACCCTCTCTGGTTATCAAAACAGATCCCTGAAGAAGTAACTATATTAAATCATGAAGCATTTTTCTGGCCTTTATATCATCAGAACCATATTGAATGGATGTTTGTAGAAGAGCATAAATTTCCAAATGCCTACTCTCACCACTTGTGGGAAAGCAGTGGAAAAATTTACCTTAAAGAAATGACAGAAGAAAAAATAAAAACACAAAATACAACATTTACCCAAATAACAAAGGACTTATTATGAAGACTCAAAAGTTAAAAAAACACGAAGTAAAGATAGGAGAAGAGATAGTTACCTTGTATGATTTAGAAGGAAGTAGAACGCTAGATTTTGTTATACCTGAAGCCATTTACGGAGATGAATATAAAACTAATAGTATTAATTTCCAACCTGGGGACACTGTTTTAGATATAGGGGCAAATGTTGGAAGCGTTTCTATAATGTTAGCTAAAAAGTATCCATTCTTACAGATCTATTCGTATGAAGCACACCCTATCAACTATCAAAATTTACAAAAAAATATACAGGAAAATAATATAAAAAACATTAAAGCCTTTAACTACGCTGTTTATTCAGTAGACGATCACTTAATCAAAATAAACTTAAATTCCGATAATACCGGAGCTACTAACAGTTTTGTCGATACCTCGCTTCACCCTGAAGTCTACCTTCCAGAGTATTCTGATGTAGAAGTTCCTACTATCTCACTAGATTCAATTATAAGAAGTAATAGTATAACTAGGGTAAAGTTTCTAAAAGTAGATTGTGAAGGAGCAGAGTTTGAAATCTTTGAAAACTCAAATTTGATTAAAGAAATTTTAATTGAAAATATAGGAATTGAAGTACACCTATTTATGGAGAAGTACGGAAAAAGCCGTGAAACATTAATTAAACTTTTATCAGATATATCTACCAATCAACCTATGGTTAAACTAAGCGGATTATAAAAGTATGAATATACTGCACAACAACCAATTAAAGAAAAAAATAACCTCTACAACGTTAGATAAAAAAGAAATTCTAGACAAATTAAATAGATATGGAATGTGTATACTTCCAAACTATTTATCGAATAAAATATGTGACAGAGTTAGATTACAGTGTATCGAGCGAGTAGAAGTGCCTCAAGATTGTGATTATGAAGACGGATCCTATCGCCGTTTTGACGGTCCTAAAGTACCAGAACAGGGAAGAGGGCAGGATAAAAGAGTTTACCACGTTGACTGTTTTAGTGAAGATTTAGAGAAATTTAAAACCGATAAACTTATTCAGTCAATATGTGAAGAATATATGGATACCGGTTCCCCATATTCTGTGCATGTTCAAATTTACGATAGGAATAATATACCAAACGATTTAACTAGAGGACCGCATTTAGATTCATTTGAGACAAACACCTTCAAAGCATTCCTATACCTAGATGATGTTGAATTAAAAGACGGACCTACTTCCTACATCTTAAAAACCCATAAAGATGAACAACTTAGAGAGGTTAAAAAGAAAAATGGTCCTGGTCCTAAGTACTTAAATAAGACTGATAACTTTGCTACGCACCCTACAAACTTTTCATTAGAAGAATTAGGTGCTGAAAGATTAGATAATTGGGTAAAAGTAACAGGTAGAAAAGGAGATGTTATTCTATTTGATACCTGGGGTATTCATTGCGGAACTAATGTAGTACCAGGAGGAGATAGACATGTTGTAGTCAACTACTACAAACCAGGTAAAGATTTACCTAGATCTAATTTTGGATATGATTACAAAATAGATGAAAAAAATAGCGGTAATTTTAAATAATTTAACTAATGAACAGTTCTAAATTGAATGTAGTTGTTTTCGCTTCTGATGCTAAACATACTAGCTACTTAAATAGTATAATTCTTCAAGGATGGAATGAGGTTAACCTATTCTATATGGTATGCTCAGAGACTCAACTAAAACACCCTGCTGTTAATCCTGAAGTATTTGATATCGACCACAATGTAGTTAACCCAGAACCGGTAAAAAGTTATACTTTAAACCAAACTCTACCATTTAAACCGGATTGGCTTATAGTGAGTAGGGAAAGGTGGGATCCTGAAAGCAGTATTATAAATGAGTTTAAGAATAAGTTAGGAGCAAAAATAGCTCTAGTAGAACCTAACTCTGCAATGATTAGTAGCGTTAATCAGTTTTTAGAATCTGAATCTAAGAATAGGTTTGTTAATAATATTGATGTATTTTTTGACCATAGTAACTTCATTAAAGAGCAAAGAAAGCTGCTAGGCTTTAAAGGGAATATTGTCGTTACGGGCAATCCTAAATACGACATTAATTTAGACCTCGAAGAAAGCGCTGTACAAGCTTTAAAAGACTACTATAACATAGACCCAAACAAAAAGCAGGTACTGCTGTTCACTTTACAAAATAAATACAGGTATAAGCTATTCGAACAATTTAAACAGTTTAAAGAACAGCATCCGGAGTATCAATATTTTATAAAACCCTACCCGGGAGAACCTTTCGATCCTTTATTTACAAAAGAATACTTTCCTAAGTTTTTTATGGATGGAGTAACTCCAATATTGAATGAAACTCACATATGGAGTATGTATAATATCTGTGATATACATTTAGGATGTTTGAGCTCTGTAATGTACCCTTCCTTCTTTCTGAATAAGGAAATTCACGAGTATTCTAAAGAAATAGGTGCTCAAGAGGGTTTAGATCTAAACAAAGATATTATAAATGGATCTAGCGGTCATGAAGACAAACTTGAAATTTGGCTAAACACTTTTAATATAGATCTAGAGCAGTTTAAAGAACTAACCTCCAGTAGAAATCTTCAACCTAAATTAAAAAATAATAATAAAATTTGGAAAGCTTTAAAAAATGTACTATCTTATAGAGAGGATATACTTAAGATGTATGATCAATATAACGATAAAAAGGCATCAAAAAGGATAATAGATTATATTAAAAGTTATGAAGTATAAAAATAAAACATTTTTAATCACTGGAGGTACTGGCTCTCTAGGAAAGGCTTTAATTAAAAGGTTAAAAACACAGCAAGCTAAGATTATAGTATTTTCTAGGGACGAAGGTAAACAAGCGTTAGAATTTGGAAACCAGCCTGACATTATTAGGGTTATTGGTGATGTTAGAGACTATGAAAAGCTGAACATAACTTTAAAAAGGCATAAGGTAGATTATATTATACATACAGCAGCTTTAAAAAGGATTGACGATATGGAGTTTTACCCTGATGAATGTGTAAAAACAAATATCAACGGTTCAGAGAATGTAGCCAAAGCAGCATTAAATAACAATGTTGAGAAATGTATTCTAGTATCTACAGACAAAGCATGTCAGCCTGTAAACGTCTACGGATCTTCTAAGTTTATTGCTGAAAGAATCTATACAAACTACGACTATAATTCAAAATCTACAGTATTTGCTTCAATTCGTTACGGTAACGTGATTGCTTCTAGAGGATCGTTCGTTCCGTTGTTTATGGATTGGATTGAGAATAATCACACAATTTCTGTAACATCTGAAGAAATGACAAGGTTCTTATTTACATTAGATGACGCTGTAGATGCTGTTTTAGGAGCATTAGATAGTGCAGTAGGAGGTGAGGTGTTTGTTCCTCAAATTAATTCTTATACATTACCTACTTGCATTAAAGCATTAGAAAAAATAGTTGGCAAAGAAGCAAATACAGAAACAATAGGTTTAAGACCAGGTGAAAAACTACATGAAGATATGTTAGCAGAAACTGAATTACCATTTACATATCAAGTTCCTAATATTAACTTATTACAAATCAGACCTCAATATACAAATAAAACTCACCAGAATTTTGAAAAATACGACGGTCCTCATTTTAACTCAGCATTATGGGTTAAGGAAGATATTAATGAATTAGTAGAATTGATTAACAAAGGGTTAAGCTGTTAATATGCAACTATTTAAAACAACTATTAGTAGTGAAGATTTAAATACTATAACTGATACTATAACATCAGGGGAGTTAGGATTTGGTTCTAACGTAACTAAACTAGAACAAGCTTATAAACTATTCAGCCATAAAGAGTACAACACCGCAACCAACTCTGCATCAGCTGCTGCTTTTATGATTTTTGCTTATTTGAAAGATAAATACGGTGTATGTGATATTTACACTCCTTCTATCGGGTTTACATCTCCTGCTTGGGCAGCTAAACACCACGGGCACAACTTAATTTGGGTTGACGTGGATGATAGTCTAGTTTTTATTTAGATGATTATCGTCAGAAAAGAAGAATGAGATGTGAGAGATACACTGATGCAGGCATCAAACCAGTCTTAATGCCAATCCTATACGGGGGTGTAGCTAACATCAAAAGCTTTGATACGTTGAGCGAAGACAATTATAATGAGATTATCGTAGTAGATTCAGCACATTGTGCAACTCCAAAAATTAAATCAGACTTTACATTCTTCTCGTTTCACCCGTACAAACCAATCGCAGCATCAGATGGAGGAATGATTTCAACTGATAATAAAGAAGCAGCATACTGGTTTAATTGTTATAGGAATTTCGGCAGGCAGAGTATAGACGAAACCTACGATATAGTAGCTGACGGTTTTAAATTTTACATGAACAATTTGAACGCCAGTATTGCATTAACTCAGCTAAACAGGTACCAGGAGAATCTCAAAGTTAGAAAAGATGTGTATAATTTAATTGAAAAGTTAAACCTAGACGGAACCTTAACTCGTCACGATGAATTATCATCTTACTACTTTGCTACATTGGTATGTAATAAAGACTCGGCATCTGAACTATTATCTAAATACCCAACATCAAAACACTACCCGATGTTACATAAAACATCATACTTTAAAACAGATACAGTACTACCTAATACTGAAAGAATCCATAAAGTATTATTGAATCTACCCTTATATGACAAAGACATTTATAATAGCTGAAGCAGGAGCTAACCACAATAGAAGCTTTGAGCAAGAAAAGCTTTAATCGACGTTGCAAAAGATGCTGGAGCAGATGCATGTAAATTTCAAACTTATAGTTCCGAAACTCTATATGTTAAAAATACTCCTGATTTTGCCGGGTATAAAAATATTAATAAACTTATAAAGGATATTGAATTACCAAGGGAGTGGCAGAAAGATTTAAAAGCTTACTGTGATGAAAAGGAAATAGAGTTTATGTCAACTCCTTTTGATGAACGGGCAGTACAGGAGTTAGTTGATTTAGGAGTAAAAAAGTTAAAGATTGCCGGATTTGAAGCAACAGACTTTAGATTTATCGACATGGTAGCTAGCAGCGGACTTCCTTTAGTAATATCTTTAGGTATAGGTTTTAAAATGAATTATATGGGTAAGATTTTTGAAATAGCTGAAAAATATAATAACAGTCTAAGTTTTATGTATGCGAATAATGCCTACCCTACTCCTGTAGAAGATGCCGGTATTTCAGTTGTAAGACAAATGGCAATGGATAGTAGATATCAATGGGGTTTATCCGATCACACTGAAAGTACTATTACTCCAGCATTAGCTGTTGCAGCAGGAGCAACAATAATAGAAAAACATTTTACTTTATCCAAAAGGTTACCTGGTCCTGATCATCCATTTGCTTTAGAACCACATGAATTAAAGGAAATGGTAAATTATATTAGATATGCTGAGAAAGCAAATATTAGACAAACATCAAATATATCTGAATCAGAAAAACAATTTACAAAAGCTATGAGATCAGTAGTTGCTAAACAACCAATAAAAAAAGGTGATGTATTTACTGAAGATAATCTAACAACCAAAAGACCATTTTTAGAAGGAAATATACCAGCTAGAGATTTTTACACTTTAATTGGTAAGTCCTCAGATTTTGATTATAATATAGATGATTTTATAAAATGATTTTAAGAAAAGTTACATTTGATGATTGGAAAATATTGTTAGATTGGAGAAACGATCCAATAACAATAAAATATTCTATCAATCAAGAAAAGGTAGAAGAAGAACACCATAAAAATTGGTTAAAACACAATATTAATAATAATTTTTATATAGCAGAGGTAAATAATGAACCTATTGGTACTATAAGAAAAAATCTAAATAATGCTAATGAGTGGGTTTTATCATGGACTATTTCTCCTAACCATAGAGGAATGGGGTATGGTACTAAAATGTTAAAAGAATTCTTAAAATCATTTAGTGCAAATGATAAAATTAAAGCATTTATTTTAAAAGAAAATATAGCCTCTCTTAACATGGCTAAAAAATGTGGGTTTGATTATGTTCAATCTGAAACTGAAATATTTGAATTAGAATATAAAAAAATGACTGATTTTGAAATAATAGATGCTATTCAAGGAGTTAGAAATAAAAATAATGTAAATTGGATGGATATATTGAGAATAGCTTTTAAGTATGCACCAGATGAAACAAGAGCTATATTTAAAAGAATTACAGATAGTGATAATGAAATAAATGAATTATCAAAAAAATTAGCGAATAATGGGTAAGAATATAAATGATATTGCAATTGTAGTACAAGCTAGGTTAAATTCACAAAGAATACCTCAGAAAATGTTGAAACCTTTTGCAGAGTCTACTCTTTTAGGTATCTTACTTGAAAAACTTAAAACCTCTAGAGTAATACCAAAAGAAAACATACATCTCTCAGTATATGAAAAAGAATTAGTAGCTCTAGGAACTAAACACCAGGTTAAAGTATTCCCTAGAAGTCAAAAATCAGCTAATGAAGAAAAAGATATAAAAGTAATATTTGAATGGTACGATAAATTACCTTACAAATACGTTGTATTAATATCAGCATGTAATCCACTATTAAAAATTGAAACAGTAGATATGTTTATTGAAGCATTCCTGAACTCAGATAAAGAAGGCGGATTTGGAGTATTTGAAAAGAAAACATATTACTGGGACCAAAATGGTAATTCAGTTACAGATTGGAAAGGATTACCAGCTATGAATACAAAATTTGTAGACCCCGTATACGAGGCAGGGCATTGTTTATATGCATCTAGAATGGATATTATTAAAGAGGGTTATTGGTTAGATAGAAACTCTCCAATGGATTTAGAATTATTTAAAATGGATGAACTAGAAACATTTGATATTGATTATGAATGGCAATTTAAAGTAGGGGAAACCCTGTATAGAGAATTATGGAAAAAATAACATACTGTATACCAAGCAAAACAAACTTAAGATATTTGAAGACATGTATTCCTTCGATTAGAAAGAATGCCTATAGAGATGATCATGATATTATTATTTTTGTAGACAGTGATGAAGACGGTACTGTTGATTGGTTAAAAGAAAATGCCGACAAGTATAATGTAAAATACTATATAAATCCTAATTTAGGGAACTCTCTATACGGTATTGGCAGAGCATATGATTTTTGTATTGAAAAATCCACAACAGAAGTTTTCACAATTTTTCATGCCGATATGATGTTAGGAAAGCATGAGGATCTAAAAGCATATAAACAATTAGAACCTAAAACTGTGGTTTGCTCAACAAGAATTGAACCGCCACTACATCCTAATAATGGAGAAAAAATACTATTAGATTTTGGACTATGGCCGGAGGAATTTAAAGAAGCTGAATTTAATAATTATGTTGAAAAGCATTTAAACGATACTAAGGTAACAGAAGGTATCTTTGCACCATGGATGATGTACAAATCAGAGTACTTAGAGTTACTAGGCGGCCACGATCCAGTTATGCACTCATGTAGGGAAGATTCAGACCTATTTAATAGGATGCTTCTGGCTGGTTTTGAATTTAAGCAACCGTGGTCAAGTTTAGTCTACCATCTAACAGGTAGAGGTGCCGGAAGCTTTGACAGAGATCCAGAACGTCATAAAAAATGGCAAGAAGATATGAACAAGTCTACTTTAGAATTTATCCGTAAATGGGGACAAAATGTTAACCATACTGGTTTTATGAAACCTATTGTATCCCCTGTGTATAAGAAGAAGGTAACAATAAGCCCAGTTAATGAACACTTAGAGAACCTACTAGAACCATGGTTTAATAGAGGAGATGATATTGAAGTTATAGTTAACAGTGTAAATTTTACTCAAGAAGATTTTAACAATATTATGAACCTCAACGCAATTATTAAGGGTAGTGGGAATATAGGAGAATTTGAATTAGGGAATCTTCATATCAAAATTAATGCATTAAACGAATATCAAAACGATCTAATTAAGTTGCAATCTTAACTTATTTATACTATATTTAGATCATGAAAAAGATTGATACACCAATCTACTTAGAAATCTTCTTCGAAGATCCAGAAGATCTAGATCAAGACTTAGGGGAACTTTTTAACCAATCAGACTTTAAAGATAAGCTCAAGACAGAACTCTTTGACAGACTTGAGCAGGCGATTGAAGAAAAGAGATCCAAGCTTGTTCTGTTTAGACTGGTTTATTACGGAGTAGATCTGAGTGTGAAAAGGAGCCAGTTTAAGAAACTGCTTAACAAGGTCCTGGAAATATATCAGGAAGAGGAAGACTATTTAAAATGCGTTGAAATTAAAAACTTAATAGAGAAAATATGATTTACGGATTCTACAACAAGCATGATAAGAACAGAGAAATAATCTTCAGAGAGAAGTTTAATTCTTTAGCAGCAGCGGTTAAGTTCTTTACTCAGTTAAAAAAGCTTTCCCCGTACCAGTTTAGTGAACTATATTCCGTTATCGCAATAGAGGAGGAGCCGAGTAGAAGAGATGGATCCAATTAATGCAATAACCAAAGCCTTAGAAGAGATGCTTGAAATCAAGCTCACTATCGAGGATATGTCCGAGGAGTATCTTGATAAAGAAAAGAAACTCTTTACCAAGATGGTTAATCATTTAGAAAAATTAACCGAGCATGAACATAAAGTCTTTGAGAGTTATAAAATAGATCTTTCCAGTATCTCGGAACCTTACTGGGAGATGATTGAGGAATGTCTAGGCTTTGCTCTCTCAAAGGAAGTTCAAGAATTAATCTGGTGGTACATTCATGATAGAAAGAATGCCGCCGGTGAGATACTGGCCTGGGAAGATGAGGATGGAACTCCTTATAAGTTTAATACCCCGGCAGATTTATATGAATTTGTATTACACAAGTTTGATAGTATAGGATAATTATAAAATAAGTTATGACAATAAATTGTTACAGATGCGGTGATGTGATTCCGGAAGGAAGACTAAAAGCCATGCCTACAACCAAAGTATGCGTTAATTGTTCAGGAGTATCAAAGAAACGCTCGGTGACT
>Ga0070749_10003253_pt1 | contig 10871 bp, 14 predicted proteins | sample VirMetDEL_Nov_18_FD_75180 | JGI IMG/M metagenome (GOLD analysis project Ga0070749, IMG submission 75180) | Aqueous microbial communities from the Delaware River and Bay under freshwater to marine salinity gradient to study organic matter... | ecosystem: Environmental > Aquatic > Marine >...
CAATCAATTTCATAAACCTCCCCAAAAAAGGTTAGAGGAATAATAAAAAATGGCAACACGAGGCCGCAAATCATCCGCGTCGTTAACGATAAAAATACCCGACATTGGCGTATCAAAACGACTGCCAGCACCGCCAACACTGAGCGATGCTGAAATGGCTGTGTGGGCTGAGGTCGTAAACGATCAGCCTGCAAGTGCATTCACGGCGACGCATGCGCCACTTCTTGAAATGTATTGCCGCCATGTGGTTAACAATCGAGTGATAGCGGATGAGATCCTTAATTTTGATCGAGCTTGGCTTGCTGACGATGACGGGTTAAGACGGTACGACAATCTATTGCGTATTGCCGAGCGAGAAAGCCGCGCAGCATCGTCACTAGCTACGCGATTAAGGATCACCCGGCAAGCAATAGACAAAACAGTTGCGGCAACCGCATTGAATCGAAATTCACAATTACAAAAACCTTGGCAAATGCTAACGCACGAAGAATATTGACGCGAGGCGACGTTAATATTCAATGGATCGAAACGCTTTGCAGAATCCCAGAAGGAAAATTCGTCGGGCATCCGGTCAAATTAACCAGTCAACAAAAAGATTGGATTAAGACGATATACGACACACCGACGCGCATGTTTATTTTGAGCATGGCGAGGAAAAACGCTAAAACGACATTTAGCGCATTTTTGCTTTTGTTGCATTTATGCGGGCCGGAAGCTAAAGCAAACAGTCAGTTATACAGTGCTGCGCAATCGCGTGAACAGGCATCGCTTTTATTTGCACTTGCGGCAAAAATGGTCAGGATGTCGCCGGAATTGAATCAGGCGGTTGCTGTTAGAGATACAGCAAAGCAACTTTATTGCGCCGATCTTGGTACTTTATACAAAGCATTGTCGGCGGAAGCTTCAACGGCTTACGGATTAAGCCCGGTTTTCACAGTTCACGATGAATTAGGGCAGGTTAAAGGCCCGCGCTCAGAGCTTTACGAGGCGCTTGAGACGGCTGGCGCTGCACAGGCAGAGCCGCTATCTATAATTATCAGCACGCAAGCACCGACCGATGCGGATTTGTTGTCGTTATTGATCGATGACGCACTTACCGGTGCGGACCCGAAATTAAAAGTTGTTTTGCATAGCGCGCCAATTGATTCGGAGCCATTTACTGAAGAATCAATACGATTAGCTAATCCTCACTTTGATGATTTTATGAATAAATCGGAAGTGATGAGGCAAGCCGATGAGGCGAAACGCATGCCTAGCCGCGAGTCGGCATTCAGAAATCTAATATTAAACCAGCGCGTCGAATCATCGAGCCCCTTCGTTTCGCGGCAAATATGGGCAAATAATGGCGACATGCCGCACGATATTGACGGCATGGAAGTCTACGGCGGTCTTGATTTGTCGAGCGTGTCGGATTTAACGGCATTAGTGCTTTTGTCGCCGCGTGATAATGGCTTTGATGTTATTCCGACTTTTTGGCTCCCGGCTAATGGATTGGCTGAAAAATCGAGAAATGACCGCGTGCCATACGATATTTGGGAAAACGAAGGTTTTTTGCAAACCACGCCAGGCGCATCGATAGAGTATGAGTACGTCGCACGGTATCTGCGGGACGTGTTTGATCGCTGCAACGTCAGGGCGATTGCTTTCGACCGGTACAACATGAAATTTTTAAAGCCGTGGCTTGAAAAGGCCGGATTTGCTGACGAAGAACTTGAGCGTTTTGTTGAATTTGGTCAGGGATTTGTCAGCATGTCTCCTGCGTTGCGCGAAACTGAATCGCTATTGCTTGGAAATAAATTGCGGCATGGAAAACATCCGGTGCTTACGATGTGCGCATCGAACGCGGTAACAATCACAGATTCAACAGGGAATCGCAAATTGGCAAAACAAAAATCATCCGGCCGCATTGACGGAATGGTCGCGCTGGCAATGGCTGTCGGCGTTATGCCTAACGCCACCGATTCTGCAAAATCATTCTGGGAGGCAGCTTGAAAGCATTTTTTTCCGATTTTCTGATTGCCGCCGGGATTGCTTTGGTTTCATACGGCGCTTTTATGATCTATGAGCCTTGTGGCTACATTGTGGGCGGTGCGCTGCTGCTTTGGGTCGGAATCTTATCAATTAGGAACAGGGCAGCTTAATGTCGTTATTTTCCGACGCTTTCGCCGTCAAATCGATCAATAACAGCCACGATCTCTTTACCGAGATTTACGGCGGGCGCAAAACGAAGCTCGGGAAAACTGTCGATATTAGAAATGCAATTGATGTTTCAACCGTTTTTGCTTGCTGTCGGGTAATCGGGCAAGGGCTGGCGCAAGTGCCATTGAAGCTCATGAAAGAATCGGCGGACGGAAAAACGCGATTACCAGCTAAAAAGCACCCGCTTTACAATAAATTGGCATTGAGGCCGAATCGCTGGCAGACAAGTTTTGAATATCGAGAACTATTAGCCTGGCATGTTTTACTGGCCGGGAATCATTTTAGCTTTATAAATCGCCAAGGCGGCAGAATTGTCGAGCTTTACCCGTTGCAACCGGGTCAGGTAGAAGTCAAATTCGAAAGCGGCACATTAATCTATAAAGTCACCGCAGACGATGGCACGAGCCGCGACTTTCCGGCAGATACGATCTGGCATGTGCGCGGGCCATCGATGAATGGTTGGTATGGTCTTGAATCTGTCAAACACGCGCGTGAATCTATCGGCTTGGCTTTAACGCTCGAAGAAACGGCCGGAACAATGACCGGGCGCGGTATCAACACATCGGGCGTTTATTCAGTCGATGGTACTTTGACGGCGGATCAGTACAAGGGTCTTGCGAAGTGGATCGATGAAAACATCGCCGGGCCGGAAAATTCCGGGAAAGCTTTAATTTTAGACAGATCGGCAAAGTGGACGCCGACGCAGATGAGCGGCGTGGATGCCCAGGCGTTAGAGCAAAGGCGCTTTCAGATCGAGGAAATCTGCCGTTTTGCTGGCGTTATGCCGATCATGGTCGGATATTCAGACAAAGCCGCGACTTATGCCAGCGCCGAACAAATGTTTCTGGCGCATTTAGTGCATACGATGGCACCGTGGTTCGAGCGCATAGAGCAGTCGATTAATATCAATTTATTGACAGAAAAAGAGCAAAACGAAGGTTATTATGCGAATTTTGTTGAGGAAGGAATGCTGCGAGGTTCCGCGATTGACACCAAAGAGACGCTTTTAGGCTACGTTAACGGCGGCATGATTACGCCGAATGAAGGGCGCGCGAAACTTGATTTGAACCCTGATACAGACCCAGCATCGGATAGGCTGCGGATACCTGCAAACATTGTCGGAACATTACCGGATGGGGAGACGAATGAACAATCTCAAGTCACTGAATAAAACAGACAGCGAATTAAGGGTCGGTAATTACATCATCCTTTTCGGCGGAGAGGATTTAAGCGGTGAGTTTTTCACCAAAAATACGGAAGTGAAAAGCGCGTACACGGATCTCGGGCTTTTATATGTAGATTTCGAGCATGGTTACGATTTTGAGGACACCGGGAACGATCAAAACAACGTTTTGGGCGTTGTTGATTGGAAAACGGCAAAGATTGACGATAAGGGAATCTTTGTTGAGCGTGTTTTAAGCCGCCGCTCCGATTATGTGCAATTTCTCGAAGAATTGATAGATTCGGGTGTAATTGGCACATCAAGCCAGGCAGTATCGGGGAAAACAGTCAAAAAAAGCAACGGAGAAATAATTGAATGGCCGTTGATGCGTGATTCGCTCACTGTTACACCGATGGAGCCAAGGATGATCGGGGAAAACGTCCTGACCGCTGCTAAATCTTTGGTCGAGCTGTTCCCGGGAAGTAAATCTCTGCGCGAATTCGCCGGATTGAAAGAGAAAGAGCAGCAGAAAAGCATCGATTTGATTACAGACTTAAAGAGCGCCGAGCGATACCTGAGAGAGTCAGGCTTATCGAAAAGCGCAGCGACCGCCTTTATGGCGAAAGTGCGAAGTTTTGGGCGGAGTGATTCTGCCGATGACATGCGCATATTGATCGATTCTTTGCGTAAAAACATAGAAAAGATCGCGTAGCAAAGAGACGAATAGACAAAAGCCCGCTTAGTGCGGGTTTTTTTTCGTCCAAAAAGCAGCAAAACAGCCAAAAGCCCGCCACGAGCGGGTTTTTTTTCGCCCACCTAACGCCGCGACGGCGCAGGAGAAAGCAAGATGAGTGAAATACTCGAAGTTAAAAGTTTGATTGAGAAGCAAGGCCAGGCATGGGAAGAATTTAAGAAAACCAACAACGATTTGATCGCAGCTAAAGCGGAAGGGAAGGCGGTCGCCGATCTGGAAGCCAAATTAGCGACAATCAGCGAATCGATGGACAAGTATGCGGATGATCGCAAATCCATTGAGGATTTTATGGCCAAAATGACCGCGCCGGGCGGTGGTAATCAGGAAGATAAGGATATCGTTGCTGAAGTGAAAAGCTTCAACACGATGATGCGGGCAGAGTATCAGGGCAAAGGCAAGGCCGCCCCGTCTGATTTTGACGTTCAGGGGTACAAGCACTACAAATCTGCATTCTTCAAACTGATGGGCGGAGTGACGCTTGATTCTTTGAATTCCGATGAGCGCAAAGCAATGTCGGCCGGCTCCGATCCTGACGGTGGCTATTTACTGCCACAGTCTACCGTCGGGCGCGTTGTTGCCAAGATTTACGAGCAATCAACCATGCGCCGCTTGGCGAACGTGCAAACGATCAGCACCGAAAAACTTGAAGGTCTGATCGACAATAACGAAGCCGATGCAGGATGGGTTTCTGAACTTGGATCGCGTAGCGACTCAAGCACACCTCAAGTCGGCAAGTACGAGATTGAAACGCACGAAATGTACTCAATGCCGAAAATCAGCCAAAAACTTATTGACGATGCCGCTACCGATGTCGAAGCGTGGCTTGCAAATAAGGTCGCTGACAAATTCGCGCGAGTGGAAGGCACTGCTTTCACGACCGGTAATGGTGCAGGCAAGCCGCGCGGGCTGTTCAGTTATACGACAGCCGCAACGGCAGACGATACCCGCGCTTGGGGCACGTTTGAGCATGTCAAGACCGGCACTAACGGCGACTTTAATAGCACCACTAAAGCAGATCCGTTATTTGATCTGATCGGTGCTTTCAAAGATCAGTATTTGCAAAATGCACAATGGCTAATGCGTCGTGAAGTTCGCACCAAATTGCGCAAACTGCGCGGCGCAACCAGCGACTTGTATTTGTGGGAACCATCGCTAGAAATGGGTCAGCCTGATCGTTTAAATGGCTACCCAGTAAACGTCGATCAATACGTGCCAACTCTTGCAACTGATTCGTTGTCGCTGGCTTTCGGTGATTTCCGCGAGGCTTTCACGATTATCGACAGAATCGGCATTCGTACTCTGAGAGATCCGTATACAGCCAAGCCTTATATAGTTTTCTACAGCACAAAACGCACCGGCTCCGGCGCGGTGAATTTCGAGGCCGTGAAATTCCTTAAATTCGCAGCTTAACCTTAAAAAACAGAACCGCCTTCGGGCGGTTTTTTATTTACCTAATGCCGTGAGGCACAGGAGAACAAATGAGAACGGATCTTTTTAATAGTATCGATTTAAAGCGCGGCATTTCACCGTATGACCACGGGACAGGTGATGCCGCCGTGGTTTCTCAGACTATCGACATGCAAGGGCAAGATGCATTGGTTTTTGCTATTGCAACCGGATCGCTGGCGGACGCTGACGCAACTTTCACCGTATTAGTTGAGGAAAGCGACGATTCGGGCATGTCTGGCGCGACGGCTGTTGCTGATGCTGACTTGCTTGGAACCGAGGCGCTTGCTGGCTTTACTTTTGCCGCAGACAACAAGTGCTTCAAAATTGGATACAAAGGCAGCAAGCGCTACGTGACTTGCACGATAACACCGGCCAACAATACCGGCGTTGCTTTGCTGTGCATTATTGCGATTACTGTACCGCAGATTCTGCCGCCAACTAATCCGCCAGCGTAATTGATGACATACGTTGTTTATTCTGCACCGGCCACCGAGCCGGTGAGTGTTGCTGAGGTTATGCAGCATTGCAGGATCGACGCGAGCAACCAGGAACCCGCACCGGGCGCGATCACGGTCGCGCTTGTGGCGGAATCCGGCAACGTCGATAACGGATCGCACAGATACCGGGTGACGTTTGTTACCGCCGACGGCGAAACGCAAGCGGGTGACATTTCGGCTGCCGTGACTGTTGCCAACAAAACCGCAAGCGGCAAAGTGCTGCTTTCATCGATCCCGATTGGCGGGTCTACGGTAACGTCCCGAAAAATTTATAGAACGGCTGCAAACGGCGCTGTTTATTATTTGCTGGCAACCATTGCCGACAATACGACAACGACATATACGGACAACGTTGCTGACGCATCGCTCGGGGCTTCGGCTCCAAGTGCTAATACAACCGGCGATCCGTTGTTGTCGATTTTAATCAAATCGGCGCGGCAATATGCAGAGCAATTGCTCGGTCGATATTTGGTTACTCAAACAATTGATCTTTATTTAGATGAATTCCCGGACTGGGAAATAAATCTTCGCCCTTTGCAATCGGTTTCAGCGATCACTTATGTGGATACCGCTGGCGCTACGCAAACATTGAGCGCGGCGGACTATATTGTTGATTCAACAGGTACACCGGCAAGAATAACGCCAGCTTACGGGGTTTCTTGGCCGTCGACACGCGATCAGGTAAACGCCGTTAAAGTGCGTTTTATCGCTGGATACGGGGCCGCGTCGGCTGTCCCGCAGTGTGTTAAAAATTGGATGCTGATGCGAATCAAAACACTGTATGAGACTCGGGATTCAGTCACATTTCAAAATGGAACCGCTGTTTTTCCTGAATCCTATGTCGACGGACTGTTAGACCCTGAACGCGCTTGGAGTAAATACTAATGACGACAACATGGCAAATTCCCGCCGATATGTGGCGCGGCGAAACTGTGGCGATCCTGGGCGCTGGCCCGGATATGACGGAAGAATTGGCGGCAACAGCCAAAGGGCATAAAACAATAGCCGTTAATCGTGCCATTAAATTTGCGCCGTTTGCTGATATGTTTGTAGCTCTTGATCCACACCACCCATTCTGGGAAGAAGCGGACAAGCTAGGATTTAAAGGCATGCGCGTGATCGGCGTTGAGCATGATGATTACGACGCGCTGTATCCAGGCATGATGTACGAGCGCGTGACGCTGCGCGGTGGAGAGGAAATCGAAGTACGAAACAACGCTCTTGCTGCGATCCGCGTCGCATTTATGGCGGGGGCGCGAAAGATAATTCTAATCGGATTCGACCCAGATCGATACGAAGAAATACACGCGCATACAGGCTTTCGTGGGCTTTCCGAGGGTCTAGAAAAGATCATCTCAGAAATCCGGGCGGCAGGGGTCGAGGTTGAACGAATAGACAGCGAGAAACAATACCCAGGGCAGCGTCCAGCGAAGCGATCTGAGCAGATTGACCCGGCAACATTTCCAGAACAAAAGCCGCGTAAAAAATGAATGTAGTGTTATCTCAGCGATGTCGCATTGAGCAAAAAACAACAACGCAGGACGTTGATTACGGAAACGATAACGTCGTATGGTCTTTGCTTGCGGTTGTTTGGTGCGAAGTTCAGGACGTATTACCAAGCCGCGCTGAGATGAAGAATGCCGAAATAGACTTGGCCAAGAATCCGGCAAGATGGCGCGCTCGGTATCGTACAGATATTGACTCATCGATGCGAATCATAATCGACGGCACTATTTATCAGATCATTTCCGGCCCGGCTGCTATCGATAATAAAAAATTTATTGAGTGCATGATCGAGAAGTACAGCACATGACCACGATTAACGTCAAAGGTCTGTCTGAGTTGCAAAAATTCTTGGATCAATTACCGGCAAAAATGGAAGCGAATGTGATTCGTGGCGCTTTGCGTGCCGGGGCAAAAACAATGCTTGCAGCCGCCAAAACAGCGGCACCGATTGGCGAACCATCGGACACCAACAAGCGGAAATACAAGCTTTATTCAGGCGCGTTGCGCGACAGCATCCGAATATCCGGTCGTATCGATAAACGCGACGGCAAAATTATTGCGCGGGTTGTTGCTGGCGGGAAATCAAAAAAAAACGGCGCTGATGTGTTTTATGCGCATCTCATTGAGTACGGAACCGAGCCGCATGCTCTAAAAAAGGGCGCGAAACGAAAATCAGGAAAATACCAGGACGGCAGTTTGCATCCAGGAATAGCACCGCAGCCATTTATGCGGCCCGCATTTGATGGGCAATCTAGCGCCGCCATCATGGCCGCCGGTGAATATATCAAAAAACGCTTAGCAACCAAACACGGCATGGACACTGCGGACGTGAATATTGAGGCCGAAGAATGAGTGGCGTGGCTATTGTTCGTTATTTGTTGATAGATAACGCCGATCTTGCCGCCGTCGTTTCCGCCGACAAAATCAAGGCGGGCGTGATTCCGATCAATACGGCGCTACCGGCGATTTCAATTCGGCAGATCAGCGGAATTGAACATGAATTGATTAAGCGCGGCACAAACCAGCTTGTAACCGAGCGCATACAGGTAACGGCAATGGCTGGCACATACCCGCAGCAGAAATCTATATTGAATTTAATAAGAGCGGCACTGCCAGCAACGCGCGGCACTGTCAACGGGTTTTCAGTAGACAGCATAACTCCCGACATGGACGGGCCTGACTTTCAGTACGATGACCCAGTGATATTTGAACAATCAATTGATTATATGGTGAGATTTATTAGATAAAGCAGTAAAGCAGAGCACCCAACAGCCCAGGCATCGTCGTGAGACGCCCTTGGGCTTTTTTTTGACCTAAACGCCGTGATGGCGCAGGAGAAAGCAAGATGGCCGCACATACAGCAGCAGCAAGTTTTACCGACACAACGTATGCAATCAGCGCAGGACTGCCAGCAACTTATGATGCATCAGGTTACGGCGCAACGACAATAACTTACACAACGATTGGCAAAGTTGAATCTTTCCCTGAATTCGGTTCTGAGCGCCAGATAAATGAATTCGAACCAATCAACGGCGCGGTCGAGTATCTGAAAGGCACAGCTCGTTACGGGTCTGGCGACATGGTTATGGCCGACATTCCAGCCGATGCCGGGCAGGTGATTTTGAAAGCGGCGGACGCATCCGCAAATCACTACTCGATGAAAATCACTTATCCAGACGGTGAGATTCATTATCTGGATGTGCTGGTTTCCAAGTGGAAGCTCACGCAAGCCGGATCTGGGCAGGTAATGAAGCGCACCGCTGGCATTAACGTATGCAAAGCGCCAGTCGTAGTCGCCGCAGTATAAGGGCGCGCATAAATGGACATTAAAAAATATGCCGTTTCTGCTACCTCGAAATTACACCTGCGCGACGCTAACGATGAATTGATGCTGACGGAAGATGGTAATCCGGTAAGCGTCAATTTATACGGCCCAGGCTCAAAGCAATTTGCACGTGCCCAAGCCGCGCAGAATAACCGAATGCTGGATAAATTAAAGCGTAAAGGAAAGAGCGACCAAACGGCGGAGCAGCGTGCCGCCGAAGCCGCTGAATTCTTGTCTGACTGCACCGAATCATTCGAGAATCTGGAATACGACGAATTGACCGGTAATGCGCTTGCTATTGCTGTTTATTCGGACATAACGATTGGTTTTATTGCTGACCAGGTAGCGAAATATATCAACGACTGGTCAAATTTTACCAAGCCCTCAGCGAAGAATTAGAAATTTTCATTCGTCACATGGCATGGCTAAACGCTGTGCCAGACACGAAAAAAGAGGGCGAACCATCAAGGCGCGCATTTTTTGAAGGGCAGAATTTGCCAATTGAAATGCCGCCCGTGTCAGCCGGTTACGTGCTTGATTATCTTTACGAGCTTGGCGTCAGTCTTGGCGATCAGCCGCTAACTCATGGCGAAATAGAAAGCTGGCAGAAGAATACCGGGATTGAATTGGACTCATTCGAGGCGCGGACATTGAAAAAACTATCTGAAGCTTATATGCGCGAATCAATCAGCGCCAGAGATGCCGACGCTGAAACTGCGTGGACTGATGCGCCGCGATATATGAGCCTTAAATATATTAAGTCTGTTAGGGCAAAAGAGGCTATCAGAAAGGCGGCGAATATATGATAGCCGGACAACTCGAAATTCAATTGCTTGCCAATATGGCGCGGCTGCAGACCGACATGGACAAGGCAAAGCGCACTGTCAGCGGGGCAGTCGACACGATGAACAGGGCGTTGGGCACGATTGGTATCGGTGTTTCAGTGGCCGGTCTTGCGGGCATGGTTAAGGGCGTTATTGACGCCGGGGACAAGCTCAATGATCTGCGCAAGATCAGCGGTTTGACGGTCGAGCAATTGGGCGGATTGGAAAAGCAAGCCAAGCTTAACGGATCGTCGTTAGATCAAGTCGCGCGCGCTGTTGGTGTGATGTCGAAGAATATGTACGCTGGGTCGGACGCATTTAAGGCGCTGGGAATACAAACACTGGCTGCGGATGGTGGTCTACGCGATGTGAATGCTGTGCTTTTGGACGTTGCGGATCGATTCTCCCGAATGAAAGACGGAGCGGAAAAGTCGGCGCTTGCTAATCAGATTTTCGGAAAATCAGGCCGTGATTTGATTCCGATGTTGAGCGAAGGCCGCGCCGCAATGGAGGCCGCCACGGCGTCTTACGCTAAGAATTCCGGCATGACGCAAAAATTGGCGGAAGATTCCGACAGATTCAACGACATTCTAACGATGTTAGGTGGCAGGGTAACAGCCGTTAAGAATTCATTTGTCGGTGAATTGCTGCCGAC
>Ga0070749_10003256_pt1 | contig 10865 bp, 14 predicted proteins | sample VirMetDEL_Nov_18_FD_75180 | JGI IMG/M metagenome (GOLD analysis project Ga0070749, IMG submission 75180) | Aqueous microbial communities from the Delaware River and Bay under freshwater to marine salinity gradient to study organic matter... | ecosystem: Environmental > Aquatic > Marine >...
TGCTAAATCCGAAAAATACCCACAAAAATTGCTTGAATTATCCGAAAAAGATGAATCCGAATCGTGCAATTCTTCAATTGAAAACTTAAAACTGCAATTGAAGTTTTTAACCTTTGTGCAGGGGGCATTATCCGAAGTGCAGTTATCCGAATGAATCACCCCCGTTTCCTTAAACTCCTCAATAGCCCTTTCAAGAACTTCAATGTCCTCGCAATTCGCAGGGACATTAAGGTTGCACTTATAATTTGACCTTCCTTTGACTACTTTCATAATAGGCAATTCTTCAGCGTATTGGTCTTGAAGTCCCTTCAAATGAGTCAGCACATAAGCATTTTTTCCCGATATTTGAGGGATAAAAAAGGAGATTGCCGACTTTCCCGAACCTGTTGGAGATTCAACAATGATGTTTTTAGTTCCCTTCGCCAACTCCTCAAGAATCAAAGGAATGATTTGCTTTTGTTCTATTCTTGGACTACTAAATGGCTTCTCACCAAACCATTCCGAAACATCGTATCGTGGTTCTGTTTTCGGATAAACTTCAACCACTTTCAAAATAACTCCTCCATCGTTTCGGTTCTAATCAAACAAACATGAGATACCCTTATAAGGTATTCTATCCTCCCTTAATGTATGGGAAAGCGATTCGGACTTATTGAAAGCCATGCTGATGTGATTGATGAATATATGAGGGGGAAAATGATTCCTGTTGGTTCACAACAACTCATTTACAATCTTTATGACGACTTTAAACGAAGTGTCCCAACCCGAAGGCAGGTGGGAACATATCTTAAACTCAATCCCGAATATATCTTCATGATGAAGAAAGGAGGAGTTAGTCTTTACATTCACTCCTCTTCGCTTGAATCTTGAAGGTATTCAGTTAGATGCTCGGCAACTTTAATGCCCTGCTTCGCAATTGTGGTCGGTTGTGCATACAGTTCAGCATATACAGTTAAAATATCTCTTTTGCTTTCTTGACTCAACTTTTTCGTCATGATTAACAATCCTCCTATGACCTATATGAACCTAACCAAGATATTTAGCGAGTTCATCAATATCCAAGTCATTCCACCTTTTGATTATTTCAAGCATGATGTTTAGTTGAGGCAACATATTTTCAGTTTCAACATTTTGTTCTCTCCTCACTACTTCGCCATTGACCATGTAGTTTGATTTTTGGATGAAATAGCCTTTCTCCATCATTGATGAAACGATAATTCTCGCTTTGTTAGCATTTTCTTGAGAATCAAGGGGGATTTTGATTTTTTCAATCCCTTCCTCCATAACTCTTGAGCCATCTCCGAGTGCAATCATGACATACCTTTCGGGGTCATTTTCTAAAAGACCCATCAATTCACTTTCTCCTAATCCGCTATTCTTTTTCGCCAAATCAATTAGATTACCTACTGTTATAATTGAAAGCCTTAGAGGATTGTTCATGACATTAAACATCACAAAATACAAATCATCCAAATCTTTTTCGCCATTCATCTCAATATCACTTTCAATAAGGACTTCAAAATCATTATTCAGTCCGAGTTTTACTTTTCCAATTTTCTTCATTAGCATTCACCACAATTATATCCGAACCCCATACGCTCAATATCAAAGTCTTGATTACAATACCTACAAACTCTAAATCTCCACCTCAAAGCATACTTTTTGCTAATCAATTTTGCTTGAGTCATTGATATTGGCTCAATGTTTTGAATCAATCCTCCTTCAACTTCGGACAACGCCTTCTCTTTGCGAAAGGTGTTGAGATTCATAAATTGAACTTGTCCTCCATGCTATTTAAGCCTGTCGGTCATTAAGCAATTTTTCTGTTTCTAAGTCCAACATGGCGAAGGCCATCTCGGATAAGGCATCATAAATCTCCTCAATGTTTTCGGGATTTGATACCTTTGCGGTGATGTTTGCCTTAGCCCAATTAGACTTTCCACCCTTCCTAATCTCTCTTGATGGCCCAAGATTGATTTCAAACTCCACATTACCCAATTTCAAGGCATTGAACCTCTCATTTGCCTCTTGAAGCCTACTCCTTGTTAGTTCATTTGTTGGCGAAGAATCATCATCCACGCAACCAATGTAAATCAAACTATCTCCGCTTTCAACGGTGATAATTGCATCCTCCTCACCCTCAACGAAGTCATAGTTTCGCTTAGATTTATTAACCAACTTTCCTGTTTTTAGGTCAAGCCAACCTACTTCTCCATCTCGGTCTTTGATGAAGATATTGTGTTTTTCTCCATCCTTTGAAGTCCATTCTCTCGCAGTATATCCATCTTCACAATCAATTTTAATCGCCATTTTATTCCCTTCCTATCTATTTTATCCATTACCTATTAAACGATTGCCCTTAAAAATCGTTAGGGTTGATTTGGAGATGAACACAAAGTTCCTTATATCTGTTTCTAATTGAAACTTCGGTAATCCCTGCACGATGAGAAACTTCTTTTTGTGTTCTTGAGTTATTTGTAATCAATGAGGCGAGATATACCGATGCGGCACGAATGCTTGTTGGTCCTCTCCCTGCGGTGAGTTCCATTTTTTCAGCATCTTTGAGAATACTCATGGCTCTAATTTCAGTTTCAGTTGGGAGATTTAGCGTTGAACAAAATCTCGGAATGTATTCGGAAGGGGATGAGGGTTCAACTCTTAATTTTAATGCCTTAGCAACTTCCCTGTATGTTCTCCCAATCTCCTTTCTTCCTGTTCTTGAATGGATTCCGACCTCATCAAGAGTTCTCGGAATGTTTTCCATTCGGCAACGGGCATAGATTGAGCGAGCGACTACTCCTTCAATAGACCTTCCTCTAACGAGTCCTAACTCAACTGCCTTTCGGTAAATGAATGCGGATTGCTCTCTAACGGGTCTTGGGAGTCCCATTTGAGATGCGATTCTTTGCAGTTCAGCGAGTGCAACTGAAAGATTCCTCTCCTTAGAATTGCTAATTCGGGTTCTTTGATGTTGCTTTCTCAACCTCCGAAAGATTCTTGAAGATTCAGCATTCATTGAAACGCCCGCAAAATCCTTATTTTTCCAATCAATATCGGTGGTTAATCCCTTATCATGAAGAAGTTCTGTATTCGGCATCCCTGCTCTTTCGGGATTCTCACCTGTGTTGCTATCATAGTTTCTCCATTCGGGTCCACTATCAATAACCAATTGAGTTAAAACTAAACCGCAACTTTCACAACTCACTTCTCCCTTTGAATCTTCCTTAAGATTCCGACTTCCACAATCTTCGCATTTCAATAGATGGTTCATAAAAACTCCCCCTCACAATTCCCTATCTTTTCTCATATTTAACCTTTTCGGTTAATATGAGTTGTAGGGGTAATCAAAAGAATAATTCTTATCGGATAATCCCCACAATGAAACTTTGTGTGATTCCGCCCTAAGCCATGAATCAACCGAAACTTGGTCTAACTCCATAAATCTTGAATCGCCTCTCAAAACGAGAGTAATTTTTCGTGCGTGAGGTGCATACCTCATGTCCTTCCCTAACCTTTCGGAAAGTTCGGTGCTACTCATGGCTCTTTCACTCAACATATTCAAAACCTTAGACTTCCAAGCATTCTTCTTCGTCATGGTTTCTCATGGGGGCTTTACCCTTTTAAACCTTACTATCATTCGGGCAGTTGAGCAAAGAACTCATCCCAATTTGGCTCTCCGATTGATACTTCATCAATTAAGGTGAAATCACCCTTTGTTGATTTTTTCGCTTTTGGTCCTAAATCATCATCCATGCTCAAATCGTCAAGAATGTCATACAATTCCTCTTTAGTTAGAGTTTTGTCCGATGAGGATTTTGTAGCCTCTCTATCTTTTTTGGATTGTTTCCATTTCAAATCATCGGATTTTGACCAACCCATATTAGTTCTCGCTTCTTTAGATGGTTTCAATAAATTATCTCCATATCCATAATAGCCCCCCATACTGTATTCAACAGGTGCATTAGCATCTCTCTCAACAACTAATCCTTCAACATCAATTTCAGCAAACTTATCAGTTAATTTAACAAGATAGCCCAACAACTGTGTTTCTCTTGCCGAGTGTGCCGAAAAATAACCAACGCTCATATTTGTGCATTCGGGAATGATGTGGTCATAGTTTGCAGTATCAGTAAATGAGCCTGTGGGGTCAGACCTATGATTCATCCCTAATTTTTCCGCCAAATCATCAGCAAAAGCCTCCGAGCAACATCTCCTTGAGGCTTGATGGGTGATAATACTGTGAATATCCTTTCTATCAAAGGCAATAGCCCTGTCATACTCTTTGAGCATATCTTCACAATTTGAGGCAATCCAAGAAGAACCAACCCCTCCTACTTCTTCGGCTCTATGAAAAATGTATAAGCCGGGAACATTCCTTCTAATCAATTCAAGTAAAACATAAGTTCCCGAATTATCATCTCCCCCCAAACATGAACCATTGGTGGTGCTGAACTTATCATCCAAAGGATTAAAGTGAACTGTTTGATTTCCTCCTCTATTGTGAACTGAATCAGTATGACATGACCATAGAGTTTTAGAGGGCGTTCCATCGGGATTGTCAATCTTCAATAAACAATTCCCATATCCATCTTGATACATACCTTTGCGAACTAATTCGGGAGATAGAATGTATTTTTGAACAAACTCTTCTTCAGCATTAGAATAGGCAGGTCGCATAGATGTAAAAAGTCGGTTCAGTTTTGACTTCTCAAGCCTCATTCTCGCCTTAGAGTTGGTGAAATCTTCTAAGGACTTCAACTTAGAACTTGAAATCATCATAATACACGATTATTTGACTTGATATTTAAGCCTGTCGCTTAAGCCCACTCATCAACGAAGCCATCACTCCAATCCGAATCTTCAACAAACTTAATCTCGGCTATCTTTTCAACTTCCTGTTGTTCAATGAACTTAACGAATCGGTTAGGATTCATAGTGGTGAAATCTTTCAAAGCATCTAAGAAAGAAACAATATCGCTTGAATCAGTAAAATCGGGCGATACTCCAAATGTGATGTTCATAGTTTCCGAACTCAAAAAATCATCATCATCAACATCATACTTGGTTCTCCTCACTCCATCATGAACCTCTTCTAAAATCTCTTCCCAAGTCATGTTTTTTGAGTCCTTGAAATCAACTTCAGTAGCAATTAAGGCTTTATTGTGGTCAAGAAGGGCTTCAGTTAATGAATTGTAATCATCATGTAGTGAAACATACCGATACCATTCATTAACCCCCTCAAAGTCAGTTTGAATGCAACCATAAATCAGTTTGAATGAATATCCCGTTCTAATCGCTACACCGACTACATCCGATGAATCCATGTGCTTAGGAAAATAAGCGACCACAGGATAAAACTTAATCTCATTCCAATCGGAATAACCATGTTCCATCAGCCTCAACCGAAGTCCCGCTTCGCCACCAACAGGGCGAAGAATGTCCTCCATTCTCTCTTTAGCGTTTAGCCCCATATTAACACCTAAGATAGTCTTGTGTATTAAGGATTGCGGTTTCGGACACATTTCCACTTAATGTAAATAAACTCACCTTTTGAAACGATATTTTCGGGATTCGTGAAATCAATGAACATAATTCGGTATTTACTCCCCGATATTGAAACTAATATATCACTTTTCCAAGCAATTCCCTCTTTCACGGCTTTCTTGTATGAATCCAAAGGTATGCAAACTGAATTGTCTTTGTATGTAGCCCCCATAATTGAGATGTTGTGGATTTGAACTTCTTTTTCCTCTTTGAGATTGTCCTCTCCATAAATATAATCCTCCCTCAAATCAAAATCACACTTCTCGCACTTAGCAAAAAGGCAACCATCAGCATCAACCTCATATTTGATTGTGAAATACAAATCCTTAGCCTCAACTAACCATTTTTCTCTCCATTCTCCGAACCTACTATTGAACTCATGCGTATCACTACATTTGGGACAAAAAAGAGTCATAGGATAAGAGCAATCTCCCGAACCTTTCGCTTTAGTATAGTGATAATCCTCAACCTTTGTTTCTATGGTTGTGTTCCCCTTTGCACCTTCACCGACATTGATGTGGGTTATTTCAATGGGTGTATCTTTCATTTTTGACCCTCAAAGAGTTCCTTTAATCACTAATTGAGAAAGTTTTCTTTCAATATGTTCTTGATTTACGAACAAATCTTTGAAGGTTTTGATTCCACTCTCCAATTTTTCTTTTCCCGAATCAAGGAAGTCTTGAGAGCATTCATAAATCCCAATGTCCTTAGTTTTCTTATCAATGCAAATAAACTTGAATGAATTGCATTCGGGGAAGAGTTGGAGATAAAGATATGCTTGAAGGTCATAGCCATACTTTCTCGCTGAATACTGAAATGTGCTAATGTCGGAGGTGGTTTTCAAATCAATGATACAATCACCCTTAAGAATATCAGCCTTTCCTCTAATTGGGATTCCTTCAATCATTTGGATTTGTGGGACTTCAAAGTGAGCATCATTAAGGTATTCTTGAACCTCTTCATTCATTGTCAAGGCATCAGCAAGACTAATTGCATTATCAACCTCACTCTTGAGGAAAACAGTCCCTAACTCTTCAACGGCCTCCTTATATGCCTTTGTATTCTTTGACGAAACTTCTATGACATTGAGGGCATCAAAGACATGAGGTTCAAGAACTCTCCAATGAAATAGTTTTCCATCCCTCAAGGGTTGAGAATCTTCATCACTTCCTTCTTGAAGATACCGAAAATACTCTTTCGGAGATTTCAAAATTGTCTTGATGATGCTACTACTAAGTGCGAACTTCCCAAGATAGCCATAGTAAAAATCATCATCATCCATTTTCTTGATAATCTCCTCCCAATCATGACTTTCGCCATCAAGAGTTTCAATCGTTAAAGAGTCAAAGTTTGGGTGTGATAGGATTTCAGCCATAAGTTATGATTTGAGCATCACCCTTATGAACTTTCCCATTTGCCGAGAGGACATTCCTCCCCCTTGATTACTGCCTTCAATTTGACTACACAACCGCAAACTCCACATTTAGAAGGCGAAAGAAACTTCTTCTCAAGATGTTCGCACGAATTACAAACCTTCAACCTTTTGCGAGCGAAACTATCAGTCATAACTCGTATCATGTGGAGATAGTATTTAACAGTTCCCATAGGCAACCTTTATCTATCAAAAGGGAGAAAATGAAGATATGGCTAACTCCACTATGCCCTTAATTGGACTCTTGGCGGTTGGTGGACTCGCATATTACCGCTTTTCCGAAGAGGAAGCGACTACTGATTCATCAACTTCGGGTTCATCAACTTCGGGTTCATCAACTTCGGGTTCATCAACTTCGGGTTCATCAACTTCGGGTTCAACCTCCGACTCAACGAATGAAGATTCCGATGTGAATTATGTTGATGAGTGGATTGACCCTCCGATTTACAACAGTAATAGTGATTTTAAGCGTTTTATGAATGGTGAAGTTGATGAATTGCACAATCCGTTCAGCCTTCATAAGTTGATGGGGTGGTATTCATGGATTAACGATAGCAAAGTTGAACTTAAAGATAGTGATGGGAATACCACATCGGGAGGAATTGACCTTCAAATTGCTCAAGGCTATAAAGTCAAACTGAAGATTACAACAAACAATCGGAACTACTTCAAGAATGGTGTTTATGTCAATGGAGATACGGGAAGGTCAAGTGCAAAGAATTATGTTAAAAACGACTTAAATGGAACTGCGGGTGATGAACTCATTGAAGTTTGGTTCTATCCAAACGATAGATTAGAGGTTGATATTGATGGCGAACATTCGGGGGCTTATACATTTGGAATGAAGATGAAAGGAGGAACAGAATGGATAAGGTCAAAGGGTGGAACAGTTGATGATGAGGTATTTGTGCAAATGACCGACATTAAAATCCGAAACCCCAATTATGACCCCGATAAGTTTGCTACGGAGTTCAATGCCCCACTTGGAGGATTCAAAGCATTGGGAGGACTATTCAAGGCGATTAGGGGTGCGAAGATTTGGAAAGTCATTGGCTTTGGGAGGGCAACCACAGGGGCAGTAGGGGCTTCAAGAGTTGCAGGGGCAATTCCCGAAGGAACAACGGCAGTAGGTGTTATTTCAAAGGGTGCGAATGCAAACAAGATTTCAAGAATAGAAGGCGTTAGTGAAGTTAGAGAAGGTGGAAAGGTAATCAAACTAAAAAGTGGATATAAGGCGGTTGATGGGGCAGGTAATGTGATTGCCGATGGAAGAACTCTATTGAGATTAGAAAATACCGATGATGTAGTAAAAATCGTTAGAAGTAGTTCAAGTGTAGGTGGTGGTGCAAATACGGCAACGGATAGTGCAAACCTATTCAATCGGATTTTCACAGGAAGGAATGTATTGAGTGGAACTTTAGTTTTAGTTGGAGGTTCGGTTGCTATCGGTGCATATAGAATCTTCGGAGAGATTTTGCCCGAAGGAGTTGGAGATACACTCAAGAACTTGACAACGCCATGTCCCGACCAATGCGAAGGAAGCGAAGATTATGAAACCTGTTTAGCCGAATGTAATGAAGCGAAACAGGAAACTCAAGCGAAAATTGGATTAGTTGTTGTAGCAACGATTCTCGGATTAGGATTGATTTTGAAAAGACCTTCCGAATCAAAGGGTGCTGAAGGCTACTATGTTTTGAGAACATGAGGTGGCTAAATGGTTTGCAGACCTACAATGACAACTCAACTTCAAATTGAGAATAAGGATGGCGAAACCATCTCTCCTACATCTATTGGAGGAATCACATCATGGAGGCAAATCCCCCCCGAATCAAAAATAAAGTATCAAATCACCACCTATCCCGAATGGGATGATAGCCAACCTTTAGGTTCGGCTACGCCAAAGGGAGATAAGGTCAAGTTTGAGATTTGGAGAAGCAACGAAGAATACATTAAACAGGTTGCCGATACCGTTTATTCAAGGGCGAGTTCCGAGCAAAAGGATATTTACAATCAAGAGATTGTGAATTACCTCAATGGTGATGCTCAAGATATGCCTACGCTACAACAGGACATTTTCGCAAATACAGATGAAGAGAGAACCATCTCTCAAGTTTATTCAAAGATTGTGAATACCGATGGTGAAGGAATAGGGAAGGGAACATACACCATTCCGAGTGGGGCTAAGTGGGGAACATACTCATTCATTTTCAATTATGGCTATAATCATGATTCCGAAACGATGAGTGAACAGGAAAAACTCAAAGAAGTTCAACTTCAAATCATCAAAGGAACTATTGTTGCTTGTGTCATGGTTATCATTTTTTGTGCATTGATATTCCTTTGCTTAGGAACTGCCTTAGTTGCAGGTTTAGGATTAACAGGAGTTAAGGCAGGTGTGGTTTTTGCCGTTGGATTCGCAACTCAATGGACTGTTGAGGGTTTGTTAATTGATTATATCACTAACAACACTCAAATCATTCCTTCAATTGCTGAATGGTGTGCGATAAAATCTATTGGCGATACGGGAAACAACAAATACGGTTGCGACTTCATTGGTGAAACAGGGAATGAACCATCTCCCGTAATTCACAAATATGGTGCAGTAGTCGCCCCATACATTGAACAAACTTCAAGCGGAGAATGGACTACAACGAATCTCCCTCCAAAACCAAGAACTCAATCAAACCAAGAACAAACCGATGAGATGATTGATAGAAACCAAATGTTTATATTGGTTGGAGGCTTGATTGGATTTTCAGCCTTATACTCTATGATGTTTGGAGGGAGTTCGGAATGACATTAACGGAGAAACAATTGGGAACTAAGTCCTATACTCAAAAAATCTTCAATGGTGTTTGTGGTTCAAGGCATGAGTTCAAATATGGTGTGGTTTATGACGATGAGATAAATGCGAGAGTCAAGTATTGGATTAAGTTTGGGGCATTTCAACAGGAAGGCTATGATGGAAACTATTTAAGGGATGGCGTTGAAACTCATAAGGTCAAGATAACTACTACGGTTTGGGATGATGAGGGAAGAGGAGAGGAAGTCCATGAAACGATTTTAAACGGTAATCCTAATGGTGATGCTAAAATCTATTTTGACATAACGAAGGCAGGGAGGTATGAAACTACACTACAAAACCAAGCAACAGGGAATTGTTCGGGAGGAAAATGCGTATTTGAAATCGTTGAAGTTTGCAGTAATGGAGAATGTAAAGAGATTAACGGTTGTTGGTATTCTCCTGTATTGAACATAGGGACTATCAAACAGGAAGAGATAGATAGGATAGAACAATCCACTCAATCATCATTCCTTAATGACTTATTGGGTGATTCTAACTCTCTAACTACACCAAACCGAATTGATACTTCAAAAGACCGCCTTTTTGTTTGGGGTGGAATCGGAATTGCAGGGTTGATGGTCTTATCAACTCTATTCAAATCTTGAATGTCGGCATACCTCGCCCAATACATCTCGCTTCGGGGGTGATATAGGTTAAATCATAACCCTCTAAGGAAGATGAACTTTGGTTTGGAATATCCCAAGCATGAAGCCTCTTCGCAATATCAAGAATACCTGCATCCTCATTCAGTCCTTCAATGTTTTCAATATCCCTCATGTCAAGGGGATAGACCACTTGACCTGTTTTCGGGTGAATAGAATAAGGGCATCTAACAATTCCCTGTCGGAAGTTTGACGACCTATCCTCAATCGGAAACTTCATTTTTGTAGCATCCTTAGCAATTGTTTCAACGACTGAACCATAGTGCTTTCCTAAATCTCTCAACGGGTCTTTCTTATCCGAAAAATCCGAAACTGTGCAATCCGCCACCATAGATGCTTCATCGGGACTCAAATGAACATGGAATCCCTTTGAACCCGAAAA
>Ga0070749_10003257_pt1 | contig 10862 bp, 21 predicted proteins | sample VirMetDEL_Nov_18_FD_75180 | JGI IMG/M metagenome (GOLD analysis project Ga0070749, IMG submission 75180) | Aqueous microbial communities from the Delaware River and Bay under freshwater to marine salinity gradient to study organic matter... | ecosystem: Environmental > Aquatic > Marine >...
CAAAAAAAAAGCGCCGGGCCAGCGCTAATTTTTTATATTTATGAGTATTTATATGTATATCTATGTATATATATGTATATATAGATGACTCAAAGCCCGATCCCGAAGGATCGAACCCCGATCCCGATTGCTTATGAATCCCGATATTCTTGTTTATCCCAACAATCCTCGGCCTCAGCCCGACTCATCTTGCCCCACTGCATCGCATCAGCGATCCAATCCGACTTAAACTTGCTCCAATGTCTCATGTTATTTATCCAATCATATTTACTGATCGAACATCATAGCCAACTTTTTTAACCATTGATGCAGCTTGTGTACGATTGTTTGCCCATACCTCTACACTATCGGTAGTTGATACTTCCACATCGTATGCGTGCTTTGCATTTTCGATTTTAAGAGTTTCTTTTCTCATTTTCTTTCTCCCTATTTTATAAAATATAAACTTGATTTACAGTCGGGGCAAAAAACCTCACGCTCGCCTGTTTCATCATCAGCAATAAAATCGTCGCTCTCCGCGTGATCAGTACCCTCGTATTCACAATCTAAACACTCTGATACATTTCTACTCGGATCATCATAAATATCCCATGCAGTCATTTTCTTTCCTCTCTACTAGAATAATCCCACAATATCCCACACTATATATAATGTCAACAGGTAAAGTTAAAAAGATTCACCGGGTTACGCTGCTGGGGAGTCGCCGGGGAACGTACAATTGTTCGGGTTGTCATCCCCCAGCACCGGGCTGGTGTTTTTACCAGTGCTGCCGGGGGGAGTTCCTGCTGCGGCCCCGGTTCCCAGCTACCCAGCAGCCCGAACCCGAACAATTGTTCCCAGTAAGTACCCCGGCAGCGCTTTTTCCCAGCGATTCACCCGGTAACACCAGCAGCCCCGGTAACTCCCAGCCTTCGATTGTGGCCCCGAACCCGAACAATTCATCGGTTTATTACCCAGATTCGCTGCTGGCCCCGGTAGCTGCGGGTCCTGCTGGTATTTTAACCCGAACAATTTATCGGCTTATTCCCAGCCCCGAAGACTCCCGGTAGCTGCTGACTCCCGGAGCGCTGCTGGTGGTTATCCCGAACAATTTATCGGGTTGTCTCCGGGGACCAGCGCTGCACTAATCCCGAATCCCGAATATAGTTGATTTTATTTAGAGGCTATTTAAAGGCTGCTGGAGTATCCCGAACAAGTTATGAACCCCGAACCCCGAAAAGTCCCGAATCGGGCCTGTGGCGTGGCTCTCAGGGTTTCTGCGGGGCCTCCGTGGCCCGACCCGCCCCAAGTTATCCACTTACCCTGCGGCTTTCCCGTTATCGTATGTTATGTCGATTTGTTCGGGTTTTATGGGATTTTCTGCTGGTGTCACATCGATCATTCTATTTTTAGCGCGATCCATAAACTCTTGCAGTTGCTCAACGATCTGGTCCCGCGTTAGATTATCAACGTTTTCGTGCGTTACATGGCTACGGGCTACCATAAGCCCCGTTACTTTCAGACGCAGTTCCTCGGCTTTGATTGCAGCACTGAAGTTCCCGGCCTGCCATGCTTCGTCCCGGAGTCTTTGCATATCCCGAACAGATTTAGTCACAGACACTCCGTATTTAGTTTCCAGTTCGTTCCGCATCTCTTCCATGCGTTCCCGAACAACTGGGTTATTTAGAAGCTGTACAGCCCGAACATTTGGAGACTTGTACCCTGCTGCTCTAGCTGCTCCCGTTTGGGTCATGTCTTTATGAATGTAGTTATCTAAAAACTTCTGTTGTTGCGGTTGCAACCTACGTCCACCTTTTTCGACTTGATCCCCGACCTTTGGCATTTGTTCACCTGTATTGATTTTCAACAGGTTCAGAGTATCCCCACGGCTCAACTAAATCAAGTCCATATAAAACCAATAGTTCCCATATTGGATTGCTCAGATTAGATCAACAACAACATCAGGGGGGGATGGTATATACTCCCCCCTGTATAGGGGGTGACGTAGTTGACGTAAAATAAGTGTTTGATTTCATTGAATAATTCACGTCAAAACGCAAACTTGACGTGTTTGACGTAAACAGGTTAAGTCTTTGATTTACTTACATTATTCACATCAACATCAACTACGTCAGGTTTTGACGTGAAAAAAGTTGACGTAAATAATGTAATGAAATCAACACATAATTTTTCTTATCTTTTTTGCTTGACTTGCCTATGTGATATGGTACTACTTGGGACATCTAGTAAACAGGAGTATAGAAATGACACAATTTGAAAGCAGCGCCAAAGGCCGCATTTTACGCGATTTAGGCGGCGACCTTATGGATGGCGACCACGCAACGCGGCAGTTATTCCGTTGTTGGTTGGATGGTTCTTATCTTGGTGAGGGTCACTACCGATCCAATCTGGAATTTATTAAGGGCAACAATCATGACCGCAAGTCCATGCGTTCTTTTATCATTAACGAGTTCTGTAAATATTCGGCTTATGACGCCAATTGTTCTGCGGGTTACGCACAAAGCGTCATTGCCAATCATTTCAGCACTGATTTCCTTAACAAGCTGAACGATGCCTTGATTGATGAGGCTATTGAGTTTGGTGCAGAGCAAGGGGAGACAGTGTGATGTTATATATGGCATATGGAATGAATACGAACCGCGATGCAATGTCTGTACGTTGCCCGAAGGCGAAACCGTTGGGCGGATTTTATCTGCCCGATACGCGGTTGGTTTTTCGCGGCGTTGCCGACATTGTACCCGATACCGAAACGATTTGCCCCGTTGTACTGTGGGAGATCACTCTTGATTGTCTGCGTTCTTTAGATCAGCTTGAGGGTTATCCGCACTTATACAACAGGCGCAAGATCAATACGGATTGGATTGTTTATGAAATGAACGACAAAACCCGAAACAGCCCCCCGAATGGTGGGTATTATAAAATGATTGAAGATGGCTACAAAGACTTTGGCCTTGACGATTACAAGTTACGCGTTGCGTTAGCAGAAGCAGAGGAGATGGCGGCATGAGTAATGATGCATATGAAAAACATTTTGGTCAGTTGAGGGGAGCGAAAATCATTGATTTTGAAATGGTTCCTTGCGAATACGATAGACACAACACATGGCCTACGTTCACAATGAAGAAGGGAAACGACACATTTAAATTCGTGTTGTCCCAAGATGAGGAAGGCAATGGCGGTGGATTTGCTTTTATTGAGGACGCAGTTTCATGAGGTTTTTACAGCAAACAAACATCAACGGCGGGATCAACTTGGTTCCTGCCGTTCAGGTGTCAATTACCAAACATGAGATTGAATGGATGATTGAAGGCTTGGAAGGTTTGATTTTACCAGACCGATCAAAGCGGGTTAAACGTGCGCTTAAACGTGCGCTTAATGAAATTGAAGAGCGACAAGGAGTTGATGCGTGATGGATTGGGGTGATTGGGAAGACAAAGTAATTTTTGGAATTAGTGCCGTTTTGGTGCTAGTTTGGCTTTTGGCTATTTTGAAAGGATGGATTTAATGGCAAAGAAAACTTATAAGGCTTGGACGAGTAAGGAAGATATTTTATTGCGGGATATGCGCAAGAACGGCAGTTCTGTTCGGTTTATGGCTGAAATCTTGGGACGCACTCCCTCTTCAGTTAAGAACCAATTGCTAATCTGGGATTAAAAAAGACAAAGACCTTTACCCCAATGACTTCTAATGCTTATTCGCCCCCCGAACAAAAGGTTCCTTGGTGGAAGAAAATTTTCTCTTGATTGGTTAACCCGAACAGGTTAGCTTTTTACAAGGACATGGGGATGTCCTTTTGCACCTCTCTGACCCCTCAACGTAATGTTGGGGGGTTTTTTTGTTTGTTTTCCCGAACATAATATTTCTTATTTTGCCCGTTGACCCCGATAGATAATAAATGTTACCTTTAGGCATCTAGCAAAGAAAAGGAAATATCATGAGTAAAATAGGCAATTATGTTGTTGGCTTGCAGGAGGCAGAAGTTGATTGCCCCGAATGTAAGGGCGGCGGCAAACTAGAAGTGACTGTGGAGGTTGATTCTTTCCGCGATATAGATTGCCATATGTGCAATGGAACTGGAAAGTTGGAGGAAGACGATGAGTAAGGAAGAAATGGAGAAGATGCTTGATGAGGTGTTCCGCAAGGTATTTGGGGAGTTATGGTGATGGGAGATGGAAGAGTAGAGATCGCTTACGTTATTGATAGGGTGATCGACATCATTATTGCGGAAGATAAATTAGGTGCAGCGGTTGAGTTCAAGCGCGAACTTTTAAACGTGCTTGAGGGAAAAAAGAAATGAACACTGAAAGACAATTACGACACGTTGATCTTTGCAGTGGTATTGGAGGTTTTTCTCTTGGGTTTGAATGGGCTGGATTGTCCAAACCAATCTTGTTTTGCGACACCGAGAAGTGGTGTCGTGAAATACTAGCAAAGAATTTTCCAAACGTACCTATAGCTACAGATGTAAAGGAGTTAGCTAATGACCCAGAAAGACTTGTTCCCGACCACGATATTCTCACAGCAGGCTACCCCTGCCAGCCCTTCTCTGTCGCCGGGAAGCAAAAAGGCTCAGAAGATGACCGCCACATCTGGCCGTACATCCTTAGAATTGTTGCACAAAAAAGACCGACTTGGTGCGTTTTCGAGAATGTTTATGGTCACATCGCCTTGGGCCTCGACAAGGTGTTGTTTGACTTGGAAAGCGAAGGCTACTCCACAAGGACGTTTGTTGTTCCAGCTTGCGGCGTCAACGCTCCCCACAGAAGAGATAGATTATGGATCATCGCCCACAGTGAACTGGCCTACTCCGTCAGCATCAGACGTGGAAGGAGGAACAGCACAGGATGTGAAACTGGAGAACAACAGGTTCAGTCGGAAGAACAAGGACGGGGTTCGGTGGGGCGTGAAACTAAGGGACGCGGTGAATCATACGGAGAAGATGTGGGCAACGCCCAATACGATGGATCACTTGCCACCGAGATCGGAGGAGTCAACGAAGAAGATGCAAGAGGGTCATCGCAAGGGCAGAGCCAGACCGAGCAATCTCCGAGAGCAAGTGGACGAGAAAACGATGTCAATGTGGCCTACTCCGTTAGCACGAGATTACAAAGGGGGGCGCAAAGCGGAAACGCTTGCGGCAGCAGGGCGCAACGAAACGAACAGTCTTCCAGACGCAGTAAACTCACAGATGGGCAAAACTGGATCGTTGAACCCAACGTGGGTCGAGTGGCTCATGGGGTATCCAGAAGGGTGGACAGACTTAAAGGATTAGGGAACGCGATTGTTCCACAGATAGCAATGAACATAGGATTAGCAATAAAGGAACAGGAAGATGTCTAACATGGAAATTAATAAACCGACATTTCGATACTTGCTTGATCGTTTGATTGACATAAAAACCCAGTCAGACTTGGAGGACTTGCGTGACGAGTTCCAAGATTATTTGCCTCTTGATCAGTACGAGGAGCATTACGATATTCATTATGCTCTTGATGAGGTGAAGCGTGACTACATTAGGAGAGCTATTGACAAAAGTAAGAACTTAAAAAATGCTGCTAATTTATTAGGTTTAAAAAGTTACCAAGTTTTACAGAATTGGATGTATAAATTGGATATTGAAAAGTGATAGCGGCGGCGGCGTGCCTTAGTCTCGCTTTGTATCATGAGGCACGCGGGGAGAAGTTATTGGGTCAGTTGATGGTGGCTAGGGTGATTGTTAATCGCATGGCGTCACCACGCTGGCCCTCTTCTATGTGCAATGTCATTACGCAAGATCGTCAGTTTTCGTTCTATCGGAACAACAAAACACCGAAGCCCAGAGATGAAGTGGCGTGGGTCAAGGCTCAAGAGCTTGCGGTTAAGATCATAAACGACCCGGATACTTTGCCTTACAGCACCGCTGATCACTATCATACTGTGAATGTTCGACCAGTGTGGCGCAGAAAGCTCTACAGAATTGTTCGTGTTGGGCGGCATATTTTTTATTCATATGAGGAACCAAAGGCTTTAGATGAGAGCATTAGACCTAAATCACGAAAGGATTAGCGATGGCGATGAGCAAAGAGCGATTAAGTCCAGAAAGAATTGAGGTAATTGTATCGAAGATGCTGCAAGATATGCCAGAATCTTATTCGATGCCAGAGATGCGAAACTTAGTAGTGGAACTTTTATTCGGGTTAGGTTTGCATCCAAATGATCTGCCGTTTTTTATGATGATGGTTGTTGATGCGTACATGGGCGAAAGACATATTGATCGCGCGGCAGAAAAGTGATATAACCCGAACAATTCCTTGTTGGAGCTAATTTTATGTCATCACCTTTTGCTAATCCTTTTATGAATACGGGTATTATGTCGATGATGGGTGGGCAATCACAACAAGCAGAGCCAGTTAACCCGTTTGAAGGCAATGAAGCCTACACAGCTATGATAGACTATCGTAAATCCATGCGCCCGGACGAAGACCAACGCGCTCAGATGCAGTCTTTGATGGATGCTATGCAGCCTAGTCAAGAAGAACAGGATCGCATGGGCGAGTTACGCACTGCTTTTGAGAACACTGGTGGTTTTAAAGATTACCGAATTAACCAGATGGAACAGCAGATGCAACGTATGCGTCAGCCCCGGATGGGCATGGGCCTTGGCAGTCAACGACCAATGGGTATGGGTATGTTTGGCGGGTTTCCGCAAGTCCCACAGAGACAACCGCAGGGTATTATGGGCGGATTTGGTCAGCAGCCTCAACGTCAGTTCGGAGCTATGGGATATAATCAGCCGCAACAGCAGTATCAACAAATGCCACAGCCACAATATCAGCCATATCAAAACCCTTATCAACAGCAAAGACCGCAACCACAGCAGTATGGCGGTTACGGAATGGGTCAGCAGATGGGTGGATTTGGTGGTTACGGCGGAATGTCGAATCCGTACCAGCCGCAGCAGTATGGGAACCCGAACAATTTTATGGGTTATCAGCAACCGCAGCAGTATAATCAACCAGCAGTAATGTTTTAAGCTGGTTGATTTAAAGACTATTTAATAATTTTTTTAGTTCTTTGTGCTATATACTGAAAAATTCCCGAACCTACTTTTTTCTGTACAACACTTACTAGACCAGCTTGGTTAGCCATAAGAGCGTCTAGTCTGAATGGGCCTCCTGCATGTTGCCCGATGTGGTAGTTTATTTTGTCACCATATTTAGTTTCTTTTAGTGCGTTGCTGAAGGCATCTCTGTTTTTAACGCCCACAAGGTCTACAGTGTTTGTATTTTCATTCTTCGATGAATTGGATGTTTGATTTGTCATTTATTAGCTCCCTTTCAAACATTTCTATTATAGCCTCAATTTCTTCTACTTGTTGATGAAGAGTAAACCGCCTTCTGTTGTTGGCATCTGTTTTCATAGACAGAAGGCGATTACTTAACATTTTTTTAATTTGAGTTGTTTTTTCGGACATAGATCAATCCCACTTAGCGTTACCTTTTAAAATAACAGCATTGCCAACAATGCCCGTTCCGCAAATCTTAGTTGCTTCTTCGTTAAATGGTAAGCCTTTTAGCAATCCTTCTTCATTAACAAGAATCTGGATTTCTGAATTGTTTGGTGATCTTACCATTTCGACCAAGCCACCGACAAGAGCTTGCGCTTCTTCCAATGTGGGTTTTTTGTCTTCAATTGTTGTAAGCATAGTTTCTCTCCTTTTTGCTAAAACTTAGTATTATTACCACAACTTCCCATATATGTCAAATATTATCCCGACCAGTTTGGCGTTCATATTCGCCACGAGAGAATGGCCCATCCATAGTTCCAAGCCATTTTTCTGAGCCGCCAAGAGACAGGGCATATTTACGGATTAAACCCATTTCTAACGCTTGTATAATTGTGCCTTTGATGGTGCTTTCCTTACCACCATTCTTAATTGCGATAACGCATGGTTCAGTTAGCACTGACTCGTGAACAGCATTGTAAAGGCCGTCATTAGTTCCACCATGAGTAACAGCACGACCATCGTTCTCTCTCATGCGAACGAAATCAACCACATGGGTTATACGTTCTCTAACTGCTGAAGACATAGCCAGAGATCGGATGTCTACAGATCGGTCTTCTAGCAATCCCGTATCAGGATTACGGATAAAGTGTCTTATCTCACGATTAGCTGGCCCGTTTGATTTAACAACAGCACCATCGAACACAGCGTTTCTTGCGTAATCCAATTGCAAATCACGACACCTCTGACGCCCTGTGCCTTCATCCACAGACCAGACGGCAAACGCAGAGCGCACACCATCGACAATAGCAGATGTACCTCTAATGAGGTTACGCGCTTGTTCTGGCGTTGTGACAGGCTCGTTGTCCCTGATCTTAGCCATATGGTGATTAACCATGACCGTAGCCCCTGTTTCGGTTGCCATCTGTGCAAGTAAGCCCATAAATGCAGCCCCTGCCGCTGGATCAGCGTTTACATCAGCATGAACAAACGAGGCCATAGGATCAATAATGATTAGCTTAAGGGTTTCCATCTCTAGCATCTGGTCATAAATGCGAGAAAACTCTTCGCCCATCAGGTAGGTGTTGTCGAACTTCTGCATGATTGGAAACACACCGCCGAGGTTTGGTAGTGGTAGCACACGCAGTTTATGTTCGTAATGTTCGCGGTACTTACTAGGATCAAGCCTAGAAATACGTCTGTGCATTTCGTCTTTATCGTCTTCCGCAGTGATTAGAATTACGTCACCATGCTCCGCAACCAAACCACCAAATGCGCTTTGCATAGAAGCCCCGGATGCAACCTTCATAGCTAGATCAAGCGTCATCATGCCTTTACCACTGTCACCCGCAGCCGCAAACACAACAGGAACGCCAAGAGGTATTGTATCGCCAATCAGAAAATGTTGTTCGGGAGCCGAGCCAACAAAGTATTCGTTGATTAACAGGCTATCGTCTACAAGACTAATAGGCTTCTTCACCTTGTTCTCGTTAGTCTCTAACATCTTTTCGATGTTGAAGCCTTCTTCTATTGCATCAGCCGCGTCCCACTTCTCTTCCTTAGTAGACGGTATTTTCAGCATCATGGTGGATTTTGCACCCGCTGCTTTCGCTTGAGCCTCGACAATACGCGCTAACTTTTTACCAGCTTCATCATTATCAGGCCATAGAATTACGTCTTTGTTACGCAGATGCGAGAAGTCAAACTTACTTGCAGTATTCTCAGATAGCATCCCTGCACCACCTATTGTGCAAGTTGCGGTATAGCCCAACGCGTTTAAAGCATCAGCGCATTTCTCTCCTTCGACCCATATAATCTTATTCGCGTCTAATATGTTCGGGATATTATACAGAGGTCTGGGTTCAGGCACACCTTGGCGACCATTCATGAACTGGCGAAATTGTTTCTTAGGCTTCCCGGCACTATCCCGAACAATTCCACCACTTGCGTCCCGGTCATAGTATTTTCGGACTGAAACAATCACGACTCCATCTGCATCTGTATAGGTATATTCTTCTTCAAACGGCGTACTTGGGTTGATGGATGTCTTTTGTTCGGGTTTTTGAGGTTCTGTCGATACAGTAAAACTTTCAGGGTTGTTCGGCTTAACAATGTTTTCAGGAGGCGCTACATAATCTTGTGAGATATATTCAGAGAGCATTTTAACACACTCTTTCAGATCATATCCCCGACCTTCTTTTAGAATTTTGCAGATACCACCAACGCCATCCCCTGACTCAAAGTCCATTCCTTTTAGAAACCAAGGACTACTTGTATCAATGTTAATTCTTAAAGACTTTCCAGCTTCACCACTTAGGGAGCCGATAAAAAATTCTTTGCCACGGATTACCCCTGATGGGTATGTATCAACTAATATTTGCAACTGGACGCTACGAGGAACTTCTTTAGATATTCTCTCTGCGACTTCTTTTGTTGTCTTGCCAAAACTTAAAACATTCATTACTTTGCCCCTATATACCCTGTTCTACTTATTAAATGTGAGGTGCGGCCTACCAAGCACACCTCACATTTTTTTTATGATTCCCAACAACTCTGCTTAAATTCACAAAACTTACACAAAAAGAAATCTTTACTTTGAGCAATACGCGGTAGAATGTCACCAGCTTTTGCTGCCGTCAAGATATTCACTGCCCTGTCGCTTGCCTCTTGAGCCAAACGCTTATTGTAAGGAACGAGTTCATAGTAGATTTCTGAAGTGTTCTTATTAACCACAGTAAACAATGCCGGGTTCTCATATAAATCCATATACGTTTGATACAGAGCTATTTGAGTTGCATAAACTGAGTTAGCTTTTGCCACGCCATGTTTAACGAAAGCCTTAAATTTATTGTCGTTTGCTGACTTACATTCCCACAAACTAGGATAACTCATATTAACAGGTCCACTACAGATCACGCCATCTATGTGACCGCGTATTTCTCCATCTGCGATTGAAAACCCAAACTGACTTCCATCTTTATCTTCTGTTCTAAGATCGAAATTAGCGTCTTTCAGCCACTTAGCCGCGTAATCCTCAATCTCATGCCCAAACTGAAAGATACGCAGTGTACGCGCTGTAAACTCTTTGTCAGGGTCAACAGGGTAGTTAAGGTAGCGATACTGTATCTTTCTCTGGCACTCATCGCCAATACTAGACGCACCGATATAAGCGCGTCTTTCACGCTTTGATTCGCCTGCTACAATCGCATTGTCCACTGCCTCTTTAATCAATTCAGCCGTAGGGTCTTCCCTAGAATGGGATTGAAGTAGAGGGCCAAGTGCCTGTTGACTTAAAGTAAGTGTCTTCGAGTTTTCCAATGTCGATCTCCGCTGCTAGACGTTTTGATTCTTGTATTCCAAATATAAGTGTTTGAACTTG
>Ga0070749_10003258_pt1 | contig 10860 bp, 17 predicted proteins | sample VirMetDEL_Nov_18_FD_75180 | JGI IMG/M metagenome (GOLD analysis project Ga0070749, IMG submission 75180) | Aqueous microbial communities from the Delaware River and Bay under freshwater to marine salinity gradient to study organic matter... | ecosystem: Environmental > Aquatic > Marine >...
CATCTTCTATTTACATTCTGATCCTGTTACGTGTGCCGAATGGCATTGTGATAAGCACGTAGTCAAGATGATCCTTGAGTACGCTCAGTTGCTGTCTACAGCGCATCATGAACTCGATGGTACACCGGCAGTAAACTGCTACAAATCAACGCACAAGAACCATCCTAGTGCCATCTGGGCTAGGACTAACCGCAAGAACTATCGTTGGCTATGGCGTTTGCTTGATGCTACATCTACTGAATACACCCACCGTTATGGTAAGGTACATGCCACAAAACTAAAAGGTATTGTAGATAGTCTTGAGTACTGTCCGTATGAATTACGTGAAGGTATTGACATGACGCCAATGCCACAGTGTATGCCAGATGAATATAAAGATCAGTCATCTATCCAAGCGTACCGAAAGTACTACCTTGGTGACAAAGCTTACATGGCTAAGTGGACTAAACGTGATGCACCATACTGGTGGAAAGTATGAAACAAAATATTGAAAAGCTTATGGACTTGGCAGAGTATACAGCATACCTTTCGGATAGGAGTAAGCATAAGACTGGATGTGTATTGACAGACAAAAAGAATAACGTTATATCCTTTGGATGTAACTCTAACAAGACGCACCCTACCCAATTTATGTATGCAACAAAGGCTGGTAATCCTTTAGCATGTCATCTACATGCAGAGATAAGCGCATTAATACGCATTAAGTCTGAGACCAATGTTGATCGTGCGTATGTAGTAAGAGCTATGAAGAATGGTAAGAGAGGTATGGCTAAACCATGTAATATTTGTAAGGCTGCACTACTTGACAAAGGTATCAATCAGATATATTATTCTAATAAGTATGGTGAAACAACTCTATTAAGGTGGACAGACAATGAATAAAATCTATCGAAAAAATACTAGGGAAATTTCTACAGGAGTAGACGGTAAGTACAGGTTGTGGGTTCTGATGGACAGGCGTAAGTTATGTATGATTGATAACAGTACGTTAAAGCATGTTGTTGATCCCTATTTTACCCTGCCAATTTGGGTCTTGACAGAGGTCAGTAAATCGTATAACTTTATATTGAAAGCACACAATACCTTTGCATACAAAGAAGAATGGACAGGAGAGTCGTAATGCGTTGTTATATTTGTGATAGGGTACTGTATCCAAGAGAGATTGTATTTGATAAAAAAAGTAAATCTTATAAACCATGTTCATATTGTCTAGATAAAATAAATACTTCCATACATGAGTTAGAAGAAGATAATCCATTGGAGAATAACAATGAGACATCCTTATACTAAAGAAAAATTTATAAGACACTTACCATGTTTCCATTGTTCAAGCTCTGATGCTAATGGAGAGTATGAACATAGTTATTATTGTTTCAGTTGTAATACATACACTAGAAAGGAAAATAACTCTATGCCTAATCTTGATCTTGTTCATAACAGTGAAGATACTTTGTTGAATGAGGAAGAAGAAGTAGAACTTACAGAGATTGACAGTGCTTATGTAGGTCCATTACATGATCGTAACATTACTAAAGATACTGTAGGTTTTTATGATGTAAGATTACAAATTACAAATGGAGTAGTGACTAAACATTATTATCCTTATACTAATAAAGATGGTCACAAGCTTGCACATAAAGTTCGTATTGTATCTACTAAAAAGTTTCTAACAGAGGGCAGCATCAAGGACTCTGTCTTGTTTGGTCAGAGTAAGTTCACATCAGGCGGTAAGTATGTTACTCTTTGTGAGGGTGAGATCGATACCCTTGCCACGTTCCAAATGAACGGCAGTAAGTTTCCCACTGTTGGTGTACGATCCGCATCATCTGCATACTCTGATTGTAAGCGTAACTTTGAATGGCTCAATTCTTTTGAGAACATCATTATCTGTATGGATAATGACGAGGCTGGAAAGAAAGCAGCGAAGGTTGTTGCTTCCCTGTTTCCTAAAAAGAGTAAGATCATGAAGCTCCAATACAAGGATGCAGGAGAATATCTGGTCAATAATAAAATTCAGGAGTTCAGTATTGCATTGTGGCAAGCGGAACGTTATCGTCCTGATGATATTCTCAGTGGCTTTGATCGTATGTGGGAGATTGCACAACAACCAAGGGCGCAAGCATTGTTCACCTATCCTTGGAGTGATCTCAATAAACTTACATACGGTCTGAGGACATCTGAGTTTATTGTTGTCACTGCCGGTGCAGGGATGGGTAAGACACAGGTGACACGGGAGATTGTCCATCACTGTCTTAAAACAACTGACCAGCATATCGGTGTGATCTATCTTGAAGAGACATCATGGGAAACTGCCCTTGGTGTGGCATCTGTTGATTGCAGTATTCCTCTGCATCTTCCAGACGCACACTACACAGAAGAACAAAAGCGTATTGCTATCCAAAACACATGGGGTACAGACAGGCTGCATACTCTCAATGAAAGCTGGAGAGAAAACAGTCTTGAGTATTTGACAGACAAGATCACATACTTTGCCAAAGGTCTGGACTGTAAGCTTATTATTCTGGATCATATAAGTTTTATGGTATCAAATGTACCTGGTGATGAAAGGAAAATGCTTGATGAAATTGCCCACAATCTTAAAGCACTCACAGTCGAACTTGATATATGCCTACTTGGAGTGTGCCACACAAAGCGACAGTCAACGAAACCTCTTGAGGAAGGCGGTCAGACAAGCCTCTCTGATCTACGAGGAACGGCAGGAATTGGCCAACTGGCTAACATCGTTATCGGATTGGAACGTAATGGACAGGCGGAAGACCTACGTGAACGGCACACTACTCTCCTGCGTGTGTTAAAAAATAGGTACAGTGGTATGACAGGCCCAAGTTCTCGCTTGCTTTTTGATCAGGTTACGTATAGACTGAGTCAAGAAGAAGAAGAGGTTGTGAATGGAGAACCAAATGGATAAACGAACAGTTGTCTGTGATGTTGAAACAGATGCACTGTTACATAAGGTAACCAAGATACATTGTATTGTATGTAAGGATTATAATACAGGTGAAGTATACACATGGAATCCTGATACTCTGAAAGACTTTGTAGACTTTAGCAAAAGTGTAGACCATTGGATTGGGCATAACTTTATTGCTTTTGATTCCAGAGTGCTGAATAAAATACTTGGTATTAAAATTAAACCAAGCAAAGTAACTGACACTTTACTTGTGTCACGCTTACAACAGTACTCACGTAATGGTGGACATTCGTTGGAAGCATGGGGTCATCGACTGAAGCATCCAAAGTTAGAGCATAAAGACTTCTCAGAATACTCAGAGGAAATGTTAACCTACTGCATCAACGATGTTGAGCTTACATATAAGGTAGCATGTTATTTAAAATTAGAGGGCAGATTGTTCGGCAGCGAAAAAGCAAACAGGATTGAACATCTTGTTCAACATCTTCTGGAAGAACAGACGGAGTATGGGTTTGCTTTGGATGTGCAGAAAGCGCATCAACTTTTTGTCCTATTCCACAACAAAGCAAATGAATTAGAAAGAGAGGTACTTGCAGAGATAAAACCAAACGTTGTCCTGATCAAAGAAGTTACTCCTAAGTATACAAGTAAAGGAGAGTTATCAAAGGTTGGATTAAAGATGTTCGGACCAGAGTACATAAATGTTGGCGGTCCCTTTAGCCTGATTGAATGGAGAAACTTTGATTTAAAATCTCCCAAACAAAAGGTTCAAAGACTTGAGCCATACTGGAATCCAACAGTCAGGACAAAGGGCTATCGAACTTTACAGGAGAAACTTAAGCTTGGTATGATTAAACAGGAAGAGTTTGATCTTAAACAAAGATATATGTGGCAGCTTTGTGAAGAAAACTTTTCAACGATCAAACCTGATGCACCACAAAGTCTTAAAAAACTTGGTGACTATGCCATGTATATATCACGCTATAAGGAAGTAGAAGGATGGTTAGATGCACTTGGAAATGATAACAGGGTACACAGTAATGTCTTTTCTATTGGTGCTATCACACATAGGATGGCACACAACTCTCCTAATATGGCAAACATTCCAGGAGTTTCTTCACCGTTTGGTAAGGAATGTAGAGAATGCTTTACTGTATCTAACCCGAATACACATGTCTTATTAGGGTGTGATGCTTCAGGTATTCAACTCAGAGTACTGGCACATTATATGAATGATCCAGAGTACACCAATGAAGTTCTTAATGGTGACATTCACCATAAGAATTTGGATGCAATGGGTATTGATAAAGGAGAATGGAACGATGAAACTAAACAATGGTCTAATAGAAGAGTCGCAAAGACTTTCATCTATGCATGGCTACTTGGCGCTGGTGATGAGAAGGTCGGCCTTATTACAGGAGGAACTCCGGCAGATGGACGTAGAGTTAAAGAGACTTTCCTTGCTTCTCTCCCATCCCTCGCCAATCTTAAACAACGAGCAGCAGATGCAGCTACATCTGGAAGACTCACAGGATTAGACGGTCGAAAGATAGAAATCAAGTCTGCACACTTTGCTTTATCCGCCTATCTTCAGGGTGCAGAGTCTTGCATAATGAAGTATGCTATGTTACTCTGGCATAAGAGAGTAAGAGAAAATAATCTGGATGCACGGCAAGTTGCCATTGTGCATGATGAATTTCAAGTGGAAGTTAGAAAGGAACATGCTGATGCTGTAGGAAATATTATAGTCAAGTCCATTCGGGATGCAGGAAAGTACTTTAATTTGAACTGCCCTATGGATGGAGAGTACAAGATTGGAAAAAATTGGTATGAGACACATTAAATTAGTTGACAGTTTAATCTGTCTTAGATATACTAAGCTATATTGAAAAGGAGTTTCCTCACATGGCTACTTTAGCAATCAAAACACTAGAAAACGTTACCTTCTTCTGGCCATTTCTAAGTAAGAAAAATGAAATGGCTAATAAGTACACACTTGATGTCTGTAATCTTAATAAGGATCATATCAAGATTCTTCAGGATATGCAGCTTGGTCCACGTATCCGCACCAAGAATGATGATCGAGGTACTTTTATTACATGTAAATCAGCAAAGCCCCCGACTGTTGTTGACGGTACTGGTGAAAATATGGATGGTGTTGCCATTGGGAATGGTAGCAAAGGCCGTGTCACCATTCAAGCATATACAGGTACATATCCCGGTGTATTTGCTGGTCTTGGCAAGGTTGAAGTTACTAATCTTGTAGTATTTGGTGATGATACTGTTGAGGATGTTATGAAAGACTTTGATATCGCATCCTAAAATAACTATGGGCCAAGGTAGTGAGTGGCGGAAACGTAAATGTCCTTGGGTGCTGGTGAGAGGTGGTAGACCAGCGTCACCTTTAACATGAAAGAGAATATTATGGCTTTAAAAAATTTAGTAGATGACATATACACCACTGTTTCCTCTGGAATTGAAACAATGAATGAAGAAGCCATTGATTCTTTTCTTGATCAGATTAAACAAGCATTGTACAAACAATTAAGTAAGAAATCTCGTAAGACTTCTAATAGTCTACGTATGTCTAACATAGGTAGACCTAACAGATTACTGTGGTATGAAGTTAACTCTGATATTACTGAGGAACTGACACCAGATAACCGGATCAAGTTTCTTTTTGGGGATATCGTTGAAGCCTTGGTGTTGTACTTAACAAAGGAAGCAGGATACGATGTTACACATGAGCAACATGAAGTCGAAGTTGATGGTATTGTGGGACATACAGACTGTCAAATTAATGGTATTGTGGTTGATGTTAAGAGTGCGGCTAGTCGTAGCTTCACGAAATTTAAGGAAGGAACTTTGTCAGAAGATGACCCATTCGGCTATATCGCACAGGTTAGTGCGTATGCAACTGCATTTAATAAGAAGGAAGCTGGCTTCCTTGTAATGGATAAGCAGCTTGGACATCTTACTTATATGCCTGTTACTAAACTAATGGATATTCCAAAACGAATCAGTGAAGTTAGAGACATTGTCAAGTCACCAACACCACCTGAGAAATGTTATGATGCCGTACCTGACGGTAAGTCTGGCAATCTTAAACTCTCTGTCGGTTGTTCATACTGTAAGTTTAAAACAGAATGTTGGTCTGATGCAAACTATGGTAAAGGTCTTCGCACCTTTCTGTATAGCACTGGTCCAAAGTTTCTTACGCATGTAGTCAGGGAACCTGATGTTCATGAAGTCAAGCAGTAAACATCATTGGATTGGAAAGAATCCTAATCCAGATAAGTACTTTGGTTTTGTATATGAGATAACAAATCTGACTACAGGGCGTAAGTACATAGGTAAGAAGCAGTACCATCGATGGAGTAAACGTAAGATTGCCGGATTAAACAAGTGGGAATTTTACACCGGCTCCTCAAAAGAATTAAATGCTGATATTAAAAAGTATGGAAAAGAAAACTTTGAATTTAAAATTATAAAGAACTATTTAACCCGAGGTGGATTGGTGTATGCAGAAGCAAACATCCAACACAAGAAAGATGTTCTGACTTTACACAAAAACAATGAACGAGTATACTATAATAAACAAATATCAGCCATTAAATTTATTCCAAAGGAGTGGTGATGCGAGATCATCTTGTCATATTTGATACACAAATCAAACCGAACTCTGATATTTCTCATATAGAATCTATTGGAAAGTATTTGTCAAAGCATCAACCAGAAGTTATTGTTGTTATTGGAGATTGGTTTGATATGCATAGCCTGAGTAGTTATGATAGGGGAACTAAAAATGCAGAAGGTGCCAGGTATGCTGATGATATTCAGGCTGGCATCAATGCATTCAAGCAACTCTTCAAACCTATAAAGGAACACAATAAGTATTGCGAGAAAACTAAAAAGAAAAAGTATACACCTGAAATGCATTTCACAATTGGTAATCATGAAGAACGTATCATGCGTCATGTGAATGCCAATCCTATTTTGGAAGGCACACTGAGCTATGATAATCTAAAGCTTAAAGAATTTGGGTTCATTGTTCATGATTTCCTTACTCCGGTTATCATTGACGGTATAGAATATGTACACTATGTACAAAATAGAAACAGTCCTAATCCTAAATCATCTAGCAAGGTCTCTATGGAACAAACGAAGATGTCCGTTACACAAGGACATAGACCCTGCCTAGATATTCATACAGATTGGGCTGATGATAAGGGTATGATGTGGTCAATTACCTGTGGTTCAAGCTATCTTGATTACGAGGGATACAAACATGAACAGGGTAATCAACATTGGCGTGGCATTGTACATAAAAGAAACGTTCAGAATGGTGACTTCGATCCAACCTTTATCCGACTATCTAGTTTGATGAGGGATTACTAACATGTTAGAATATGATGAAGAAGAAATTAAGTGGGCTATCTGTGACAGGTATACAGCAGGAGAAATCGTTGAAATACTAGGATTGGATGCAGAAGAAATTTATGACGATCTGAAAATAAAAATTATAAAAAATCTAGATTTGTTTTATCTGATTAATTTGGATGGGTATATGGAGTGGAACGATGAGACCGATGAAGAAATACCAAACGGATTCCAAGAAGAACCGTAATCCATATGCCAAAGTATTAATCAACGGTTTGTTTAGACAACGCATACTGAAAAATAAAAAAATATATAGCCGAAAAGGAAAAAATAAAATTGTTTTTCAAAGAGAAGATTGAACCAGTAGAGGAACAAGAACTCTTCTTTAATCCTGATCCACTTGTCAACAGAATTAATTTAATTATCAGATTGACAAGAGAACTAGAGATTACAGAAGATCAAACAACAAAAGAAATTTTATATGATTGTGTTAAAATAACTTTTAAATCTATGAACCCTGGAGAAAAGGATGTATATGAAGTCACGCACTAGGGAAAGTAAAGTTGAAGAATTTCATAAAGCTTTTAATTTAGATATTGGTTCTCAAGCTAGAGAAAGTTTATTAGAATTGCGAATGAAACTTATTCAGGAAGAAGCAAACGAAGTTTCAGAAGCCCTTAAAGATATCTTACTTGAAGTACATTACGATAAGAAGGTTCCAAAACTATTATGGGAATCTCTTATAAAAGAACTATGTGATCTTCAATATGTTTTAAGTGGAACTTTAGTATCCATAAAAGAATTGTATAACGTTGATTTTGATGTTGCCTTTAACCGAGTTCATCAAAGCAATATGTCAAAGCTTGACAATGATGGTAAAGCCATATACAATGAGTATGGTAAGGTACAGAAAAGTCATAACTACAAAGAACCAGAGTTAGGAGATTTATTTTAATGAGTAAATACGGCCCGCAAGTAAAGGAATGTGAGGAGTTACATGCATCCAAGTACAGACTACCTAATGAATCCTTTGAAGAATGTGCTGCGCGTAATGCAGCAGCAATGGCAGACAACGAAGCGCATCGTCAAAAGCTTAAATCCATTTTCCAAGAGCAACGATTTATGCCAGCCGGTAGAGTTCAATCAGCGATGGGAAGCCCTCGAAATGTTACGGCGTATAATTGCTTCGTCAGTGGAATTATTGAAGACTCTATGGACAGCATCATGGACAAAGCAAAAGAGGCTGCTGAAACAATGCGCCGTGGCGGTGGTATCGGTTACGATTTTAGTCGTATCCGTCCTGCCGGTGATCGCATTGTCAGTCTTGATAGTACTGCTTCTGGTCCCGTTTCTTTTATGCGAATTTTTGACGCAGTATGTAGAACAATTGTTTCAGCCGGACACCGACGAGGGGCAATGATGGCAGTACTCAGGGTAGATCACCCTGACATTGAGGAATTTATTCGATCCAAACGCAATCAAAATGAGTTAACTAACTTTAATATTTCAGTTGGTATCACGGATGAATTTATGTCCTGTGTTCAGAACAATGAAACATTTGCCCTACGTCATAATGGTAAGGTTTATAAATACATTGATGCTAACGCATTATGGAATGAGATAATGCGTAGCACATGGGATTGGGCTGAACCTGGTGTGTTATTCCTTGATAGGATTAACAGGGATAATCCCTTGTACTATTGTGAAACTATTGAAGCAACTAATCCGTGTGGAGAGCAGCCACTTCCACCTTATGGTGCTTGCCTACTTGGAAGTTTCAATCTTGTTAAGTATGTACAAAATGGAAAGTTCAACTTTGATTTCTTCAAAGATGATATTCCACATGTGGTCAGAGCAATTGATAACGTAATTGACAGAACAAAATATCCTCTGCCTGAACAAGAGAAAGAGGCTAAGGCAAAGCGCCGTATGGGCCTTGGTGTTACTGGCTTGGCCAATGCTATTACTCTATGTGAAGCTGAATATAATTCTCAGGCTGGATTAAAACTTACTCGTAAGATTATGAAGACACTGACATGCACCGCTTACGAATCTTCTTCTGATATTGCATTGGAGAAAGGAAGCTTTCCATTGTTTAAATCTAAAGAATATTTAGCCAGCGGTTTTGCTTCTAAACTGCCAGATGATATCCGTATGAAGATTGAAAAACAGGGAATGCGTAATAGTCACTTGACTTCGATAGCACCCACTGGTACAATTAGTTTCACTGCTGATAATATCAGTGGCGGTATTGAACCTGTGTTTGCCAGAGAAGTAAATCGAACTGTGCAGACAGAAGATGGGCAAGTTATTATTCCTCTGAAAGATTATGTATGGAATTATCATGGTATCAAGAGTGAGACAACAGACGATTTAGATGTTGATGCCCATCTGAATATGCAGATTGCTGTTCAACCTTGGGTTGATAGTGCAGTATCTAAAACAATTAACGTTGGTGATCGTGTTTCATTTGATGAATTTAAAGATGTATACTACAAAGCATGGAAGGGAAAATTAAAAGGGGTTACAACGTTTAGATTATCTGGTAAACGTTATGGTATTTTAAATAAGGTTGAGCCTGATGAAAACATTAACGAAGGCGCAGCATGTTATATCAATCCTGAAACTGGACAAAAGGAGTGTGGCTAATGGTAGACAAAGGTAATTTATTTGAGTGGCAACGGCAACGCTGGCAGGATACTGACCCAATTGTTGAGGCAGTTGTTCTACGTATGCAGAAACGAAGTTGTGAGGGAATTAAAAAGTATGGATGTACTATGGAACGAGAAGATATAAGCACAAGCGAATGGATTGATCACGCAATTGAAGAAGCTTTAGACTTTGCTGTTTATCTTGAACGTTTAAAAAGGGATATCAATACTTACTATGGCCCACAACGAAGCGCATGAACTGTTAGTACGGTATTGTAAAGTCTATTCTATGTGGCTCTGTGCTATGCATCCTGGTTTAAAAATGCCCACACTAAAACAAAGAGATGAATGGCACAGAGCATTAAAAGATATGTATGATTATGCAAAAGAACCTTATCCTGAATGGTTAGCCTCAGAACTTAAAGCATTAAAGTGAGGATTTGAACATGGGTATTTTAAACAGCGAGACAGACCGGCTCCGAAAGCGCGTGGCAGACCTTGAGGACGAGCTACAGAAGTTTATCAACGCGATGGACATGAGTGGGTGGCGACAGGACATTCCCAAACACTTCATGCCGAGCCAACAGGTATCGAAGCGGCAAGCTAAAATGCTGCGGCCAATCGCTGAAACATTGGCGATGCTAGACGGCAATGCCTTTTTTGAAATGGAGGTCGACCATTGGAAGTGTTATCTGCCGGAAGCCAAGGCGCTGTTCGAGGGCAATGGCGGGTTAAATGGATTGGCTGGCGGGGCTAGTTTTGCCATCGGCTATCGGAAACCATAAACGAGATGATAGTAGAGTATATTCAACATATGGGTTCTGATCTTACTGTAGTGAATGCAGCAAGGGTCAGTTTTAAAAAAGAAAGAGAAGCAGAAGATTGGGAGTATCTAGA
>Ga0070749_10003262_pt1 | contig 10848 bp, 9 predicted proteins | sample VirMetDEL_Nov_18_FD_75180 | JGI IMG/M metagenome (GOLD analysis project Ga0070749, IMG submission 75180) | Aqueous microbial communities from the Delaware River and Bay under freshwater to marine salinity gradient to study organic matter... | ecosystem: Environmental > Aquatic > Marine > Coastal...
CAAATCCACCGGCTGAAACCTCATGGGACGCAAAAAAGCATCCATCTCCTCCAACGAAACGGAGTAGAACTCAGCCATAGCCAAATATAGTTTGGCTTGTTATTTAAGTTTCACTCAACAGAATCAACATTCTTTGTTTCATCCTGCACATCGTTTGACATTCGGCTACCCACATAATTTTTGCCTGAATTATTGTGCTCTAAGTTATGAAACATAATGTCTTTTTCTAAAAGACCCCAACAAAAATACGAATTATTGAATGAGGCAGTGTTTCCATCAAATGATACCTTTTTATCAACGATAAGCAATTGCAGGGTTTTGTTTTCTTTTTGTTTTTCGTTGAAAAATGAACCCACTTCTTGATAATTCAAGATAGGCAACCCCATTACCATAGCAAAGGGCTTTCCTAATTGAAAGAGTCTATCAAAAACCTGTAATTTTTTAGTGAATGGTGGATTTGAAATAATGTAATCATATTCTTCATCGGGTTCATAGGTAAAGAAATCCTGTCCGTTCCAAATATGAGAATAAATCACTTTGAAACCTGCTTCTCTCAAGCAGAGAACAAATTCACTATTTTCGGTATCAAAAGGACACCAAATGGTCAATTCTTCGGGCGGAATGTTAGAGGCGTTAGAATTGCTTCGTAAATAAGGAATAATTGCTTCCACAAGGATTTTGGGAGTATAGTATTCATCCTTTTCATTCCACGAAGATTTCCTAAGCCAAGTGTGTTCTTCAACCACAACAACACCCACTCAGCCATAGCCAAACTTCACTCAAGGAGTTCAGCCATGCGGTCGCTCAACAGAAGCAATGCCGATGCCCACAACCCGACAAAAATGCCAAGGTTTTCATCGTGGGCAAAATAAATGGCAATACTACTGAGGATTGATGCGAGGCTTGCACCCAGTCCAATCTTTTTCCAGTTCATTCATTTCCCTCCAGTCGGTTAATCAGAGTCAATTTGGTGCCGCTAACAGGAAGTCCAGCCGCCTTCAATCGCTCTTTGAGTTGTGTTACGGTCAGTGCCGTCAAGTCTTCTTTCAATTCTTCTGCTTCCGCTTCCACCACTTCAGTGACGGCTTCCACGATTTCATCCACAGAATCACCAGATTCCACGGCTTCTACGGTGGTTTCTACCACTTCGTCAGCCGCTTCCATGATTTCTTCTACTGCATCAGAAAGTTCCACATCTACGCCCGTAGCCGATTCAATAGCATCTTCTACGGCATCCAGCGTGTCTTCAATCTGGTCTGCAATCTTGTTTCGGTTGTTTTTCCACCAGCGAGCCGCTGCACCAGCAATTACCACGCCAGCCGCACCCGCCAGATACATCAATTCTTGTTCCATCGTTAATACCTCAGGGTGAATTACCATTCACCTACTACCTATTTAAGATTGAACTTTTGAGCCATCAATTCTCGCTTGGGCTATTTTTACATACTCTTCATTAAGGTCTATACCAATGTAATTCCGTCCCAAATTTTGGGCGACCAATCCCGTTGTGCCACTACCCATGTAAATATCTAAGACCACTCCATTTTCAGGACAACACGATTTAATTGGTATTTCCACTAAATCTGGAGGGAATGGTGCAAAGTGTCCTCCCTTGAAAGGTTTGGTGTTAATTGACCAGACAGTTCTCATTAATCGGCCTTTATGGATGTTTTTGTCAATTGCATCGGTTTCGTATTCCACATAGGTCAATGCTTCATCCATGTTTTTGAATGATTCACTACCATCATCAAACAAGTGTTTGATAGCAGCCCAATCTTCTTTGGAGGGATAGGAAAAGCCCTTAATATCCCTTCTGAACCAATGTTCAATTTTTGTTTTTTGGATAGATTTAACCGCCTCAGCAATTGTCTTGATAGCGGTTTTGCTTCGTATGTAATTTACGAACTCTGCTTGGCTGGGTAATTTAGGTCGCACCTCAATAGTTTTTTCACCTCGGCTGCGGTTCATTCCTTGCCTGACACTTGCTTCTTGGTCATCATCCACATATTTGCTTTGTTTTTTGGTAGCGGTCTTTTTAACTTCAGGAGTAGAGGCTTCTTCATATTGAGTTTCAAAATGGTATAGGTCGTCTTTAGTAAAGAAATAAAACTTTTCATAGTCAGTAGTGAAGCGGGATTTGGCACTGGAGGGAATGGCATTGGGCTTGTGCCAGATAATTTCATTACGACAGAGCCAGCCTTTTTCAATCATCTTTAATTTGAATCGGTCAGGGATTCCGATTAAAGATTGTTTCTTGATATTGTCCATATTTTTGGAAGCATAAACATCACCGATATTGACCCAACAAGACCCAGTTTGTTTGAGAACTCTTTTTACCTCATCAAAGGTTTCTATCAACTTGTCTAAGTAATTTTCAAAGGTTGTTTCCGTGCCGATTTGCCCTTCTTTTTCATAATCCCTTAGACTCCAATATGGCGGAGAGGTGATGCAGACATCTACCGATTCAGCAGGTAGCGTTTTTAATATCTCTAAAGCATCGCCAGTGTGTATAGTATTTAATTCCAAAGTATTCTTTTCGGAAGCCATATAATTCTACGACTTCATTACCTATTTAAATCTACTTAATCTATTTCGTCCAGCAAATCATACTCATAACTGACGGTAATGGGATATTCTTGGCGTTCTGAGGAGGTCAAAAACATCACTTGCCACTGGCCTGAGGCCGCTCGCTCTGACGCAGTTCCGAAATCCCCTAACCAGACCCAATTTACGGGGCTAACCAGACCCGATGCAGGTTCTACACCCACCGTCACATCAGGAGCCATGCGAATATCGTATCGTTCCAGAAACTGTTCCAACCGACTCAACATCATAGAACCATCTGCGGCGAGTCGGCCCGCTACTCCTGCTGCGGAGGCTACTGAAGCATTGCCTAAAAATCGGTTAGCCAAACCTGTATTCACAAAATCTGGGGCTTCTAAATAGGCTCGCAGAGCCTCTACAATTGAGGCTTGGTAAAAAGGTCCTACTTCGCCAATAGCCAGCGTAGAAGGAAACGAATTAAAATCCACTTGCCACCAAATATCCGCATATTCTGGGTCGGCATCCGCTTGTTGAGCATCTGGACCGGCTTGTTCGCCTCGTCCTTGCACAGAATCGTTGAGTCCAATCAAACTACCATGCAAGGTCATACTATATTCTCGGACTCCCACAAAATTGGGAGTCCAAGTGTTGCCAATCTTGACGATTACTGGACGCATTGTGCCAGACTCATCAGGCAACATCTGATTACTCATAGTTCGCACTGTGGTAGTCAGCCTCCGAGCCACTGCTGTGGCAGATTCACCTGACCAGATACCTTCCAAAAACTCTGGGACTTTCTGAGCCGCAGTTCGGACGATTTCCCACCGACCCGCACTTGTTCTTTCCATCCCAATGCGGTTTTCTTGTAAAAACAATTTCATGGTTCGCACTGTGGTGCCGACTCCACGAGCCGCTGCCGTGAAACTTTCGCCATTAGCAATCACTCTGGCGACCGCTACCGCAGCACGATTGGCGGCATCACGAGTTAGTGGCATAGTAATCTGACGGGCGGTTTCCTATTTAAGAGTTAGTGTGTCAGCACAATATAATCGCTACCATCGGGGTTGGCTTCTCTTCGCAAGTATCCACCTTTTTCTAATTTTCTCAAATCATCATCAGAGATTCGTTTTCCCACCATGGCTCCACGCAGCGTTTTCAGGTCTAAGCGTTCATTGTCTTTGATAATATCTTTAATCGCTTCAAACAACCGCAGGTCTTCACCCGACATTCCGGCTTCTAACTCATCCAACGGGAAGTTTTCATGGAGGGTCCTGAGCGACACCAACATAATGTCCATGGCTTCAGCGATATGTGCATCGTCTACGACTCTGGACCCATCTAACCGGGCGAAAGCACGACACAAATTAGTGAACTCTTGGTATTTCCTCATGTCTTTTTCTGAGCGAGCCAAAAACACTTCTCGGAACTCAGGAAGATTCTTGATATAGCCATGATAGGTGTCACGGATGGCCGCCATGATGTCCTCCGACATTTCGGGTTTAATCATAGATACTTTTCGTAAGTATTCACGGGCAAAAGTTCTCCACATAGTCATTTCTCGTTTGATTTCAGGGTCTTCAAACTTGCCGTTCATGGCATCCATAATTTTCTGTTCAATCATGCGTTCCGCTTCGGGACCACTTAATGACATTTGAGTAAAAATGAGGGTCAATCGGCTGAGAATCTGGTAAGTGTAATCACCAAAACTCTCCAGCATATCGGTTTTCTTGTGGGTTTCATCGTCCCAGTGTTTAGGAGGATTTCCCAGAAACATCATATTGACGCAACCGGGCCGAGAGATGTCCAATTGACCCTTCTGCATTTCAAATTTGCCGTTAGCCATGACATTCATCAATTCACCAAACACCATGTCGTCCCAAGTTTGGAACTCACTCACTGCCAGTCTTTCGTGATTCATCTTTGGAATCAAACCCAATTCAATGCTACTCAAGTCGTCACCACTCATGGCACCAAATAGCCCCGCAATGGTGGACATTTTGCCCGAACCTGCGACACCCACTGGCACTAAGGGTTGCACCACTCGTTCAATCAGGTGGTCTTTGCCTTCACCCATAGAAGTGACCAGCCCGATATGGAGCAAATCACCCTTGTTTTGTGGGCTAAGACAATAGAGCATCACGGCTTTCTTCAGGATTTCTGGGGAGTAAAACTCACTCCACAAAGTTTCATCCCGCATCAACAAGTCCAAAGGTCGTAGCCCATTGGCTTCGCAGAGGTTCAAAAATCGTTGAAACTGCTCATCGGTCATTTGAGATTCCGTGTGGTTCTTGAGTTGGTAGACTCGGTGAACCAAAAACACTTTCTCCCGATTAACAATATGATAGCAACCTTCTACACCAATGTTGGTGCCGTTTCTGAGAGAGTTTCTTAGCGTCATCAAAGACTTTTCTAACGCCTCGTTAGTCTGACCCTCTGGCACCGAGGTGCCATTGTGAATCAAACACTCTACTGCGAAGTTGCCATCGCTTATTGTGAACCAAATACCTGTTTCTTCAGGATTAGGACTTCGTGGATTTAGGGGTTGCGTGTCCATCTTGATGCAGATGCCCGAACCCTGATTCTGCCACGAGCCAGTAATCTGGCTGCGAAATACAGGTTCAACCGAGATTTGAAACTCAGGAAAGCCAGCGGCACAAGTTTGAGCGAACTCCCGAATTGCTTCTGGAATTGCTTTGTTCACCTACCATCCCTCCGCCTCCAATTACGGGTATCACCTATATCAAGTCCCACCTTAGGGGCAGAGGTGAATCCCTCAGAAAATCTGAGGTCTTGCTTACGCTGGAAGAACCAGACCTCTGCCCCCGAAGGGACAGGTGGTGCGATGCGGGGTTGTGAAAGCGGTTCTGCCTCAGTCATCCTGCTTGAGTTGGTCTTCGTGAACCTCAGGAAGAGAGTCACGGTCAGCCACTCCACGGAAGATTGCGAAGAATTGCTTGTAATCACGGCCAGTCTTTTGGGACTTCTCCATTCGGCGGAGCCAGTCAATGTTCACTGGGAGGGAAACCTCATCGTTGTTGGTCACATTGTCGTTGAGGAAGCGTTGGAAGTCGTTTTGCTCATAGGAACTGAGCCAGATTGTGATTCTGCGACCCTCAGCAGGTTCGCCGTCGTTTCCGGGTGCAATCAATCGGACTGCGGTGCTGACTGAACCAAGAGGGGATTCAATGCCTTCGGTGTAGCCCTCAAGAGTGTAACCCTTATACACATGGTCCATCTCAGGCTTGAAGGTTTCGTAGTTCACCAGAGCACGAGTTGGTCGCTCTGGTTGAAGGTCCTTTAGTTCGCTCAAAAATGCTGCTACATCTGTGTTGTTTTCTGTCATATTTTTCATCTCCATTTTTTTGTTTTTTGTTTTCGCCAGTTTTTGTTGCTGGGTTAATTTTCATTGTGTAGCACGACCTATTTAAGATAAGGCTTTGGAAGCAAACTACTTATACTGACCTGCACACTGCGGGGCTGTTGAGTCTAAAAGTTCAAATACCCACACCACAAATTGAAATAGCAAGACAATCCTATCATCATTATGTCAGACGATTCGTCCAGTTTGGAAGAGCGAGCCAAGATTCTGGCTGAGGCCACAGGTAGAAGTTATGAGGATGTTTTAGCCGACCTTAGCGATGATGGTATTCTTAATGATTCTAACAAACAAAAAGACAAGGATTTAGTTACGCAACTCAAAGAAGCAGCAGAATTGATTACTACGGTGCAAACCATTAATAAACAAGTCACTGAGAACACCGTTTTGAATGGTGGTAATAACAAAACTGAGGTCAAAGTAGACACCACATTAGAAGGTGATTTAGTAGACCGAGCCATTGCTTCGGCTCAACGCAAGGCAGACAATTTCAAAAAACTGATTTTGACCTTAGCCCCGATTTTCTTGTTATTAACAGGTGGGGCAGGTTTAGAAGTTCTGGGCATTACTGATATGATGGGTTCTGATGATTCAGACCCTTATAACTACGAAGTAGTTTGGGGTTGCACCGCTTGGGACGCCGACAATTATGACCCATATGCCACAGACGATGACGGTTCGTGTTATTGGGATAATAACGGTGGCGGTGGTGGGCAGCCTGATTGTGAACCCGATTGGTGGTGGCAAAACGAAGCCATCTTTGACCACGACCACAACGGACAAGGATTCAACAACGACCTTCGTGTGCAAGTGGACTTCCGAGACTTGAATCAATGCAACATTCACATGAACAACGGCTACTTTGAAATCGTGGTCGGAGATGATTCCCGAACCTTAGACTATAACTTTCACGATGAGTTCACTATCAACGAACATTACCTTGACCTCCCTGCTGGCGAATACTATGTGACTGTTGATTATTACACCTATGATGGTTCGTCTTGGGCTGGTCCAACCGCATGGGTCACGATGGAATCCGAGCCGACTTGTGCTACGGACTTGATTCACAAAGATGCTGAATTGTCTTTGATTAACGGCAACGAATTAGAAGTCGCCATGATTATTCAATCCAACAACGATTGTGAAGACGACATAGATTTCATGTTTAGCCTCTATCATAACAACACTTACCAAAGCACCGTTGATTATGGAGTCTTACCCTCCTATACGGTATCGGGAACGGGTGAATACCGAATCACTTTTGCCCATAGCGATTGGAAGAATCTTGGAGAGGGTCTTTGGAATCTTGAAACCCGATTTTCCACCGAATCCGATGGCGAAGTGTGTTGCATTATGACCAACAAAATTGAAATCAAGAACGATTAGGTGAATCTGATGATTAAAAGATTGGAAATCAACTGTGAGTGCGGATTGTTGGGACGAATGATTGGCACAGAAAATCTGGACACATCTGGACGGCAGCGGGTAATTTTTCAATGTTTCTGCCCAACTCCCCGCCCCGCATGGGACAATCTCTACCAACAATCTTAAATAGCAAGCAGGGTAAATAGATACTATGCCTGTCCAAAACGGTGACCGTGTTCTGGCAGTAAATGTTTCTACGGGGGCTACCAGCGTCATTACGATTCCTCCTACTGACCCCTCTATTCGTCCCATCATCACAGACCCTAATTTCGGTCAAATGATTATCCCAAATCTGGTTCGCCAATCCGGGGGAAGTCTAATTCAAGAATCAGATATTCAAATTTATGTGGACTCAATGTCTGGAGAAATGGCTGATGCCATTGCTGTTTGCCCCTATTTAGATTACATGGAGGGCGATGCCGATACTTTAGTCTATGTCGCTACTAACAGGTTTGACCCCAGCCTTGATTATGTATTAGTGCAATCATCCGAAGATGCAGACGCTGTGCGAACAGTCGGAAGCACCTCTAATCTCGGAGGCTCTGGTGCTGGCGGTCGTGGCGGAGGAGGCGGCGGTGGTCGCACCGGAAGTAGCGGAGAGCGTGGTCAGGAAGGAGAAGGTTCTGGTGAAGGCGAAGGTGACCGAGAAGGCGACCCTCTTTCAAACCTACAAGGACCTCCCGGAATGCAACGAGGTGGTAATAATCAAGGCCAAGGCTCTGGTTCAGGTCAGGGTCAAGGGCAGGGACAAGGCCAAGGTCAAGGGCAGGGACAAGGTGAAGGTTCTGGCGAAGGCTCAGGTGAAGGCGAAGGACAAGGCCAAGGCCAAGGACAAGGTGGCCCCTCAGGTGCTGGAGGAAACACTGCTGGACAAGGAAGCGGTTCAGGTCAAGGACAGGGTTCTGGAAGCGGTAGTGGTTCAGGGCAGGGCGAAGGTTCTGGTTCTGGACAAGGAAGCGGTCAAGGTCAAGGTTCTGGCTCAGGCTCTGGTTCAGGAAGCGGTTCAGGTTCTGGCTCAGGCCAAGGACAGGGGCAGGGACAAGGTTCTGGTTCTGGTCAAGGGCAAGGTGATTCGGGAGATTCTGGTATGCAAGGCCCAATGGGAGAATCAGGGCAGCCCCAACAAGGCGGACCTTCTCCCTCTGGAGCCGGTGGAAATACAGCACCTCAGGGACATCAACCCGGCCCAATTGATTCTGGAAATCAAGCCTCAGGCGGCCCAGAAACTGGCGGCCAATCTCAACCTACATTAGAAGAAATTTTGGAGCAACTGCAACAAGAATTAGATTCTCGGCAACCCCGTGATACTGACAACATGATGCCCCCTCAACCAACGAATGAACCCTCAGACGACCCACAGCCTTCGGATGAACCCTCAGATTCTCCTCCGGGGCCTTACTCAGATTTGAGTGACGAAGAACTGGAGCGATTGATTGACGAAATCAAGAAAATGCTCAATCAGGATGAACCCTCACAACCCAGAGATGGACCAAGTGATGAACCCGGTCCGGGACAGAATGGTGGCGGTGGAACACAACCAAACACAGGACAAGGAGGAGAACCCACACCCGGAATGCCTCCCAGCCCCATGCCCAGCCCAGACTTAGAGCGAACACAATCATGGATGTGGCTCAATTTGGGCGATGGTAGTTATGCTAACTCCCCGACCCGACCCAATGCGGAATTTGTTCATATGTTGTGGATGCCTAACGCTATTGGCTCAGACATTATGACTTTTGGAGGTATTCAAGATGTTATGACTGCTAACGGGATTAACTTTACTCCCTTCCGCCCCACACCTGCTGAAGCCTACTTAGAGTTCTCAGATTTCCAATCTTATTCAGCGGCTATTTCTATTACCCAATCCTCTTGCGACCAATATATGTTTTTTGAATTAGATGACTCTACTAATTCTATTATCTATACCTACTCTCTTGTTACGGAAGACGGCCCAGAAAATCGTTGGGTTCCTGACCTTAACCAAGAAATACAAGATACCTCTGGTGATACCGCCCGTAACGAAATTGCTGACATAGTGGAACAAATGCAAAGAGATTCACAAGCAGCCCGTGATGCGGGAATCCCCTCTGGATATGGTGAAGCCTCTACTAACGAATATGTTCAATCGGCAGGAGTTGAATCTAATGCCGACCGTCAAGCGGCGGCTCGTGATGCAGGTGCTACTGCGGGACAATCTCAAGCCCAGCAAGATGCTACTGACCGTTCTAACAATGCTGCTTCGGCACGACAAGCCGCACAATCCGCTGCCAATGCTGCCGAAAGAGCCGCTAATGCGGGTGATGCAGATACGGCGGTTGAATCTGCCGTCCGAGCCGTAGAAGAAGCCATGCGAGCCAATGCTAATGCTAATCCTACCTCTGAAGCCGATGCTGCCGCAGTGCAAGCCGCTAAGGATGCTGCTAATCGTGCTTTAGAAACTATGGCGGCCGCTAATCCTGATATGGAAGACTTAGCCACAGAAATTGCTGCGGATTTAGACAACATGGAATTGGGACAAGGACAATCTCCTGCACAAGAGGCTGCGAAAGCCGCTGCGGAGGCGGCTGAGATGGCGGCTCAATCTGCGGAAGCCGGAAATCTAACTGATGCAATTATGTCCGCACAAGAAGCCATTTCTGCCGCTATGGAGGCTCGTCAGGAAGCCATTATGGGCGATATTGATGACCGAAATGCCGTAGCCGAAGCCGATGCTTCTGCCAGAGCCGCTATTGAATCGGCTGCTGAATCAGGATGGGAAGAGGCTGGGGCATGGGAACAATTACTGGAGCAACAACCCCGCACAGATTTATCTGAGGCTGCTGCTAATGCTGAGGCTCGTAATCGTGATACTATGCCGGGAGAATTTGCTGATATTTCTAACGAATCAGTGGCGGAAGATATGCAAGCCGTGGTTGAGGAAGCAGTTCGTAATGCCATTGAAGCCATGCAACAAGCCAATCCTGCTGACCCAGTAGAAGACGCAACCATTGATTATATTAACCAGCAAGCCAATCAAACTCTGGATAATGCTGCTTCGCAATGGGGTGCTGATATAGATGAGGCTGCCGAACAACTGACGCAAGCCCAATCAGAATATGAATCTCGTAAAAACGCCATTTGCGGCGTCTGGGAAGCCGGTAACTCTTGTTGGTATCGTGATGCCACAGGTAAAATCCTCATTTTCTCAGATTCTGAGTCGGCTCTGATTTGGGCTGCCAAGAACCAACTAATTACTGACTCTCGTGTGATTGCTCGTTTGCCAGAGAATTGGATGGCTCAGAATCCTCAACCAGTATCAAGGAGGGATAACTGATGACCTACGAAATACGACAATACCGACCCGGACAAGAATCGGCTTTTGCTGATACGGGCATGGACCCTGACCTTGAAGCCAGTTTCAATGATGGATTCCAAGAGGCTTATCAAGGTTTTGAGGAAGCCATTGAGAATCAACCTCTGCCCGAACCTCGTCCCGGCGATATTGCTACGGTGCAAAATCTTAC
>Ga0070749_10003267_pt1 | contig 10846 bp, 24 predicted proteins | sample VirMetDEL_Nov_18_FD_75180 | JGI IMG/M metagenome (GOLD analysis project Ga0070749, IMG submission 75180) | Aqueous microbial communities from the Delaware River and Bay under freshwater to marine salinity gradient to study organic matter... | ecosystem: Environmental > Aquatic > Marine >...
AGATCTCACCGTTCTCATACCAGACCTCTTTCCATCGACCGGTATATACATCGTCAATTAAGCCGTTCTCATCGACTTTGTACTCAACGATAGTTCCTGGAAGATCACCGTCGTTCACTGGTCTTTCGGTTTCGATACTCTGACAGTTTCTTGACACTGCAGTGCTCGAATAGGCTAAACTGCAATAATATGTCGGTTCTGTCTCTGTCTCTGTCTCTGTCTCTGTCTCAACCGGTTCGATCGCTGTCTCTGTTTTTGTCTCTGAAACAGTCTTAATTTCTGTTTTTGTCTCTGAAACTGGTTCGATAGTTGTTTTATCTTCAGTGCCGCAAGACACTATAAATATTACTATTAGTAGGTATTTCATCTTTTACTCCGAGTATATTCTTTGGTTTTGAGATCAATGGCGTTGATGCTCTTACTTTCTAGTCCGCTGATATAGGAACCACCGTCTATTATCTCTTTCACTTTCCGAAGGACCGCTCTTTGGCTTAGTTCACCATTTAAAATCGGTTCGCAGAGTATCGCTATTACAGCCAATTCCTTATCGGTCCACTCAAGTGGAGGTCGACCCATTATTTTTGGCGTTACTGTTTCGAGTAGTTTTTTTGCGTTCACTTATCTTCTCCCCATGCAATAGAGGGCATCGTTTAGGTCAACCCAGTCGTATTTTTCCATCTCTTTACTCCCTTATCCAGATATTTATAGACCGTATCCTTTCTTGGAATTCATTAAATTTAGGATCATCTCTTGTCATGCGGTTCCACTCAAAAGCCATGGCATCACTGACATCTTGCGCTAATTCTTGATACGTGCATCCTAAATAATCTGATTCTTGTAAGATATTTTCTTTGTCAAAATTAATTGTGCTGTAATTTACTAAGTCTTGTATGATGGTTTTTTTTGTTATCTTCATTTTCTTTACTCCCTTATTTAATAGTCTTATCGGTATATTGACTCAAAAACTTGAGGGGAAAATTATCCCCTAAACAATATTTTTTAGTTCAGCTAATCCTTCTTTTTTGTTTTTTGCGTAGGATACGAATTCAGCATCGAGGCCGTACTCATCAGTGATTAGTTTTTCGATGCGGTATGTTTTTCTGGTTCCTAGTGATGCTCTTCCGTTTTTGAAATAACTCATTTCAGTGAAACATATTAGGAAGTAATCACCATTGGTTTTTATTACTTCACCACGACTATATATGGACTTTATTTTTTCGAGTGTGCTCATTGGTTTATCTCCGGTTAGTGGAGGACTGTTTGCCTCCGTTGCTTATAACTACTTATCGGCAATTGACAGGAAAACTTGAGGGGGAAAGTGAATTAATTTGTAGTGTGCTGATTTTGCTGAGGTGTTTTTGTCAGGTAATTATTTGGTAAGAGTGTCGAGTTGAGTGGGGTAATTTGAGCGCTGGGAAACATGCAGCTGGAAACAAATAGGTGAGGGGTTTGGTTTGGGGGATTGAATGAGGGGATTGAGAGGGGATTGAGAGGGGGTTTGAGGGAGGGGATTCGGTCCTGAGCTACTACCAGGTAAACCTTACCCAGCGTAACAACCTCTGTTTACTACGTCACTTTTTGTAACCCACTGAAATCATTGGGAAAACGAGCGCTCAAATTTGTCGATCAAGGGTATGCCTAAGAAATTACCTTACGTAGACACCCGGGGGTGGGGGTACGATATGACAGCAACCCAGCGCCCACAGAAAACCTCTTAGATTTTTTGCTGTGCGATATTCCAAGGTCCTATTCCCCCAATCGGCGTTATAAGGTCCTGGGGTAGCATCCTTAGCTGCCTCTAAGATTTTCAATAATTTTTCATGTTTCACGTTTGCTCCCCTATCCTTCAATTTTGTAAAAGTCCTCATAGAAAATACCCCTAAAGTTTTCCCCACTTCAACCGATAAGCTTGCAATAGCACGAGAAATGCGCTAAGTGCCAATTTTCGGACCCCGGAGATTCAATATTATGATGAGCACAACACCAAAACGAGCAAACGGCCAAGTAGGCGCATTATGCCGACTAATCTCTCGGGAAAAACCGGAATATCTAGAAACCGGCACTGGCAAGTCTGGTTGTTGCTATTTGACATGCTTAGAGTATTACCTGAAAAACCCTGGCACCGAGCTAGTACCCGGGTGGGTGATTTGGGAAGGACCCGGCATTGTTGAAGCTGAGCATCACACAGTGATAAGAGAAAATGGCAAGCTGCGCGATTTGACTGCACCATTTGACAAAGAAGATAAAGTTCTTTTTCTCCCGGATTCCGATCATCCGGCAACATTTGAAAATGGGCATTTTCAATCCTATGAGAACGTCATTAAAAAAAGACGCGAGAAGTTTTTAAAAAAGCCCACTCACACTGAAAATCCCCTCGATTTTTCTCTGGCAGTAGTCGGCACTCCCAAAATGAGCGAAGAAATAAAACAGCACTTTCTGTCCTTCCCTGTAGATAATTATTTTTCATTGAAAGCAATCATGATCAAATGATGAATCTTCCCTACAAAGAATTATTTGCGAGAGCATTAAAAAAAACGAATCCTTTGGAGATAGCCGCTGATATCAGCACTCAACTCCAAGATATAAAAGATTTATCCGATGAACCCTATACGAAAGAACAAGCGGAATATTTAATTCATATGGTGGTGACATTCTTGTCAGTCGATCCGCATATAATCTCAGAATCTTTATTCGACGAACTTTCCCGAGTAGAATTCGATTGCGATATTGGCAATAAAGAATCGATATATTCCTTATCTATCCCTCCGATAATCGAAAAGTTTAATCAAGATGGCGAAGTAGTGAGCATTACCTGGTCGGACTTTCTTTTTTTGCAACAAGGCTACGCGTTTCGTCTGGTCGCATTTCCTTACGGAAAAATTGAGGGAGATGAACTTCATCATCCACTACCGGTTACAGTGATGGGTCACGACGACTACCGCAAAATTGTTCCCGAAAGCCAAGATGATCCAAGCCAGCTTATTGTTAAGATTATTCATTATATTGAACATCTTGGCAGACCGGATCTTCGCAAGGGATTAAACCCGCAAACTCAGAAGCCAAAAAAGCTAAAGCGTCTTTTTCGTCAACAGGAACAGCTACTTTTTGATCATACGATTGTCACTCTCGGCTTTGGTAAAGAACGTCTTTATAAAGATAAGTCTTGGCTGCAAAAACCTCACATTAGACGACAACCTTATGGTCCTCGCGATAATCCAAAATATAAGCCAATATTAATTGCTGAAATGGTAAAACGGAGAAAAAAGCAATTGGAGTAGTAATTATGAATCTGTTAGCTTCCTTAGCATTTATCCGCATCATTGGCTGGGATTATGATTTCGGCTATCTTACTCACGTTGAAGAAACCACTCTTGAACTCTGCGAAGAACTCTGCGCTCGGACCGAGCAATGCGATGCATTTGTTTTCGATACCGGGCTTTGCGTTCTGAAAGAGAAAATCGGTGATAGATTCGTACACACGGTGTTATCCCAAACCGGCATTAAAGTAAAACCCTACATCCCTTGACAATCACGAAAAGTACCCGATAATATCCACAAGGCAAACTGACATGCTTAAACAATCTCGCAAAAATAAGCAGACTAAAACAACCATTGAAATCTACGATGGCAAAAAAGATCCACATCTCGATACGACAAACGGTCGGTTTGTTTTAGTTTGCATAGACCATGGTTTTATTTGTAATTTTCATCACATTAAATCAGCGAGAAAATGGGCAATCACTCCCGCAGAATGGTGTGATGGTTGTAAAGAGATGATTTCATCGAAGTGAACATGACATTAGTTTTCGTAACGCGAATGACATAGCCCATGTTGATGAACGTGACCATGACTCTCTTGACCGTGACCATCCTAATGCCCATGACCATAAATAATTTGATGATCGTGATCCCGATCCCGACCATATTTTACTAGAGTGTCTCATACACTACCTGTCCATGACTGACCATGCCCTTGAGCATGATCCTGTCCATGATCCTGACCTTGACCTTGTCCGTAACCATGACCTTGACCCTGACACTGACTGTGACTTAGACCCTGATCCTGATCCCGACCATGACCTTAACCCCGACCTTGACCATGGCCACGTAGTTGCCCAAAATTTACTAGAGTGTCTCATACGCTACCTGTCCTTGACCATGGCCTTGACCCCGACCATGCCCTTGACCATGAACATGCCCATGACCTTGACCCCGACCATGACCTTGACCATGACCATGACAGTGACCATGACCTTGACCGTGAACCTGACTTTACCCTTGACGTTGAGCCTGATCTTGACCACGGCCACGTAGTCGCCCAATATTTACTGCTTTGTCTCATAAGCTAACTGAATCTGGGTATGACCGTGACCGTGACCCTGACCATGACCATGATAACCATGATGACCATGAACTTGACCATAGCCACGGTGACCATGACCTTGCCCTTGACAATGACCCCGACCCCGACCATGACCATGAACATGAATATGGCTTTGCCAAATGTTTACTAGAGTGTCTCACTTCATAATCCCGAAACTCTCAATTGAACCAAGAGCGATATACCATTTATCATGGGGAAGTTTTTGAACATCTCCCCACTCTTTTTTATCGAAAGGTCCGGTTTCATAAACAATTGACGGATCAGAAAGTTCTATTTCAAACTCACCGATCCCTGTCAATTTACCGGTATAGATATATCTACACGCAAAAATAGTGACCACTTCACCGAGTAGATTTTCCATAGCTTTTCCGTTTTCATCGTCGATAATCCGTTTCATTTTTCTGATCTCCAAATCTTATTGATCTCGGGAACACCTTACGCTACAAGGGATTCATTGGACAATAAAAAATGAGTGGGCAATAAATACCCACCCAAAATTGGAGAACAATAAAATGAAAGAATTAACTATCGCCTTAGCTCTAATTATACCATCAATCTCCCAGGCAAGAGATAATTTTGACACGGTAAAAGAACCTAAAGACATACCTCTTGATCTTTATAGAGTTAGCTACGATTCTTCCGAAGAATATTCCCCAGAAGTTCGCGCAGCGTTCGTTTCCATCACAGGAGAGGAATCCGTCGGAGATGCTATTGAGTGGTTAGCCGAGAGTGGTCGGGAAATCCACAAAGCCGAATGCTCACCCGAACTTTGCGAAGTTGAGTGGAGCCATAAGACGGAAGGAAACGGTGGTGGTGAGATAAACGGCACTGTCATTGGTGGAAAAGTCGAAGGCGGTGGTAAAACCGAATCATCATACAGAATAAAAGTTCCATGCGTTATGGTTTTTGAAACCATCATGAGACTTGAACAAACAAAAAAGAAAAAGGACGAGCAATAGTCCTTATTTTAATAACATTTAGAAAGGTATAAAAATGTTTGACACCGATTTCATGTTAACTTTCCCCCAACACCAATTCTTAGTGGAGATTTCTCGGGCACTCGGAGGAAGCCAGCCAGAACAAACAGAAGTAAATGACAAAGTTGGTTATCGATTTGTCAATAATTGGCAAAATGAAGAAGGCACTCAGATTGGTGGGTACGATATTGTTTTTACGAAGCTTGGTAAAATTAATATTTATCCCTATGGCAGACCAGCTATCCATCTTCTTGGTTTCAACCACGGAGCATCGGCAATAACTCTGGAATATTAAAAACTGAGAGGGGGACCGGATTCGAACCGGCACTTAAGGGAGGTGGAGATCATCTTTCACTTCCCTTTGCTCTTACCTTTGAGCTACCCCCTCAAAATTAATCTTCTTCATCTTCTTCTATAGTGTATACTTTTTGGCCTGATTCTTTTTTCCATTCCTCAAAGGCTTTAGCTACCATTGCGCTTATCTTATTCCCTTCATTCCCACCTTCGACCCAAATCACCGTGTCAGCCGAAAAGGTTTTATCACGGTGCCCTTTTCTCAGCATTCGAGCGACCTGTACCCCTTCAATAATATCGGGTTTGGCTACTTTGACGATTGCAATGAGATGTTCGGGTATGTCTTTAAATGGAACCGCTTTAATGAAGTCGTCAGTATGTAAAACTTTAGTCTTTGATTTTTTGGCAAGATCGTTGGCAAAGGTAGTTTTTCCTGATCCCGGATATCCGGTTATTGCTATCATGAGAGTTTTCCTTTATATTGTTGCGGCTATCCCGAGTTCTTGATTTTTTATTATCTCTGACGGGAAGATTGAACTTTTTGATCTTGGGATGGCACAAAATGCCCTCTAATCTTCTCATCTATTTTATTTGTTAGCTCCAAGATAAATTTCCTGCGATCGACATCCGACATATCCCGAGAGACAGTGATAGCCGCGCCTACAAGCAGTTCGAGATAAGAATTCAGAGTTTCAACTTTTCTCATTGCAATTAATTCCATTTCCTGGTTAGTTCGAACCCAAAGGGAAAGAAAATAAACTTAATCGTGTGTGATTTACAGCTTTGCCGAATATGGCTTAGCTGTTTTTTTTCAACTAAATTAGATCCATTGAATACCCATCTCTTGGGATATAGGGAACACCGGCTAGTCTGCAAAGCTTGCGATACTTTCTCCCCTGATCTCCCTTCGTTGCTTCTGGGCATAAATAACCAGTGCATCCCGGTCGATGTTCCGGTGGAACTCGGCATCCGTGTTCTCCCATAAACGGAATTTCAGCATTTTGATCGAATAGGTATTTTTCTCTGGTAGTCTCGGTCATGAGTTCTCGGGTGATCTTACAAAAATCCCGATGGCAGCACCGCGTTTCATGCTTATTTTCGCAGACCTTTGACATGCAGATTTTATTAGTCAATTGACCTAATTTTCTAAGATATCTAATACTCATTAAACAACTTCCACTTTTTGCGTTGTATAAAACATCCCTTTAATTTTCGATCTATTAAAAGACATATCCATATCGTTAATAATGGATTTTTTCCAACCGACATACATCTTATTAATGTCAAGATCATCGGTTTGGTTCTCTTTTAATATCTGAATAGATATAATCATAAAGGATTTAAAAAGAGCCGAAGAAGCATCGGAGATACTAGTATGTTCCGCTTCCAGTAGGTTCATTATTTTGCTAACAAGGACTTTATGATTTTCGAGCATGGAGGTTTTCCCTTATAAAAAACAGATTGAAACCGCATCATCATTTTTAAGATTTAGATAAAAGCAATTTCTTCGGCACGTCCGTCATCACCTGAACTTTCCAACTTGGCCCTGCCGGAGAAAACTAATTAATAGAAATTCTGCTAACGAACTCATATTTTCCTCCAACGTGACATTTAATGGGCTTATCGGGATCTTTGGGTATCACATACCTGATATCATACAGAAACATTCCGGAATTCCAAATTTTACGAAAATTCGTTTCGCTGATTGTATAAGCAGGTAATCCGGTTTCACTACTCAATACCTCCGCAGGTCCTTCAAATGTTATGATCCCTTTCCCTATTTTTTTCTGATCGACAAAAATATCTTGGATAATGCCGCATTGATCTTGCCCTTGTAGAATGCAGATAGCAGTAACAAGGGATGCTGATAAAATGTCCATAGCTAAAAACTCCCATTTAATATTGGCTGCCAATATTCAATAATAACTACAACCAATAGGATAAAAAACAATGTTACTTTCTACCGAGATTAAAGACGATGTTGAATCCATCGTTGGCTGCGTGTTTCCCGATAAAGCCGGAAACCCAGGAAATCTTACAGCTTCAAGCGAGGCTTGGTCGGATTTTCTGAGAGTTCAGCGTTACGAATCGATTTCATGCGAACTAAGAGCATCTTCAATCCCCACTGATACCAGCGTTTTCATAGAAACCTCCACCTTCCCGCAAGAACCCACTGCTTCGGATTGGTTCGTTGAAGATTCCTACACTTGGGATCCAGCTTGTCTTAATTTTAAATACGTCAATAAAAACTCAGAAGCCCGATACTATCGCGTCAGGCTAGTCGTAGGCGGTGGTGGTGATCTGACTGATCTTTACTGGGTTGTCGGAGGTAAGCACTTATGAGCTACCAGAAAGAAATTTCATCGAATCCGGTTACTATTGTTTCAGATCCATCTGATCCGGTTTTTGTTGAACAACCCAGTTATCCCATAGTTCCCAAGAATACACTTCTTCTGAGGACTGAGTTTTTGGAAAACGGTGGTGCTCCGGATATGAATGTTGATGGATCAGTTACTCCGGTTACTTTCTCATGGTCCCCACCGGCAGGCATTGGAGATGTACTGCTTGAGCGGTTTCAAATCGTTCTTGTTCATACCAATATCACTGATTACAACTCATTTGGAAATCTTCCCGGGCTAACCAACGGAATTAAAGTAATTCCAAATTTTAATGGAACTCCATTTACCTTTGTAACGATAAAAAGAAACATCGAGTTCACGCAGTTCTCCACAACAACCCAGAACGTTTTCAACCAGCAATCAGACATCAATCAGGGATCAATTCAGTTTGATATTCAGTTTTATTGGCCGCAGGCATTTAATAATTCGAACCTGATACTTTCCGTGGAAGTAGCCGATGATCTGACAAATCTTGACTATCTGAGAGCAAACGTATTTTTCAGTGAGGTAGTGCCATAATGGGACAGATATATAGAAGAACAGCACTGAGAAACGGTCCAAACCCATTTCTAAATGTTGATGGGTCGGTTACTCCACAAGTCTACAGCCTTACTGGGATTACATTTCAATCCTTTGATGTGAGAGCAATTCAAGTTTATATTGAATGCGCTGGTAGGTTTAGATCTCTTGATGAATTTATGGCACTACCCGCTTTAACTAATGGGCTTCTGCTTGAAGTGAGTTCCATCAATGAAACATTTGCATCGACGACCTTTAGAACAAACCGGGACCTATCACTAATATTCCCTGCCCAATTCAACGAAGTAGTAACAAATAAAGTTCTTTTTAATGGTGCCTTTGACGGCAAAGGGCAGTCTATTTTCAAACTTGATAAAAATGCGGAGGTTCATGTGACTGTTCGCGATGATCTTACAGATTTGGATGCTATGCTTGTAATCCTGGAGGGTACAGTAATTGAGTAATTTATATTATGCGACCAAACAAAAAGCCATCGTTCCACTGGTTGATGGAGTTAACGAAAGTTTTAACGTTGATGGCAGCGGAACCCCAGTAAATTTCGATTATACACCGGGAGCTACCGAGATCTTCGAAGTCACAAGAGTAGTGCTGATCATGTTCACATCGGGAAATATCGCAAGACCCGAAAGGTTTATGTCGCTAAATACTCCATTAACTAACGGCATCGAGTTCAGCTACTCCCAAGACGCAGCGACCGACACTCTTTTAGATGTTAAGACAAACTTTGATCTTATTCGTTTTCTTGATGCGACCTATGCTTTGTCCATAGGCAATGATGATGCTTGTCGGGCTTCAATTGAGCTAAACCAAGAGATTATACTTGATGGCACCAAAGGTGATTTTTTCAGATTAAAAGTTCAAGATGATCTTTCAACTCTCGGGCTTTGTGGTTGCACCCTTCAAGGAAGAAAAAGCGAGGCTTAAATGGCTACACTAGGTTTTAAGAAATTCGGCATCGAAGTCGTTACGGCATCAAATAGTCTCAGTCGTTGCAAGGCGCTCAATGGGACAAACTATGGAAGCTTCTTCTATACCATGAAAGATGCAAACGGAGATAATATTGCTGGACCTGATTACAGCGATTGTACGGATTCAAGGATTCAATACACTTTCAAGAACCCTATGAACATTCACACGATGAAGATTACCTCGGAAAGTTCCGCTCCGGTTACTGGGGATTTTTACATGCTCTTATCTCCGGGACCCGGGCAGCGCGAACTTGTGACTAATATCTCACTTGAACAGCTTTCGAAATCCAGTGAGGAAATCAGCTTTGATCCCTTCATCTTCATGGAAAATATAGGCGATAAGATGAAAATTTCCTTTATCTTCAAAGGCCATCAAGTTGGTATTCAGTTCAAGTATTTCATCACATTTACCGGAGAAGAATTCGAGATCACATAGGGGGTGTTATGCCGATATGGGTGAAAGCAGTTATTGTTAACGCAGTTCTTGACAATATTGACGATGTTGCCGAGATGCTCCGAAAGGAAGCTAAGAAAACAGACAACAAACTTGATGATGTCATTGTGGACACCTTCGTTGATGGATTGCGGATATTTCTATCGGCTATGAAGTAGGATCTAACCGCAGGGTGAAGCTTGAGCCACACCCGTAATCGGAAGGCTTCGACCATCGATTATGACTGGTCAATAGATGCGGTTTCCTGGTCGTCATGTTTAGGGAGTTTTCTGAGTAGTTCAGAAAGCTTCTGTTTGAAGGCTGTAGGGCTTTTATTGGGTCTGATGTTACCAAGTACCTTGCCTGTTTTTCTGGCTTCACGATAGCTTGCTACGGCTTGAGACTGCGAATAGTTACCGATTGCAACTCCCTCCGCTATTACTCTCAGATCTTCCATCTCTGTTTCGGTCCAGACCGTTGGAATACCACCTGTCTTTTTTTGAAGTTGTTTGTTGGTTGCTTGCGTCATGAAGGTATTCACTGGCAATTGTTGGTTGCTCATGGCTGACATCCTTGTCGTTCTTGTTCGGTTGTTGTTTGCACTAGTGTCACATGTCAATGTAAGTGTTTCAACATAGAACGATAAAGCTTAGTTAAAAAATATTCCCTCTTTTACTGGCTCGCCCCTTCGGTGCATCGCGTTCAGATTTTTAGATAGCTTTAATGGTTTTTTGTTTTTTTGAAAACCTTCGGTTTAATTTCTGCCCGTATAAAGAAGTGTCCCCCACAATGCTACTAGCTCTTAATTCGCAGGTTCTCGCCATGGGTAAGCGTAGCGCAAATGACCGTAG
>Ga0070749_10003270_pt1 | contig 10843 bp, 13 predicted proteins | sample VirMetDEL_Nov_18_FD_75180 | JGI IMG/M metagenome (GOLD analysis project Ga0070749, IMG submission 75180) | Aqueous microbial communities from the Delaware River and Bay under freshwater to marine salinity gradient to study organic matter... | ecosystem: Environmental > Aquatic > Marine >...
AACGCGATCGTGTACTATCAGGTACACATAAAAAAATTATTGCGGCTATTCGTGCTAAACTAGATGAGGTTCCGGAATGATCACTTTCAAAGATTACTTACTAGAACAAGACCCTTGCTGGGATGGTTACAAACAACTAGGAACAAAAAAGAAAAAAGGTAAAACAGTACCTAACTGCATTCCAGAAGAGATGCAAGTTGGCGACGGGTTTATCTTTGAGGACGGTTCATTAGGCGAGATTGTTCAGATTGAAGAAGCTGAATATCAAGGTAAAGAAGTCCCCCTAAACAAACCTATGGCAGGCGATGTAAAGAAGTCTAAGGTCTATGTAAAGAACGAAAAGGGTAATGTGGTCAAAGTTAACTTTGGCGACAAGAACATGACCATCAAGAAACATATACCTGCTCGTCGTAAGTCATTCCGAGCTAGGCATAATTGTGATGATCCAGGCCCAAAGACAAAGGCAAGATACTGGTCTTGTAAGGCTTGGTAATTTAGAAATTTGAAATATACTAAATACATAAGAACTTACTATACATTCAATGGGAAACATGAAAACAATAAAAAGTATTTTAGAAGCTAGAAAAGATACAGTCGTTATGACGTTTGGGAGAATGAATCCTCCCACGGCAGGGCATGAACTACTAGTTAATGCTGTTCTTACAGTAGCAAAAAAGAACAACGCAGACCACGTTATCTATCTTTCCAAGTCCCAAGATCCCAAGAAAAATCCACTATCTGTAGAGCAGAAGGTTGCATACGCACGGCATTCCTTTCGTGGCGCTAACATAGTTGGCGCATCAGACTCTATAAGAACATTTTTAGAAGCTGCAAAAGCTCTTTCTAATACACACAAAAATCTTATTATGGTAGCGGGTTCAGATCGTGTATCTGAATTCAAGACTCTGTTGGAACGATATAACGGTAAAGACTATAAGTTTAGCAAAATACTTGTAGTTTCAGCAGGAGAACGTGACCCAGATAACGATTCTATTAGTGGAATGTCCGCCACAAAGATGCGGCAAGCAGCTCAAGATAATGATTTTGATAAATTTAAAAAAGGCACTCCTAGTCATATGACTGTTATGATGGCACGTCGTATGTTTGATGATGTTCGCGCAGGAATGAACATCACAGAAGAGGTTAACACAGTAAGAGATTCTTACTTAAAAGAAGAAATTTTTAACATTGGTGATATTGTTACATATCAAGAAAAAGAGTTTGCTATTCTATACCGTGGTCCTAACTACGTTGTTCTAGAGAATAAGCAAAAAGTATGGTTAACAGACATTACTCCAACTAATAAAGTAAACGAGACTATCATGATTAGACAACAAGATAAGATTAGAGCAGCAAGAATTATTGCTATGGCGTTAGGATATGAAGAAGCAGAAGATAAAACTAATCCTACTCTAATTGTTAATACTGCTCTTAGACTAATCAGAAACAAATCTTTGAATCAAGAAGCAAAAAACATTTTAGTAAGAATGCTAGAGCTTGCTACAAAGATGGAAATAACCTACGATCAGAAACTAGTAGATTCCTTAAATCTTCAATCCAGATACGTTCAAATAGCAAATAAGGTAGTTGAGTCGGATGAAGAGACAGAAGAACTTAGCGACGAAGAAATTGATGACATGATAAACTCCTTATCTGATGATGAGATGATTGAACATGGATATGAAGATGAAGAGTTTGTTGTTATAGATGAAGAGACAGGAGAAGTTCTGGAGTCAGAAGAAACAACCGCGCTAAACGAAGTTCTTTCTCGAATGGAAAGAATGCGTGCAAAAGTTCGTATGGCAAGAACAAAGGCAAAAAGAGAGCGTGCAGCTAAGATAGCTTTACATCGTGCTTCTCCTACTCCTGTTATTGCCAAGAGAGCAAGAAGACTAGCAGTTAAAGCATTAGAGAAACGTATCGCTAGAAAACCATTGAACAAACTATCAATTGAAGAAAAAGAAAGACTTGAAAAAAGAATTTCTAAAATGGGCAATGCTATTACTAGAATCGCAGCCAGAATGCTCCCTAGAGTTAGAAAGCTAGAAAAAACAAGATTGGGTAGATAAGGATTGTAATGGCACAATACAGAACAGATACAAACCAGTACCTCAACAATGGGACTACCATTTATGAGGTAATGATGTTAGACAATCAACTTACACCCACGGGTAGTTTAGTTGATTCTTTTGGTCGAATGAGAGTTTCAGAACCATATACTATTTTCGACAGCACGTTTAGATATAGCGACGATACAAGAAACTGGGATACATCGTTGACTGGTTCTGGTACAACAACTCATGAATCTAATTCTTCTTCTGTGTTGATGTCTACAACATCATCATCTGGGGATAAAGTAATAAGACAAACAAAGAGATACTTCTTATATCAGCCAGGTAAAAGTTTGCTAACCATGAACACTTTTACTATGGAGCCTAAAGAAAATGTCAGACAAAGAGTTGGAAACTTTGACAGTAACAATGGTATTTTTCTTGAACACGACGGCACCAAGGCCTATATTGTAAAAAGATCTTATTCAACTGGTACTCTTGTTGAAACAAAAATTGCACAAGAAAATTGGTCTGAAGACATATTTAACGGCACAGGTTCTAGTAAAGTAGATCTAGATTTTTCTAAATCTCAAATTTTATGGATTAATGTTGAGTGGCTTGGTGTTGGTTCGGTAAAAGTGGGGTTTGTTATTAACGGTCAATTGTATACAGCTCACGTTTTTCATCACGCTAATTTAACCACTTCTACTTACATGGGTACAGCTACATTACCAGTAAGATATGAGATAGAAAACACGGGGACTGTTGCAAGTGCTACATCGCTAAGACATATTTGCAATACAGTAATATCAGAAGGCGGACATACACCAAGAGTATCAACTCGTTCTGCATCAACACCTCTTTCTGGGGTTAATGTTTCTAACGTAGCATTTACACCAGTTATTGCGATTAGATTAAAGACTGGTCGCTCTGGTGGCGTAGTGGTTCCAGCAGCAGCAGACTTGTTTGGTCTACAAAATACTCCTTTCATATACAAAGTTTTAAATGATGTCACTATTACAGGTGGTTCATGGGTATCAAGTTCTGCTGAAAGTCATGTCGAATATAATATTACGATGACAGGGTTTACTGGTACTGGCAGAGAGTATATGCAAGGCGTCTTTACAGGCGGTACTGGTGCGACGCCGTTAAGAGTTTTATTCAAAGATTTCAATAGCAGCTATCAATTAAGAACAAAGATTGATGGAACAAGTGAAGTTTTTTTAATAGCAGTGCAAGCAACATCAAACAACGATGGTGCTATTGCATCTGTACTCTGGGAAGAATACAACTAAGAGGTAAAAATGGACATTATAGAAAAATACGCACAACTACTATCAAATGCAACTGATTTTAGTAAATTTGTTTCTGAAAAGGAACTTACACCAGCTGAGATGAAGAAGCGCGAAGAAGTCGCCAAAGCGATTGAACGTGATAATCCAGATATGCCAATGGGTAAAAAGATGGCTATCGCAACAGCTACTGCAAAAAAGGTTGCTGAAGAAGTCGAGCTAGACGAAGCAAGTAATGAGAAGCCACCTTTTGATCCTCCTTACAAAGAGAAGCAACCAGAGAATGTAAAAGACAAATCTGGTGCAACACATACACCCATGTCACGGGCTAGAGACTTAGCTCGTCGTGTTATTCAAAAGAATCAAAAAACTAAATAATATATCACTAACAAGGATGTATAAATGAAACCCTATAAACAACTTATTCAAGACCTTTTAGAGGCTTGGCCTGGTACACCAGAGTACAAAAAGCGCTTTGGTGATAATGACACTACTGGGGCGGGGTCTCGCCATAACATTTCATCAAGTGGTGGTGTAACTCGTGCTACTCGCCGTTACAACCAAGACACTGGTGAATCTGAGGAAGCAACTAAGAGCCGCGAAGATGCTAAAGAAGCACCAGCAAAGCGTGGTCGTGGTCGTCCTCCTGGCAAATACGGCACTTACAAAAAGAAAGTTAAAGAATCTCTGGACATTATCGAGTCTCTTGAGACAGAAGAAGAAATTGATCAGTTTATCGATTCACTAGACGAAGAGTCATATCTAGCACTAGAAGACTTCCTAGTTGAAGAAGAGGATACTGAAAAATGTCCTGAATGTGGTAAAGTCCACGAAGGTGAATGCGAGGATGACGAGGACGAAGAATCTGTAGACGAGGCAACTCTATCAGCAAAAGCAGGACGTGCTGGTAAGGACCTAGGTAAGCCTGGCAAGAACTTTGATAAAATTGCTAAAAAAGCAGGTGAGCGTTACGGATCAGAAGAAGCAGGTAAACGTGTAGCTGGTGCTATTCTTAAAAAGATGCGTGAAGAAACAGAAGAAGTAGACGAGGCAATGTCCCATCAAGCTAAGACTACAATGAAGCACATCAAGAACCCAACGGCTGGCGAGAAGCAAGCAGCGAAAGATATCAAACCAGGTAAAAGTGGTTACGCTGATCGTATCGCAATGCTAAAGAGCGCACAAGCTCGTGGCGCTCTAAAAACCGAAAAATAAAAAGGAGAAGTATAATGGCATTATGGGGAAAAACAGACGCAGTAGGATCTCGTCCAAAATGGATCAACCTACTCGATCTATCAGTTTATCCTGAAGGCACTCAAGTAATTTTTGTCGATGAGACAGAAGCACAAGCAGCTGCCAACAAGGCTCGTGGTATCAATACACCTGGATGGTATCTATATCGTTCATATCTAGACTCTGCTGGTGTAACACGCCACAAAGCAGAAATGCTAGTTGAACTATCAGTAGCTGCTGCCGATTCTGGCGATGCAACTGCTGACGACAGAACTATCCTAATTTCTGCACAACCAGCTGATGCTTCTGCTGATACAGGCACTGGCGCTACCTTTAGCGTTACTGCTGCAGCTACACCAACAGCATCACTATCCTATCAGTGGGAAGTTTCAACTGACGGTGGCAGCAACTGGGCAGATGCAACAGGTGGTGTTTACTCAGGCGATACAACCGCTACACTCACTATTAGTGATGTCACAGGTTTAGACGCTTATGAGTATCGCGTTGTAATTAGTGCAACTGGTGCTTCTGACGTTACGTCTAGCGCAGCTACTCTAACTGAAACAACTCCCTAATAGGTGAACTCGTTAGTGGTGCTTAGTGATGATAATTTTTTATTATATGCTATGCACCACTATCAAGTACCTAGTTGTCCTACGTTAGAGGAATTTGAAAACGATCTCAAGACCATTCTATACATTAAGAAGAACATTGGAAAAAATGTTGTTAATATTAGATTGGTCTTGAATCATCTTATTATACTTTACAACTGTTTTGGAGATGCAGCAACAAATATGCTCTTCTTCAAGATTGATAAGAGCAGTTGGAACAAACTAATAACCTTTCTGATCTATATAAATAGAATGCCAGAAGAGGTTGTTGAGCATGGCATTAAGACAACCGATTTCGTTCTAGACGAAAAAATAATTAAAGAGCTGAGAAAGATATGATCAATAATCTTATTGCATTTAGAATACTTGCAATGCTTGTTACGCCTTTCAACGAAACACAGGCGTACAAGTTAGGAATTATTGATGAGGAAGGCAAACTCTTAAAACCTCTTAACACTCTTAGGACATTAGAAGAAAAAGATGCATATGATATGTTGCATCGTTTAGTATTCAATCTTAAGAGGCTTCTTGGCAAAGTACCTGGCGGTAAGACTAGACTTGCTAGTTATACTGCTGCATATTTCTTAGTAAAAGAAAATCTAGACAACGAAGAAGTCAACGAAGTATCCTTGGAAGAGGACTTCAATGAACTACTATCTAAAGAGTATTTCCTAATCGAAGAGACTATAGATGTATTAGAGTTTTTACGGTTAGTTGAAGAAGGTGCTGTAGCTAATGTTACAGGGGCTGCTGTTTCAACAGACCAGCCAAAAATTGATCTAAAGAAAAAGAAGAAATTTAAAAAGAGTGTAATTATACCATGATAACCTTTGCACCTTTGTTATTGCGCGCATTGCCTTACATAGCAGCATTTGCCGTTGGTTCTTTTAGCGGATACAAAGTAGCCGAAAGTATCTGGACTAGTAAATACAATACACTGCAAAACAAACTAATTGCTATCGAAAAGAAGCAGCAAGAGTTGATCGTTCTAAACAAAGAACTTGAAAAGAAAGCATCTGAAAAGACGATTGAATACGTTACCGTATACGTTGATAAGATAAGAAAAATCAAAGTAAAAGGTGACACGATTATTAAAAAGGTACCCATATATGTTACAAAGATTGCTGATGATCAGTGCAATGTTACTGATGGTTGGGTGTACGTCCACGATGCCGCCGCCAGTGGTAGTACAGCCACAAGCCCAGTTTCCAAAGCCCCCGAAGATCCTAATGGAAAGACCTCCGGAGTTAGACTCTCTAAAGCAACAGAAACAATAATAGGAAACTATAATAAGTATCATGAAGTAGCAGAACAGCTACGTCAGTTGCAAGATTGGATAACTGCACAAGAGCAAATTTATAATTCAACGAAGAAGTAATATCATCCTGGCTACACAGACATTATAACAATAGTGTCAACCGTCGTCAAAGATCAAGTTGACATTAATTGTGTTGATGTGTTACTATAGAGTGTAACCTTTTATCATGGATTAATATGCTGCACGTTGACTTACCTTATGTGACTCGTTTGTCTCCGTATCTGGAGAACTTCAAACAAAAAAATCAATACCTTTGGAACTACAGTTGCAACATCTGTGGTGATGTATCTAAAGGCAGGAAGAAGGCTCGTGGTTATATCTACAGACCAGCGGGTTCGAATCATTTGAATGTAAAGTGCCATCATTGCAGCTATTCTGCTAGTTTTGGCTCTTATTTGAAAAAGTTCTTTCCTGAAGTCTATAAAGAGTATGTTTTTACTAGGTACGAAAATACTAGCAAGAGTCATGTACCACATAAGAACATCAAAGAGCAGTTCAATACTATCGTAGTTCCAATGCAACTTGAAGACTCTAATGTTGCTAAACTGAAACGATGTGATAGTATTAGTGACACACATCCTGTTGCAAGGTTTCTCGCAAAGAGAATGATTCCTAAAGATAAATGGAATCTTTTGTTCTATACTACTCAGTTCAAGAAATATGTGAACAGCATCATTCCTAACAAGTTTAAGGATACGAGTGAAGATCATCCCAGGTTAGTAATTCCTTATACTAACGAACATGGTAAGATGTTTGCTTTTGTAGCAAGAGCATTTGGACAAGAAGAACCTAGGTATTACACTATTAAGATTGACGACACAGAAAAAGTCTTTGGCTTAGACAGATTGGATCCTTCTAAGAAAGTATATGCAGTTGAAGGTGCTATTGATAGCTTATTCTTGCCTAACACAATTGCAGTTTCTGGCGCATCTTTTGATTGTGAAACTGTGAGGGCTTTGAAGTCTAACATTACTTTGGTCTTTGATAACGAGCCACGTAGCAAAGAGATAGTAAAGATCATTGATAAACATATCAAACTAGGATACAAAGTTGCGCTACTGCCACACAATATCAAGACCAAAGATATCAATGAACACATTCTATCAGGCATGACTCCAAAAGATGTGTTAGACTTAATAGACGCAAACACCTACCAAGGTACTGAAGCAATGTTAAAATTTACTATGTGGAAGCAAGTATGAATATTTTTTATCTGTCAAAAAACGAACGTGAGTGTGCTCAGTTTCATAACGATAAGCACGTTGTTAAGATGATTCTCGAATATGCACAACTTATGTCTACAGCGCATCGTGTACTGGACGGAAAAGAAGGAATTGAGATTAGCGAAAAGGGTCGTAGGATCAAGAGATGGTTTTTGAATGACTCCAAACTAAATACATCACTAATGAAAGCTACTCATATCAATCATCCATCCGCAGTTTGGACTAGAAAGACGAGTAACAATTATGAATGGTTGTATAGAATGTGGCGCTGCCTTTTGGAAGAGTATACATACAGGTACGGTAAGAATCATTCATGTGAACGATTAATAGGGGATCTAGCAATACTCCCCAAGAACATTGCTAATGGTAGTTTTGTACAGCCACCTCCCGCAATGCCTGATCATTGTAAAGTAAACGGCAATTCAATCGAAAGTTACAGAAATTATTACAAGTTAGAAAAGCGCAGTTTTTCTAACTGGAAAAAGCGATCAACACCTAATTGGTTCTAAGGAAGAATAATGAAACTAGATTACAGCAGAGACGAGCTATTTGATGAACTAGGACTAAAGCGTCTGCGTGATTCATACATGAGAGAAGACGAGCAGTCACCGCAAGAAAGATTCTCATATGTGTCAGACGCATTTGCTACTGACGCTGAACACGCACAACGATTGTATGAATATGCAAGCAAGCATTGGCTAAGCTATTCAACTCCTATTTTATCTTTTGGACGTAACAAAAGAGGAATGCCTATCTCTTGTTTTTTAAATTTCCTTGATGATACTGCTGAAGGTCTAGTAAACAATCTATCAGAAACTAATTGGCTATCAATGATGGGTGGCGGTGTTGGCGTTCATGTAGGCATTCGTGGTGCGGATGATAAGTCCGTTGGTGTAATGCCTCATCTAAAAGTTTATGATGCATCTTCTCTAGCATATAAACAAGGAACTACTCGTCGCGGCTCTTATGCTGCTTATCTTGATATCGATCATCCAGATATCATTCAGTTTTTAGAGATGCGTAAGCCAACAGGCGATCAAAATATGCGTACTCTTAATCTTAATCATGCTATCAACATTAGCGATAAGTTTATGCAACTGATTGAAAAATGTATGATTGATCCAGAAGCAGATGATAGCTGGGATCTAGTACAACCAAACACCAATAAAGTGATTGATACTGTATCAGCTAAAGAACTATGGATGCGTATTCTTGAGATGCGTATGCAAACAGGTGAGCCATATCTTTGGTTTATTGACACCGCAAATAATGCACTACCTGATTATCAAAAGGACATAGGACTAAAGATTAGGGGATCTAATCTTTGTTCTGAAATTTCACTAGCAACTGATAAGACTCGTACTGCTGTTTGTTGTTTAAGTTCTGTTAATCTAGAATATTGGGATGATTGGAAAGAAAATGAAAAGTTCTTGCCAGATGTTCTAGAAATGTTAGATAATGTACTCGAATACTTTATTAATAACGCTCCAGATGAAATTGCTCGTGCTAAATTTTCTGCAATGCGTGAACGTTCTGTGGGGATTGGCGCTCTTGGTTTCCATGCACTACTACAAAAGAAAGGTATTGCATTTGAGGGCATTGGTGCTAAGTCGTTAAATAATCGTATCTTTAAACACATTAGAACATCTCTTGATGAAGCAAATCGCGAACTAGCATTTAAGCGAGGCGCCTGTCCTGATGCTGAGCGTGTTGGTGTAATGAAACGCTGTACTCATGTTATGGCTGTGGCTCCTAATGCTAGTTCATCTATCATTATGGGTAACACAAGCCCTAGCATTGAACCCTATGCTGCTAATGCTTATAGACAAGATACATCAAGTGGTGCGTATCTAACTCGTAATCGTTTTCTAGATGCTGTTATTAAAGTAGAGGCAACTAAACACGATGAAGGCTGGTATGACGAAGTATGGGCTGACGTTGTTGCTAACGATGGCTCTGTACAACAACTAACATGGATGGATGAAGAAACTAAGATGGTGTTTAAAACAGCATCTGAAATTGATCAAAGATGGATTGTTGAACACGCAGCAGACCGTCAACAATATATTGATCAAGCACAGAGTGTGAATTTGTTCTTTAGACCAGACGTAAATATCAAGTTCCTCCATGCTGTACATTTCATGGCTTGGAAAAACGGTCTAAAGTCGTTATACTATTGTAGGAGTTCAAAACTAAGGAAGGCAGATCGCGTTGGTCAAAGGATTCAACGTATGCGTATTGAAGAAGAAATTGATATGCAATCTGTTATTGAAGGAAACGGATGTTTAGCTTGCGAAGGATAAGATATGAAAGTTCTAAGATTTACTGCTGAATGGTGTCAGCCTTGTAAGACATTAAGCGTTGTATTAGAAGATTTAAGTAAAGAAGGTATTTTTGTAGAAAAAAATTTAGAAGTATACGATATTGAAGCAGACGAAGAAATTACACAAAAGTATCGTATTAGAAGTGTGCCAACTCTTATTCTTGTAGAAGATGATGGCAAAGAGATTGATAGAATGGTTGGTCTAAAGTCAATAGAAGAGATTAGGGAATTTCTAGAATGATTAAACGCAAATATGCACTAACAGAAGAGCGTAGTTTCTACAAACCGTTCTCATACCCATGGGCATTTGATGCGTTTATGAACTCAGAACAGATGCATTGGCTTTGGACTGAAGTTCCTATGATTGAAGATGTTGCTGATTGGAAAAACAAACTTACGAAAGAAGAGAAAACATTCCTTACTCATATCTTTCGTTTCTTCACACAGGGGGATATTGATGTATCGGGCGCTTATGTGAAGAACTATCTTCCTGTCTTTCCCCAGCCCGAGATTAGAATGATGTTGAGCAGTTTTGCTGCTCGTGAAGCAATTCACGTTGCTGCTTATTCGCATCTAATTGAAACACTTGGTATGCCAGAAACTACCTACAATGAGTTTCTACAGTATGCTGAGATGAAGGAGAAACACGATTACATTGGAGAGTTTGTAACTAAAGGCAACACGATCTCATTCACGCAGGCAATGACGCTAGATGCAAGCGGGAATTTGGGGATTGGTACAGCTTCACCAAATAAGAATGACATTGCTGAACAAATTGCAGTATTCTCTGCC
>Ga0070749_10003271_pt1 | contig 10843 bp, 16 predicted proteins | sample VirMetDEL_Nov_18_FD_75180 | JGI IMG/M metagenome (GOLD analysis project Ga0070749, IMG submission 75180) | Aqueous microbial communities from the Delaware River and Bay under freshwater to marine salinity gradient to study organic matter... | ecosystem: Environmental > Aquatic > Marine >...
GGTATAAAACTTGAAATATTAGATATTAGACACTCTAAGAGGTATATAGGAACATATACTAGTATTTCAGTACTAACGAGGCCCTATCATCCAACCAACAAGTGATTTTCTAATTTTATTTGTTACAGGTTTTACTCTGTGTAATAAAGTGCTAGGAAATATAACCATATCTCCTTTGTTTAAATTTAATGAAATATTTTCATTAGAATCCTTAAACTCTAATTCTCCACCCTCATAATTCTCATTTAGTATTAGTGAAAAAGATAACTTCTTTTCATCTTCTCCTTGATGAACAGGCCTTCTATCAATATGCCAGTCATAATGGTCATTCTTATTATAAACTGAATATTGAAATGGAAACATTCCAGTTACAGTATAGTTCCAATTTTTACTTTTATTTGTTTCAAGTATTTTATCTTTTAAGGGTAATAGTATTTCTTTATCTGATATCCAAGATATTTTTGTACTTCTTATTTTATTTGTAGAAGTATCAAACCCAACAGTGGCTTCTTGTAGTCCTTGACTTTCACCAACATCTATTATACTTTGTATAAATTTATCATCAACAGCATTTTTAATTATGCTTATATCCATAGTTAAGTTCCATAATATATTATTTAAATGGTGGTAGACCACTTGTTATCTGATTGCCTGAAACAATATTTACTTCAGCAAAGTGTTCACCATTACCAGAAACATCATTACCTAAATCATCTGCATCTTTAAAGTCTAAATAAAATCCTGCTGTACCAAATGTACCTGTGTATTCAATTGCAGTCCATGTGCCACCATCATTTTCGGCAAAAGCTGTTGGAGCAAGTTGTTGACCATCAATCATATAAAATTCTGCCATCTCTCCATTAAAGTATCTTCCTAATCCAGCTTCCTCACCTATTTGTTGTTCGTGACCAGTTTGATTGACACCAGTATCAAAATCATCTGTAGTCCAACCATAATCAGTAGCAAAACTAGTTTGTTGTGTACCATTAAAATATATTTTTACTTTATTAGCATCAGTCGTATCTGTTGTATCTACTGCCACAACAATATGTTGCCATGAACCCTCTGTTACACCTGTATTTGTTCTTTTTTGATTATCCCCACCTGAGTATGCTCTAACAACTAGTCCGTCATTTAAAGATGATAAGCCAATTAAAAACCATGGCTCTGACGGCCATGTGTTAGAATGAAAAATTGTTCTGTCATCATTATCGGCATCCGCTTTAATCCAAACCGAAACTGTAAAAGTTCTTTGATTACCATTACTGGCTGGTGTGTTTGTCATGTGGTCTGAATCAGCTTGATTAAAATCACATGCGGCTGTGATAGAATATGGTATTTTTACATTACAGGCTGCACCTGAAAATAATGACATAATTTACTCCTATTAACTTGTTGGTAAATCACCGATTGGTCTAACACCATCAGAATTTCTTGTAAATAAAGTTAACATTTCTGCCATATCAGATGCGTTAGTAATAGCAGTTTCCATTTCATTTGCTTTTGTTCTAACACTTGCTCTATATGTTGTAGTGTCACTAGATACAGATTCACCTAATTCTTTAGCCTTTATTACTTCCCAATCACTTTGTTGTAATAAATTATGAGCATCCATTTTTACTATACTTTTTTCTCTATTTTTTATTGTATCTAAATCTAAAGCTGTAGCAGTACCATATGTTCTTGTTACTGTCTTAGAACTTGCATCATAAGTATATATTGGATTTGTATTAGTATAGAATGCTGGGTCTTTATAATTTGTATCAGTTTCTATTACTGTAAAACATCCAGCTGCTTTTAAATCTGATTCAGACCATAAACTCCAAACATTTCTAGGATATTTAAGTCCGTTTAATTCAAATGCTGTATGTCTAGTAAATGTTTCTCTTACATTACCACTTTCTACTGTTGCGTAAATTGCCATATTATTAACTCAATGTTAGATTTAAATTTCTACCAACCTCTAACCATTTTGCTCCATTATATCTAAATACAAAAAGGTCACCTTTATTTGCTGTAGTTGTAAGAGTTGGTGCTGCATCGCCTGTAAATTCATATGCTGCGTTCCAAGTAATCGTTCTACTACCTGTACCATCTTGAATGACTAGTAAAGATATAAATGCACCTGTAACTCCACCTGATGCTAATCCCATAGTTCTATTTGCACCTAAAGTTACTTTTGCTACTGATTGGGTTAATGAGTTCCATGTAATTGTAGCCGCATCTGTTAATGTTGCTTCTGGTACAATTCCTGCTCCTAAAAATTCAGCATATGCACCATCGTTAATTGCAAGTACACCTGTACCATCAAATTGTTGAAAGATAATATCTTTAGCATCAGTTGTTGGTTTAATAACTGTATCACCACTTGATGTACCAAAACTCATATGGTCTGCATTTGCAATTTTAAAATCTATTACATCATCTGTATCAGCAGTAATACTAGTATCAGCATCAGCATCAAGTATCAATTCTGTTCCATTTAAATCTTGATGTCTTGCTTTATCTCTTGCTCTTGTCATATGAATTGAATCCTATTGTTTCTCTTATTTATACATTATTTATAAGAGTTTATTACTATCTAAATGTAAAAATTAATACATATCTTCCACCCACTTTAGGATAGTGATGATAATGGTCTATCTTACCGAAAGATACTCCTCTATACTTTTTAGGAGCTATCTTAGTTTCATCTTTATTTAGTATTACTGTAAATGATTGTCTATCCATTGGTTGATTCAAATATACTATTAATTGACTATGTTCAAATTCATGGTCAACATGCACAGGTGATATATCTCTCACCCCATTACAAAAAGTAAAGTTTACACATATCCTTAATACTTCACTATAACTTATATTGTTCTTATCACAAAACTCATCTAACATTTTTACAAAGATATCATGGTGTTCATGTTTCTCAGTAAAATCTTTCATTTCAGGTCTTGCCAAAACCACATGATTTAAAAAAGGTGTTTCATCATCTACAACAGATTCACCTTGCATGTAAAGAGGAAAGTGTCTAGTCAATATATAATTTTCTATAAACTCTTTACTGTCACTTGATAAAAAATTGTCATCTATAATCATTCGAATCTCACATTACCACTAACTACTTTTCTTACACTATCATTATTAGGTCTAACCTCATGAGGAATACAACCTTGAAATATTATACATCTACCTTTTTGTGCCTTAACATGAATAGGGTCACTCATAACATATGGGTGGCCTGGTGTATAAAATGTAGTAGGTGATGAATCCTTAGTACAATCTATAAAATATATAAATGAATAGTCTGTAGGATTATGTACATGTACTTGGTGCCAATCATGATTATCATATTTTTGCACCCATGTATGTAATAAGTTATAACGAGTTTTATTTAATCTCTCACATACACTATTAAATATATTTTCTAATTCCACATTCACCAATTTATTAAACTCAGTGCTTGATTCATTAAAATTATTTAATTGTTCAAAATCTCTTTCTAATTTTATACTGTTAACATAATTGTTAAACTTATTACTCAGTTCTTTATCTTCAATAAATATAGTATGTGTAAAATTTAATTCTTTCATTTTAAATGTAACTTAGTACACCATCTATCATCACCAATTTCACCTCGTATCCATGTATTAAAAGATAATGTTATTCTTGTTTCATCATTCATATTAATTGGAGCCTGATGATAGACTGATGACGGAAATAATATCATTTGATTTTTTTCTGATTGCACATTTATTTGGTCTGTGTTAAATATGTTTCTTTCAGTATAATTTAAATCCCAATTTAATAAATTATCTCTTGCAAAAAATGTCGTTGTAAATATATCACTACCATCAATGTAAAATACACCACTTATAAAACTATTAGAATGATTATGTCTAATGTGTGTTGTGTGCTTATCATTATAGTTAACCCACGAATTAGTCATGTATATTTCTATATTTTGATTTACTTTTAATACATTATAAGCAAACTCTCTAGTATGTTGCATAATATATTTTTTAAAATAATACTGTGATTTATGTTCTAATACATAACAGTCTTTAGAATATAAAGTACAACCAGTAGTTTGATACAAGTCTTCATGATTTATTAAGAAGTTTTTTTCTTCCTCATTTAAATTATAAGATTCTGTTATATTAACAACAGGTGTAGAAAATAATAAATTTAATTTAGAACTAGTCATACATGTCAACCTTTAAAAAAGAACACTTGATTTTTTCTATACTTTTTATTAAAATAAAAATCATTAGATATATCCATGCCATGAGGAAATTCTAAACCATCAAATAAAACTAATCTATTATATTTTGGTTTTATCTTTTTTAATACTTTATATTTGTTTTTTGGCCGCCACGGCATAAAGTGTTCGTTAAAATGTTTTTTATCATCTGAGGTATTTGATGAGTATAAATTAGTACCACATTTATCATTAAAATAAATGATACCATTATATCCAGCATCTGTGTGTGGCCACCAAACACTATTTTTATAATCATTAAATATATTTTTATTAAATCTTGTCATGTTTGTAATAATATAGTAATCATCATCATATATTTTTTGTTTACATAAATTACTTAAAAATAAATATACCTCTTTTAGTCTTTTATCTTTTTTAATTAATCTTCTATCAAAAAAATGACTACCATTAAATGATGGTTCTTCTGCACTTTTCCACAAAGGTGTGTGTTCATCAAAAATAAAATTATCTACTTTATCTGGGTGCTCGTAAAAATTATCAATGTAATATATGTTATGACCTTGAATACTTTCAGTCTTAATTTTTATATCAGAATTTATTTTAAATATATTAGTCACGAGTAATAGTTGCCCCCTCTGAATTAAACTCTTTATCATACTCTGGTAATTCAGTATAAGCAAAATTACCTGATACAGATATTCTTGTTGCTTTAGATTGGAAAGGAAATACCCAATGGCAAAGTCTTGTAGGGAATATAAAAAAATCACCTGCTTCAGGCATTACATTTACAGAATTAATACAATCTCTTTTACTTGCAATTTCATTTGTACCCCAATTAAATGATAACGCTCCAGGTCCTAAACTTGAACCATTATATTTTTGATTTTCTTTTTTTATTACATTTGGAACATCAACAAATAAAACAAAAGTAACATCACCATCATGAATATGGGGTGGATTAAAATCTCCAGCCGTCATGTGATTTACCCAAAGTTGTTGAGGTTTCAATGTTACTTTTGTTTTCCAACCATAAAAATCTATTCCTACTTCTGCCCAAGCATCAAAATAAGGTTCTACTGATTTGTAAAACCAAAGTCTATCTTTAGGATTAATTAAATCTTGATGACCATTTGGAAATACACCAGCCAACTCACCACTCCAATCTTCATGACCTTTTGTTTTTTTACATATTTTTTTTAATTTAGTAATATCTTTTTTAGGATATTTAAAATGAAGTAAAAGAGGCCCCCACGCATAATTTATAAATTCTATATTATCTTTCATAATTTTTTCCTTTAAACCACTTAGGAAGACCTAAATGTATTCTACCATCAAATTTGTTTATTTTATTTTTTTTATTTTGTATATTGTAATGTAAAAATACTTGTGAACAGTAGTTACCTTTAAATGGGTTTCTCCAATGTTCTAGTTCACAACCTGAATACAATAACATATCGCCAGGTTTTAATTTTACCTCAACATCTTTTCCTTTTTTATCTGTTAAATATATTGACCACATATCACCACCCAGATTTAATGTTGTAGATACCTCACAACTTTTTCTATCTGTATGTTTCTCTAATGTATGTCCTTTTTTGTAAACTCTTGTGTATGCATATGTTGGCCATAATTTTAAATTAGTTTCTTTTTCAACAAGTGGTAAACAATTTAATAGTAATGTTTCCATAGCAATATCTGCATAATGAGAGTATGCATTCCAACATTGTCGGTCTTCTCTAGTTCCCCAATCATCTGAAAAGGGTATTATATATCTACTATCTTTTAATGTATCATGTACTTGTTCTTTTAATAAAATATAGTTATTAACAAAATCAACAATATCTTTTGATACTGCCTTTCTTATAATTTTATATTTTTCTTTTTTAAATGTCATATTGCTTGTAAATTAAAATGTATAAATCTAAATGGTTCTATGCCAGGGTCTACTGCAAACTGATGTGGTAAGTAAGAATTAAATAACATTAAAGTGCCTGGTTTAGGTTTGTAATATATTTTATTTGATGATAAAGTTACATCACCTATATTTGCTTCAGATAAATCTGTCATTACCTTACCAGGCCTAGGGTCTTCAAACATTGGATAAGATGTATTTTCAGAACATTTTAAAAAGTAAAAACCAGACATGTGAGCATTTGAATGAACATGATATGATTGATGTCCACCACCTAATTTTGAAAACTCTTGAACCCAATAATCATTTAGTTTTACTTTTTTTCTAGATAAGTCATACCCTTGTTGTATCAATATATCTCTAGACACACCAATTATAAAATCTGCTAAAACAGAAAAGTTATTATCACCTATTAAAGTATAAGAACAATGAGATGTACCAAAATCTTTTTTACCACCTTTCAAATTTTCTTTTCTAACTTCTCTAATATATTTGTTAGAGTGTTTGTTTAAATCTTTTAACCATGATGGTATATATGCACTATAAACACCACTAGTAAAATAACTATCCATTCTAACTTCAAAATTATTATTATCTATTGCCATGGTTTACCTAACGACCAACAAACTAATGAGTTTCTTTCGCCCCTTGTTACTTTTTTAATTCTATGATATAAAAAACTAGGAAATATTACTATACTACCTCTTGGTTTAAATTCTTTACATATTCTCGTTACTTGTTTTTTATCTGGTCTACTATCTGGGAAACAAAACTCTAATTCACCACCACTGTATTTTTTAGGGTCTGTTAACTGTATTATACTTGATAACTTTCTAATCTTACCTACATAGTTTTTATTATATGTAGATAGGTTACTGTCTGGGTCTTTATCTTTGTCTTTGTATGGGCTACCCCAATCATCCCAATGCCAATTATAAAACTGTCCTTTTTTATAATGTGTAAACTGTGCTACCTCACTCCAATCCCATTGATAGTTCCAATTTGCATTTTTATTTGCTATTTGAATATAAGGATTTAATATTTGATATATCCATGGCTCATCTATCCAATTTACATCAGAGTTTCTTTGATTAACTATGTCTTGATATTTTTCTTTTGCATAAGTACCTAAACCTATTTTTGCTCTTACTTTTTCTCTTGTTGATTTTACATATTCAATAATATCATCACATTGCTTATCAGATAAAGCAGAATCAAAATACCAATAATAGTTTTTTAAGTTCATAACAAATCACTTGTAAATTATATACAATTATTTATAACATATTTTTTATCTATATTTTCTGATTCCTCATCTTTAAATACAAATAATGTTTGAATAAATCTAGATTCAAGATTCATATCAAATCCTGCTTGATGAAAAGTATCGGCAGGATATAATATACATCTATTATATACTGAACCAACCTGTATGTCTTGTTCAAATTGTGGTGCAATATTATTTCTAGTAAATAGTCTAGTGCCTGAATCAAAAGAATATTTTTTATCTAGATAAATTACACCAGCATAACTAAACTCACCACCATCATCATGAGCTACTCCTTTGCCATCTTTACACACACTTTTTAATAACTCATCTTTATATATTTTTCTAAAAAAAGTTCTGAATTTTTTAATGTCAGGTAATAAATTATTTTTTAATTTGTTAAATAAATTAGTATAGATAAGACTATTTTCGTTTACCTCATATGTTTCATGACAAGGATACGCTTGAAATCTACTTGAATAAAAATCTCTACCAAAGTGTGGTTGACAAGTAGGGGAAAATTCTAATTGATTTGTACGAGTGGATATCTCTTTAAATAAAGTATTTAATTCTTCATCAGTATAGAAATCATCAATTATTTCAATCGGTCTTTTCATAATATAATATTATTTATGTATTAAGAATTAGGCCATGTGTCTGCAGCTCTAGCTTCTAATTGGTCAGTTAAATCAAATATACCAGAAGCACTAGCAGCTACACATATTGCTGGTTGTTTTATTTTTACAAAACCAGAACCACCAGCTGCACCACTAAAACCTTGACCTGTTAGAAATCCACTTCCACCAGCTCCACCAGCTCCACCACCTTTATTTGCAGCTCCAGCTTGAGCTGCAATTGTTCCATGATAGGCTCCACCTCTGCCACCGCCAGGGCCACAAGCAGGTTGTGTGTAACAGCCACCAAAAGCACCTCCAGAACCGCAACGGCCTGGGCTACCACATGGGGTATTTTGATATCCACCACCACCGCCTCCACCAGCGTAGAGTGTAGTGCCAGTTAAAGGTGATGCTCTTCCTTTTCCACCATCACCTGTTTCACCATATAGGGGTGCATTAGGTCCAGTGCCTTCAGGTGCAGCTGGACTTACAGGTGCACATTTATATGCTTGTCCAATACCATCTGTACCTGTACATGCTCCACCGCCACCACGACCAGAAGAATTATTTCCTTGTGGGCCACCTTTAGCAGCTGGAGCAGGGGGTGTATTTCCTACATTACCAGCAACGCCTGGATTGTATCCACCACCAGCAGAACCACCTGGTCCACCATTTGCTAGTCTGTGTCCAAAACCACCACCTGTTGCTGTAACATTACATATGCCTGGGCCTGCAATACTAGAATCTCCACCTCGGCCACCACATGTGCCACCTGCAGCCGAACCACCAGCACCTACAGTAATTGTTAAATCTGTTCCGCCTGTTACAGGGTAACAAGCTTTAGTGAGGAAACCCCCACCACCACCGCCACCTGAGCCAGGGTGTTGTTGAGAACTTGAACAACAAGAACCACCACCACCAGCAACAATTAAGTATTCTATTACTGTTGTTGCACAAGCTAGTGTTACTGTACCTGATGATGTAAATGTAGATACTGTTTCATCTACTGTTGAAGCTGCTTGAATTGTCGCACCACCTCTAGTAATTGAGGCAGGGTCTCTGTCAATAAATCTTTGACTAACCAAAGTTCCTACAAATCCACCTCTACCTTTTGAATATCCTCTTGCCATTAATATTTAACCCAATTATCTGTTGTATTATCCCAATAGTATTTATCACCATCCCAATCATCTGGTATTTCTAAACCTTTATCTAAAATCTTATGTGTATTACCATTTATCTCAACAGTTACTCCTGCTAAATCTTTGCAAACCCATGTGTTTCTAGATGTATCCCATTCTGGTCTATGATACTTACCATCTTCGGCAGCATCCTCAGCACTTATTGTGTAATCAAAAGGAGCATTCCATTTGTTATTACTAGAATCAAATACCCAATTTGGATATGGGCATGGTGGACTAAATCTATTGTTATCAGCATCCCAAGTACAACCTATGCCAGGAAATATACCTCTTTGAGTAGCATTGTATGAACATTGTTTCCAATATGTTCCGCCTGTTACATCTGAATTACCTAAAAGATTTCGTACAAACACTTCAGCATCAGAGGAATAGTCACCACCATTGGAACTTACATCATCATTAGAGATAACTACTACTCTTAATACTTTGTTGTCTGTGTTTTTAACTTCAGCGAAGTGCGCCATAAGATATTACTCCTATTAAGCATCATCCATTACTTCATATGAAACGAACAAGTCTAAATCACTGGCTGCGTTTGCGCCACCTTTTAGAATATCACCTTCCATTAAATAGATAGGTGTGTCTAATACAACTAGTGTAGAATCTGCTGGAATTGAAACAGTTTTTGCAATATAAACAGCGGCATCAGCACCTGTAGTAGTTACACCACTAGCACCTGAACCCATACCATCTACAAACAAATCTAAAGTAGCAGCATTAGTGCCGTCAACATTTGCACAAGTAATTCTGTTAATTTTACAGATTTTGTCTGAATCTACTGTGATTAATGTTGCAGTTGCTGTAGCACTCAAGTTAAATCCAGCATTACCCCCAACTACAGAAGATACATTTATTAAGTTTGGATTTGCCATTTTTTATTTACTCCTAATTTATAATCTTATTTATATCGTTTATCCAAATATCATTGATAAAACAATTGCTTTACCTGTGGATAATCCGAATCCGTTTGCAGTACCACTATTTGTAATCGTAGCACCTGAATCTATTGTTAGTGTAGAACCTGATAAAACATTAAAGTTATTTGCAGTCATTCTAAAATCTATTGCATTAGCAATTTTAATATCTATTTGGTCATCTGTGTTTGCTCTTAAACTAGTATCACCATCAGCATCAAGTACAAATTCAGCACCATCTAAGTCAGCTGATGCTACATTTGTAGATTGTACTGCAACTATTTTTACCATGTCGTTTACACTTGCACCAGATGACAACACTACTGCAGTTCCATTGGTTGCAGTATAATCTGAACTATCTAACATAATACCATTTACTAATACTTGTACACTATTTACTCCAGCAGTATATGCTAGTGTATTACTATTATCATCTGAACCACTAAAAGATGTTTGAGCTGCAGTTGCAGTATATTCATAAGCATTAAATGCCACACTTACTCCCGAATCAGCAAATGATAATACACCACTACCATTTGTTTGTAATACTTGTGTGTTAGAACCATCTGCCGTTGGTAAACTAAATGCAACACCATTAGATGTTAGTATTAACTTACTACCATCTGATGAAACTGATTCTGCTGAATCATGGAATTGTAATGTTGGACTTCCACCACTATCTTGTAATAATAATCCTGTGTCTGCAACATGAGTA
>Ga0070749_10003276_pt1 | contig 10834 bp, 8 predicted proteins | sample VirMetDEL_Nov_18_FD_75180 | JGI IMG/M metagenome (GOLD analysis project Ga0070749, IMG submission 75180) | Aqueous microbial communities from the Delaware River and Bay under freshwater to marine salinity gradient to study organic matter... | ecosystem: Environmental > Aquatic > Marine > Coastal...
ATAAAACTTACAGGAGGTTTTATTCCTCTCCCCACAGTTTGAGTACAAACTACCCCTCCCCCTTGCTCACAAGTTATTTTCGTAGGGAATGGTTAAGTATAGCTCAGTGTGGGCTTATCTTAATACGCTATTTATTTGTTGCACAACAATATGTGTCAAGTGTTTTGCACTTGAGTAGCAACGCAGCTTCCGTACATGCCAGTCGAAACCAGATGAGGGGTAGCTCCGTCACTGCTCAGATGTAAAACTAGTTAGAACAATTTCGCTTTAGACTTACCGTACTTCATTCTTGATAATTTACAGGTGCCGAGGGGTAGGGCTACTACCCTTCATTTCGTGTACGGCTCATACACTATTTGATAGCGATTCAACACGGCATCTATAAACTATCCAATGTCAGCGGCGACTTCGGGGATTAAAAATTATCTGCGCGATGAGACTCTCTGAAACTGCAACTCCTTCGCAGGAATTGATTGCTATCACTCTCTAAGACTACTTCGCATTTCGTCTTATTCCCGCCAGGCCAGCAGTATAACAATGCGTTGAAGAGTGTTTGCTTTCTCTAGTTTTTTAAGCTAAAGCAGTCGCCATTTCAAAGAACCTCACACCCGATTGCGGATTAGTAATCCCACTCACCAGACGTGATACTTATTAGCGAAATTGTTAAAGGGCAAATTAAACAAAAAAGACTTCACTGGCGGCATGACGTAGGGATTGCTCCCCACCCCACACCACCACTAAAGTCTTGATGATATGGGAGCCGCCCGATGTTTATAGTACACACCGAAACTTTACCAACACAGTATAGCATACCTAATTTCAAAAGTCAAGCCCTTATGCACATAATCCACTGGGAGGCTCTGGCGAGGATTTGACGTAAGAGCGAATATACCTCTTTTCGTTATGCGCCGATTGTTCGACGGCTGTTAGTCACCTCGCATTCGCGGATACTCCTACCCGTGTTCGTTTTTATTTTATTGTCGGGTTCCGATACCCGATGCTAGTTATTTCGCGTCTACCTATTCCGCCACAGAGCCTCTCAATGGATTATTTCTTACTCTTGACGTGACACTTCTCACAGAGCTCCATCTCTTTCTCTCGATTGTAATAAACCGTGTTGACGTTTGCGTCGCACTGCTCACAGTTATACATCCAACGCTTCGACTCCTTCTCCGATTTCATTTCTTATGACTCTTTTTGATTGTGCCTCACGGATATAGTCCGCGTAGGTCTTAGCGACCTTTCTTTTTATTTCACGTTGAGCCTTTAACATCTTCTGTCTTTCCCATGCAGTCTTCTCCCCGTAGTTCTTGCCGCCCTTTTTTGAACGATGAACGATTATCTTATCTGGGTTCTTAACGTGGTACAGAATCGTCGTGTGGGCTAGGTTGAATAGCTTTCCGAGCTCTAAAGATGAAAAACCGTCTCTATATAGCTTAATTATCTGTATTTTCTGGTCTTGGCTTATCATGGAATCAATTCTTTGGGCTATAGTTTGCCACAGGCAAGTAGATTACGAATTTTTGGTATCTACCTACACCTTTGGATTCAGCTCTTCTTATAGGTCATTTTAAGAGGTTTCTAGGGTGCAGAACCCACTGTGTTTCCTGGAGATTTCCCTTAATTTGTATAGGGATTGATTGTTCCGAGTTGTCGAGTTCTGCGCCTTAAAAATCTATATACACAATGGGCGAGGGGGGTTGTGTCCACGCGCTCCCGACGCAATCCCTACCTGCCCCGATGAAATGTACGGGGTCTTACCCCGCCCACTGTGTACTATACCAGTATAGCAGACAAAAAAATGCTTGTCAAGAGGGGTTATGCACAGGTGTCCCGATAAGGAATTGAACCTTAATTTTCTCCTTAGAAGGGAGACGTTCTATCCGTTGAACTATCAGGACTCTGAATCCTATGAACCGCAATCAGTTCCTCTGCCGCACGAAGGACACTTTATCTGGCAGACATTAGTTTCTGATGAAATTACCTCTCCACATACGCACTCGACCTGTTGCATGTTTTTTATTTTTTAATAATAAAGAGCCTCTAATTTGAATCGAACAAATTTCTACTGTTTACAAAACAGTGGCTCTGCCATTGAGCTATAGAGGCTATGCGGTCTCAAGGGGAATCGAACCCCTGCTAAATCCGTGACAAGGATACATTCTACCACTAAATTATGAGACCCGTGTGGGCAGTGAAGGACTTGCACCTACGAAGCCGAAGCGACTGGTTTACAGCCAGCCTGTTTTGACTACTTACATAACTGCCCATGCTTAGTCTAGCACAACGCCAGACTAACTTGCTTCCTAGAAAAACAAGTGTTGCAGAGGTTGGAGTCGAACCAACTATCTTGTGCTTATGAAACACACGGGATACCGTTTCCCTACTCCGCTATTTCTAAGGGCGGTTTCGATTTTACTCTACTCCCGCCCAGGCGACCACCCCTATGACAAGGTGGATTCACGCTGCCAAGCAGTCTTGTCTAGCCCGCTTACCTTTCGGTGGAACTAGTATATTGCTTGCAACAGCCTTGGTTGTTGGTCGCAGTCCCGTACTGCTAGACGTGCTGGGTGGTTAGCCCAGCCGAGAGAAGACCACCCCCCTTCAGAGGCAGAAGAAGCCGAGGACGACTACGAGAAGCCCTACGCAGACTTCCCACTCCGCGTTGTCCTTCACTTGCACCTCCTGCGTATCCACCAGCGTTTTCGCCAGCGATACGGCTTCTTGAAATGCCTACGCATCAGACACCTCCCTCTCGACAACCTTTCCGTTCTCTCTGATGAGCCGCCACAAGTCCTTGCAGCAGACCTCGCAGAGAAGAATCAGGTAGGTGCAACCGCCGAAGGTGACGGTCTTGTCCGTAGGGAGGAACCTCTGCGTTGAGCGACAGCCCGAACAGTAGTGGTTTTCCCACACGGGAACCTCCTAGTGAGTTGACTTTCCCGCACTTCATAGAACGGGAAACTCAAACCGCTAGACATCCCATAGATACATTATACTCCTGTCGAAATGATTTGTCAATACTCAATCTGTGGATAAACAAAAAACCACCCTTTCGAGTGGTTTTTATCTTACCGAACCTCTAATCCTTCTATTCTTTCTGTCTTTCCTTGACTCCACGCACCACAAGACATGCACTGATACCTTCGGTACTTAGAAGTTTTCGTATATCCGAAGCCGCGTCTCTGAATCTTTTCAGAACTACAGTGCGGGCAGCAGTTAAGGTTCTCGTCCAGAAGAGCAACATTCGGATGCGTAGTCATCCATGGGCGCATCTTGAGGTACACCTTCTCTAGCAGTACAACATCGTTGGAGTTATACTTCTTCATGAGGTTCCACGACTTCTGGTCGCCAGCCATACATCCGAACCATAGCTTTGCACCACCAGTCTCAACCTTCCTACCTATACCTAAAATATTCCCAAGGTCGTCTAGCTTGTTTGAATTAAATCCAAACTTTTGTCTAGCAACTTTAAGAGTATCAAGTGACCTATAGGGTTTAGGTGGAGTAAGACCATGAACAATAAAACGCGAGTTGGAACGCTTGATGTCGAAATTGTCTCCGTTGTGTGCTATTACTATATCTGCGCCATCTAATACTTCCCAGAGTTTCTTTACCAGCCTTGAATCATCGAGGCCTCCTTTCTTATATCCCTTGAAGTCGCACAGTGCATACGAGTAGGTTTTTTTAGAGCCAAGCTCCTTGTAAGAAAAGGACAGCATAGTCCACTCCTTCTCGAACTGGATTACGTCCTGTTCATACTTTCCCCAGACATACGCCAAATTGGGCGCAGTCTCAATATCATACAGTATAATCTTAGCCATTACTTCTGCGAACCGAACGTATCACCCTGACTAGGAGTGCTTGGAGTTGCGAAGTAGAACGCGAACACCATCGTTACGAGTGCGAGAAACTGTTCACCACTAACCTTGTTGAGAAACAGTGCCGCAATTACTGCGCCAGCCATTCCTATAAATACGAGCTTCTGAGCCGATTTGAGTATTTCCATGTTAAGAGAATTTAGAGTTTAACTTTTTGATTGTTTCTGAATCTGCTATTCCTGTTTGTGGAAGACCAATCGACCCTTGGTAATCCTTTACTGCTTTACGAGAAATACCCCCGTAAAAACCTGTAGTGTCTATGTTTGATGGGAAGAAGCCGAGGTACTGAAGCATGAGCTGTAGTTTCATTACTTCTGGGCTTTGCATACCCGTGGTTAGGTTTGCCACCTTGATTTGTAGATTTGGTCTGTCAGATGATTTTTCGTTCTTGAGGTCTTGGAAGTATGCAGCCACCACCAGTCCTTTTTTCATTTCAGATTCGGTTATGATTCCCAGACCTCCGAATCCCCAGCCTTCGCCCCATGAGTTTTGGAATACGATAGCCTTTTCTCCTTTCCACAGAGTGAAATCAACTCCTGTAATTGCGTGACCGTATACACCGTTAGCATCCAGCTTAACCTCTGGGGTGAATCCAGACGGATTAAATCTAACTCCCAAACACACTGCTTTACCTGTGTTCAGTATAGCAGATATCGCGTCAATGTCAAGGGGTAGGTAGACGTAGTTGCCACCACGGTAAACCTTGCCTATGATTCTATCACTTTCTTTCTCATCTGTCAAATCTCTGATTTGCTCCTCTGTTTTTCCTTCCGACGGCATCAACTGCTCAGGAGCGGAGCCCATTTCGTATGCTATCTTTAGAGCATCTGAATAAACCATGCCGCCACCAGGAGCGAATCCTCTTGCATATATCGAACGAGGGGAGAGCACCACGAACTTACTCTCTTCGATGAAATTCTCTACCCCAAGAACAGTCGCCAGTGTGTGCCCTACGCACGAAGATGTAACAGTTTGATTGCGAATAGGGAAGTATCTTTTCCAGTCAGATTGTTTCTTCTCCGTCCAAACAACAGGAGGCAGTGCACGGAAAACCTCCTCTGCCCTAAATTCCTTGCCAGTTTCTTTCTCTGGGATGTACCCAGTTCCGAATTGCTTTTTCTTCAAGAAGTCGAACATATTTACCTACCGTAGTGTTTTGATACTTTCTGCCAATAATCTTCTGCTGTCAACCCGTTGCCGTCTTTTATTATCTTCTTACTTTCGTTATTGCCCATGGCGTAGTCATAATTTTTCCCTATGAACCACCTGGATGTTGCGTTTCTGAGACCCTCCTTCGGAACGTATTCGTCCATAAATGCGTTGAACAATTCGTCTTGTACCTTTGGGTTTGCCATGAATTCCTTCCTGCTAACTTCTTTGCCAAGGAATTTCTTGGTAAGTGGAGCTAACCACTGCGGCATAACCTGGTATGCGCCCATCGCGCCGTTACCTTTCCTTACAGCGGTATAGTCGTCAGTGCTTTCTACGATTCTAACTGCTTTATTGAATCTATCTCTGTCTCTCAGTTCATGCGCGACTGGATGCACCTCGTCAGCTACCATTTCAGGAGATTTCTTTAGCTCTATTGTTTTCCCTGGAACAACTCTTTGAAGCATCGCTATGAATTTGTTAGACGACTCTGGAGGTGTTGATAGTCTGCGAACGATTGAGTTTGTGGATTCTTTAAGATTCACCGAAGACTCAGCCGGAAGCGGCTCAACTACACTTACGTTCGGTTGTAAATCAGGCTTTGCAATTTCTACGTTTGGTTCCATATTATTTAGTGCTTCTAAGATACATTACTAATTTTGCAACATCTTCTGGCAGCTTGTCAAGACCAACGTCGTCCGCGAGCATCAGCAATTTGGCTATAGCGGCTCTTGTTGGGGTGGCAACTGAGTTGAGAACCGTATGCGCTATAGAGCCCTGAGCGGCACGCTCGAAGAACGAAGTGCCAGACATGGTTCCTGCGAACGCAGCAACGAGTCTGTTGAATGTGCCGACCTGGTTTCTGTGTTGAGCAGCTTTCAAGAGGGTCTTGGAAAGAATGAGGTCTTGGTACTCCTTGTTGAATTCGTTTATTGATTTACCTAGTATTTTGAACCCATTAGACGACAGAGCGTTGCTTATTTCGGCGTAGTATCTCTGAGCTATTCTAAAACGAACATCATTCAGAACCCTGAGACCAGTCTTATCTACGGCATTAGAAAACGCGCTTCTCTTGAGGACATTGAGTCTGTCTACTGGGATAGCATCACCCTTGTACTGATAGTTGATGTTGGCTATAGCCTTCTTAAATGTGTCCAGAACAGCCTTCGCCTCCGAGCTATCTTGGGCAGCCAGCTTTGCCTCAGTAAGGAGAGAGTCAACTAGCTTTTTCTTGCTAACTGTTATGCCCGTTGCCTTAGCCTCAGCCAGTGAGCCCTGTATTATATTCTCCATGTTTTCATAATCCTTGGAGACGGCATTGTATCTCATTCTTGGAGTTCCCTGGTATCTTGAGCGCGTAAGGAAATCAGTTACTCTCTTTATCTTGTCACCGTATGCGCTTCTTTGTGCAGGAGTTAATCTAAGGTTCCATTCTTCTAACTTTTCAGCAGTTTTCGGTAGTATATTCTTGATGCCCTTAAAAGCAGCTCCAGTTGCGCTGAATAACCCAGCGGTTGCCGCATCTGTAGCAATCTCCTTCAAGTCTCCGTCTCCAGTAGAGGCTGTTATTGGTGCAAACTTTGCAGCACCCTCTAAGTAGGACTTTGCTACCTTGAAAGCCTTATCAGCTAACGAACCTATTTTATTAAGCTCACCAGCCTTGTTTAGCCTGGATAGTTCATTCGCCGTGTTAAGAACCTTCGAGACACCTGGTATCTTCGACGCTATTGCCGGAAGTCTAGCTGCTCCGCCAGCGATGAGGGTGGCAACGTCTGCCGCGAACTTACCCACAGACTGAGCTGTGTTCGTAGCCTCTAGCCCTTTGAATCTTTCTTTGGTAACGTCTCCAATCTGTTTCTCTGCCCCCAACCCTTTAGACATGTCGTTGATGGCTTTCTGGGTGCGCTTGATGTCTTCGAGGATTTGTTTCTTCATCGGGTCGCCTGAGGGGAGAGACAGATATTTAGCATTGAGTGCGTTTGATTGTTTAGTAAGCTGCTCGATTCCCAATCCTGTCTGTTCTGCAATATTTCCAGCACCGACGTTCTCCTGTATTTCGGAAAATTTCTTGGCTGGTGTCATTAGGGTCTCCGCAACAGACTTACCTGCGCCGATTAAACCTTGCGTAATAGCATCTCCTACGCCGAAAGCGTTACCAGCAGATGTGTCGGTAGCGGAAGAAGTCTGATTAAGAACGGTCTCTGGCTCTTTTGGTTTAGTGTTCTGTTTAAGAATCTGGTCGAGAATCATCTGCGAACTCGCCCCACGCTTAATAGCCTCATCAAAAGATGCGGCTTTCTGCGGATTACTTGCTTTTATTTTCTGGACTATTGAGTCTGGTGATGCTCCGCGACTCAAAGCCTCATTGATTGAGTCTATTATCATATTAGATTGTGAAGTCTAAGTCTGATATATCAACCTCTGATTCGCCGTCTCCTTTCGATTCAGTTGAGCCATCCATGCTAAACTTCCCAGAGGCTTGGTCTAACAATCTGCGCTTGATTTGTGTCGCAAGTTCTCTCATGTTTTTTAGTTTAGTTTCTGCTGTAGCGATATCATCAGCGGCGAAGTCAATCAAGAACTTATCGGCGGAAGCCTTCTCTGTTCCAGTCAAAGCCGTACCAAAGAATCCTCTACGAATACGAGCCTGGGCTTGCTCTATTTTTGATGTGATGTCAACCCACGTCTGGTCTTTCTGTAGCCCAGCCAGCGGCTTTAACTTCTCAACCGCTGTCTTGTACGGGTTAAGATTCGTACTCTTGAATTTCTCCATATCTCCGAGAACATTATCAATGATTGTCTGACCGTCCGAATAGACACCGAAGTCCTCTTTCTGACCCTGGCTGAGAGTGCTCATAGCAACAGAGTCAAGGTATTTATTGGCTGCATCTTCGTTGCCAGACTTCTTGAATCCAGCATATCTCTTCAGAGCAGCGTCTTGAGCCTTAACTGAACCGAGTCCGGTGATTGCACCGAATATTGGGTCGGATGGGTCTAGCCCGAACGTCTCGCCAGAAGTGGCAGATGCCTTTGTACCTGAAATTATGTTGTCGTAAATCTGCTGGTCGTGAGCACCCTTAACAATCGCCATAGCCAATTCAGCGTCAACTCCCTGCGAGAGAGCGAACTGTTGAATTCCACGAATGACGGTTTCTGGTGCAGCGGAAAGGTCAATATCCTTGAACTTATCAGCCAGCGTAGCCATAGCCTGTCTCTGGTTGTCATTCAGCTTATCAGCCCTTGAAAGAATCTGTTCCTGTTGTTTGTCAAGTCTTTCCTGTACCTTCATCTGCAACTGGATGTCATCCTGCAAGAATCCAAGACCAGCTTTCAATCCCTCTGATTTTGCCTCACGCTTCTTTACTTCGATTCCAAGTCTAGCAAGGAGATTCTTCTCCTGGATTGCTCCTTGATTCAAAACCTTTTCAGCTCTACCAGTAGAAATAGAAAGTGGGCGACCCAACCCGTATTGAGCCTCTGCACCGAGTTCTGCCGAAGCGCGAAGGTCTGCGAGCTGTGTTTCGATGTCTGTTTCTGCCTTAGAAGGAGAGAGGGACTCTATGTATTTCTCTCTTAGTCCCCTCATATCAGAGAATAGCTGATTGATTTCGGATGTTCTCATGTCAGAAGCAACTTTAGCCTCATTAGCTTTCTCGTTGAACTTCTTTACATCGCCTGACTCTTTAGCTGATTGAGCTTCTGCTATCGAGCTCGCGTATCTTTCAGAGTTAGCCTTAATTGAATTATACAAAGCCTGTTGCTCAGGAGTCATTTCACCCTTGAACGTAGAAATAGTAGCGTTCAGTTGGTCTACTGCACTAGAAAGGGCTGGATTGTCCTTGAACGTGTTTTGGATGGGCTGCGGCGGGGTTGCCTGAGTACCGCTAGAAGGTGTCTGGGCTGGAGTACTAGTTTGAGCTGTCTGGGTTCCAGTTGTTTGAACGCCGGAGTTAGGAGTAAGAGCTGGAGTCGGGATGGAAGCACCAGTTGGGGTCGGGTAAAAAGCCGACTGAGCTTTGTTGATAAAGTCGGTGTTCTTAGAAATCTTTTCTCTGAGTGGGGCGGTATTTATAACAGCGGGAGCTTGAACTGGTCTGCCTGTGTACTCCTCGTATGTGCCAGGAACAGGGATTCCGTTTCTAGCCATAGCATTTGCGGCGAAACCATAAGTAGCCTTCTCTCCAATCGGGTTTGTAGCTTGAGAGTAATTCTGTGTAATCGGGAGCCCCTGAGCCAGAGCGTCTCGCGCCGCGAATCCGTAGTCAGCTTTCTTGTCCGGTGTCTTTTCCATATTCTAGTAATACTTTCTCGACGGGTTAATTCTTTGTGTTGGGTACTTGGTTTTGTATTCTTTCAGTCTTGCTTTGTACTCTTCATCCGCTCTCTTGAACTGCTCCCAGTCTCTTAGCTCCGCTGCGACTTCTCGTTTACCGATGAAGGTCAGGAGTTCGAGCTCGTCTGTATCAAGGTTTATTTTATCTGTAGTGGTTGTTGAGTTCTCGATATACGTCCCAGCAGAAGTCTGCCACGGGTACTTCGAGTAGTAATAAATCGTGTAAAACTCTCCAGTGTGGAAAGTCAAATCATCAACCCTGTATCCGTCATCAGACTTGCCAGAGGTTTTGGTCATGTAGATTCTAACAGAGTCAACTGCCGAATCCGTTACCGTACCGTTCTCGGTAGCGTTAGCGAAGTCGAATCGAAGCAAGTTCCAACCATTAGTGAACGCAGTACCATCTGCCTGAGTGGTTACGGTAATGGCGTAGTAATTAGTTGTCAAGTCTTGACCAACATTTAATATCCAGTTTGTCAAGTTAGTAGTCGAGTTGATATACACCCAAACGAAAGCAGAGCCATCGTTGGTGTAATCAGAGATATCGAACTCAGTTACCGATGTGTTAGATACGCCAGCAGTGGTAGCAGCACCAGTAAGGTCGAACTTAATCGAACCACCGCCTCTTATGTAATTAACTGTGTCCGCAACAACATTGGTGGCATCAGAATAAGCAGCCCAAGTACCACCATCAATAGTAAGGCTGTCGAATGTACAAGGATTGATAACAATATCTTCGACATCAAATGACGCGCGGATTCGCTTCCCTGCTTCAGCTTCAAAGACGTGAGCATAGTTTTTGTATATGGTCTTTTTGCGGTCAAACTCCTCCGCCGTAGTCATAACTACATTAGAGCCTGGCGCACGGTTAGCTTGTGGATAAATGTCGATTATAGAGTCTGAGCGGAGGTCTGTCGGAGCGGCGTACTCATACGCATCGTCGAACAACTTTGAAGCCAAAAGAGCCTTCCTTGCGGAGCTTCTTATTTCTGTATCAGCCCAAAGCATACGAGCAGAACGGTTTAGAACGTCCTGAATCGTTATCTGGGCGGCTATGTTTGGGTACTTCTTTGAGTCAACTATAGCCTGTTGTACGTTCGCTTGCGTGTAAGTATATGCCATGCCTGTATTATAACATTTTTAGTGAATAAAATCAACCCTTATGCTAATATGCATTTGTGGGTTCTATCTCGAACTCTATGTCTCGTATGATAGCTGCTGTGTTGGTTACTGCTGCGTGGTCGAACTTGATGTTCATATAGAACGAATCAACGTCATCTATGAATGTCTCGAAGGAGAAGGATTCTGTTCCGGAGCCTAGAGCAGTGGCAGTAAGCTGTTTGTTCATTAAGTCTGTTGAACCACCTACGGATAGGGTGTTCTTGTTTTTGAACAGCGACAGAGTTACAGAAGCACCAGTCCCTAGCTGCGCGAAGTATACGGTTACTTTCTTTATTATTGAGCGGTGCGG
>Ga0070749_10003277_pt1 | contig 10834 bp, 11 predicted proteins | sample VirMetDEL_Nov_18_FD_75180 | JGI IMG/M metagenome (GOLD analysis project Ga0070749, IMG submission 75180) | Aqueous microbial communities from the Delaware River and Bay under freshwater to marine salinity gradient to study organic matter... | ecosystem: Environmental > Aquatic > Marine >...
CCCTTATTTCAGACCCATTACCCACATCAAAAACATCACCAACATCAAACCCAGCAACTCACCTAACCACTCACTACACTAATCCCACTCGCTCCTTTCAACACTCAATCACCTCACTAATTCCATTATTTCAGTCGCTCCAACCATCACTCGACTCGTTCCTTTAAAATTCCAACGGGTACCTTCAGGACGTCATTATACCTTAAACACTAACTGTCCAACTATAAAACATGGCTGGTATTTCAACTGACCATAATTTGGTCGATGAGCTCGTCAGACCTCCTAAACAGCCAAGCATTCGCTTTTCCGACAAAGAATTGAAGTATCTCACTCCTCTTCAATCAGGAACAACTGCAACACGTGCCGTTTTCGATACACTTCAGAATTTGTCAGAATGGGTCGATATGTCGACACAATACCTCAGTTTCGATGTTGTGCTAACTAATGCTGCGTACACTGCTGCTGTAAACGGAGCATTGACCCCTATTATCAACTTCAAGGAACCTGGAGGGCTCGCCGCAATTCAGTCTTTCCAAGCTCGTATTGGTGAAGCTACTATCATCAACAATCAGAATATTCGCCAGTTCTGGAAATTTAAGCAGCTAACTGGCATGTCTAAGGATTGTCATCATGATAAACGTCAACCAATCCCATCCCATATTGATATGTCTACCCCTAGGCCTATCGACGACGATGCTGGTGGTGGTGTCGCAACTGTTGATTTCCTTGAAGCTTCTCAAGCCACAAACAGCGGCACTTCGTTTGAAGAGGTTTCTTATCTGGAGCGTTATCGTTCTACTGATTGGACACTTGTTGCTGGATCTTGGACAGCCTCGGTGCGAGTTCCCCTATGCGATTTGTCTGATTTCTACGCTCAAGCAGGCCTTTGTACTGGCATTAGACAGCAACTAACTATCGATTTCCATGCACTCGTTGGAGGTCATTACCCACCTATCGCTATGAAGAAAGCTGGCTCCGACTATGCTCTTGCAGTTAATGCTGGTGGTTTCTCGACTCGTTTGTTCACAGATCCTGCTCCAGCTGGGATCCCAAACACTGAACGACTTCTACCTACTGGTGTCCAGTATCAGAACGTGCGCCTCTATTACGAGGCTGTCAAACTGGATAGTATCTCTTTTGCAGCGATTGAGCAGTGGTTTGGAGCAAGCAGTGGCTTGGTTCAGGTACCTTATCTCGGCTACAATACTTATACCTATCCTACAGCTGTGGTCGGTGCTGGAGCTATTGATTGGAACGTAACTCAATCTGTCACGCTACCTAGGTACGTCGATTTTGAAACGGTTCCCAACAGTGCTAACCTGATTCCTCGTCAATCTGATAACAGCTATTTCTGCGACCATGCCACAGCCGCTCTCACTAATTTCAACCTGTATGTGAACAACACCCTCCATTATGATTCTGATAAGATTACTGATTCAGAATGCTTCCAAGATCTCTACGATATTTCCCGTGAACATGCCGAGGATGATGATAAGGATGCCATTCAGATCTATGATTGGAAGACCTACAATCGCCATTATGTGGTTGATCTTAGACGCAATCCCGATTCTAACCTTACTTGCTCTCTCAGGGCTAGGCTCAACCGCAAGGATGCAGTGGTTCAAAACGTCACAACAGTCCCAGTGGCGAACCCAGTTACCCTCCGCGCTACTGTAGTTTTCCAGAATATGGTGGTTCTTGACATGTTCAACGGTAAGGTTAACGCCATTCAAGTTCAGTAAGCTAAGGTTTAATGAATTCACGTATACATAAAAGTAACATGGCCTTCTATCAGGAATCAGATTTCATTCCATTTGGTACAAAGGAAATACATGCCCCATCATTGGATCAGTCCCTTTTGGTGTTCAAATCAGTAACGCCTACAGGAGACATATCATCAAGACTCCAAAAGATAAAGCTATCACCTCAATTGTTGATGCTCTACTTTCCCGAATATGGATTTGCTGATATTAGCTCATTGACCCCTTCAGATGTCAAGAGCATCATTGCTATTAAGCGCAAAGCCCGTCTCATTCCTACCGGGTTTGACATGCACTTAGTCGATTCCAAGACATTTTTCCTAGAAGATGAGCTACGATCCAACCTGGCAGCTACACTAGCTGGTAACATAAGCACTGATCTTACAAATGAAACTAAAGCTATTCTCAGCATTCTTGAAGACATGGGTTTATATACCAAGCAAAAAGTGAAACAAATCATTAATGATTTCCACCTGGATTGAACCATATAAGTACTAGACATATATCGTACGATATATGATTATAACACTCACCAGAACTTACATTCCTTGTAATTCTCTAGCTTCCCTAACAGTTACGAAATCATTATAGATTTCACCAGTATTAGGGTCTTGGAAGGTCAATTCCACCATCTGTTCCAACTCAGCAGCTTCCTCATCTAGCTTATTGGCATACCGGGCAGCTAAAGCGCTCAATCCCAACGACAATAATGGCACACCAATAGTGAATGCCTTGTATTTACCATAACTATCAAAACGCTGAGCCAGGCCAATCCCTTGAGAATCGATAGCAGCTTTAGTTGCCAACGGCAAGGCTGCGGCACCTAGACGTAAAGCAGTGCTAGCCATTTATATCTAAACCTCCAAACCTTTAACCCTGTCTACGAGTTTGACCACTCAATGGGCTGGGTAACCAGGTACTAACCGTTGCTGTCATTATGCTGATATACAGTGTTTTCTCACTATCAGTTATATTGCTATTACTAAGTTTACCGATACTAAATGCTAACGAAGTCATGCTAAATGCTACTTGTACAAGCAACAATATTAGTGCTTTACTACATTTACAACCACTTAACTGCCAATTACTAGCACTACTATGACTTTCCTGTGATTGAACTTCATCATGGTGTTTAATTTCAGAATTATTCTCTAACACAATCACATCAGATATTCGTAATGATTGTTTTCGCTGTGGAGTAGAGCCCCGCTCGACGTCGCTCATTTTATACTAAGTCAATTATATGTTTAAATCAATTTCAAGGGCCTAGGCACGTTATGCTGAAATCGCAATACAGCGGCGGGATGCCACTAAGGAAGTTCCCATAATTGATGGGAATACCCGCATTATGATTTATCTGAACTTTTACGAATTCACCAGCTATAAATCTAGCCGTATGGACCATCGGGTAAGATTTGAATGCAGTAGGAATGGGCATTTCGGCCACTAAAGAATAACGATCGTCATTCCCTGGATTAGAATGACTGAACCAACTCTGTCTGAAACTGCCGCCTTGGCTCGTCGGATCGTATGTTATTTCACAATTAAGCATATACAGACCTGCTCTATTAATAGTAAATGTATCATTACCAGGCCCACTAACAGTATATAAAGTTGTATCGTCATTGAATTTTATGAATGGAAACTGCATAGGTGTTACAGTTACACTATTAATAGTCTGAACTCCAGTTTGACGATAACTGACACATTTTCCTATATCATTCAGCAATCTAGTATTCATACGTAGATCACCAACCACATCGACACCTGTAGGCGTAATTATTGTCGAATAACCACCTGATACGCCAACAGTTCTCATAACTGGGATGTCAACCTCGATAATTCCCTCCTCAATTCTGACTGAACTTGTAGCACCAGAACCTAAAAGTAGCCGTTTACTATCGGCAATTATTTCATTTCGTGCTTGGATAATTGAATCACCAGCAATACTATCGCTAAAATGGGTGCCTGATGTTTCGACAACTGCAGCATCCAACAGATCTCTGAATCCAATCGTAGCGCTATTCAGCGCACGGAAAACAGCCGATAGGCTTGTCGCAGCAGCAGTGAGTTGCATCAATGGGTTGATTTTAGACATGGTCAAATCACCGCTCATATTTCCACCTGCCAATGGCACATAGTTAGCCAAGGCAGCATTATCAGCAGGAGTATAGCCATTATAGGTTCCAACATTCAGCAAATTATTACCTCTCATATCCAGGCGTGTAGCATCAAAATCATATTCTACAATACTATTGGAACTCAATTGCAACACAGAAGTCAAGGCATTCAGGTTATTTATGATCAGCGGTGCAATAGCTCTCAATTCTGAGGTAGCATCAATACGGAAACCTGACAAATTAAGATCACCAGTCATAAACGAAGTTCCATTTCTCAACAAATAATTAGGCAATGCAGCATTATCAGCAGGAGTATATCCGTTATAGCTCGAAGCGTTAATGATAGCTTTAGCGTGCATTTGTAGGTCATGAAGCAACTCGACTGTAGTTCCAGTCACCGATAGGCCCTTCACAGGGAATCCAGCACTAGCAGTGAAAATCGAATATGTTTCAGCCTGTCCAACTAGATCCGGTGCGTCCAATTCTCGCAACACACCAGTATTGAGTTGTCCACTGAAAGCTTCACTCAGTGTAACGCCTGAATATTCAGGTGGACTAGGAATATATGAGGCTCCAGAATGTTGAACCGTATCAAATAAGCTAACATAATCTAAAGCATAATCACTCAGCGTACTTATTACCCTACCTATATCTATAAAGAGCGAATCGTTATTATCCCTAATGCCTGTTGATGTAGAAATATCGATTCTTACCCCCTGGAAGAAAAGTTCATTCAGCCCCGAAATTACATTAGTATTCCACTCTATATCATAGACAGTTCCTGGGACCATATGAAAGGGAATATTCCCAAGTAGCGTATAGATCGCGGTACCGCCGCTGCGCCTACTTCTGCATCGAATTTGACCTGGATTATTTGCGTTACGCAGTATCTCCATAATGAAGCCTCCATTATTGTTAGTACCGTTCCAAATGCGATAAATTTGATGATTTTCAGGTACTCCTACTCCTACCGAATTATAGAAAGGAGCATAACCGACACGCAAACAGCCAATAGAAAGGTCGGCAGGTATATTATTACCAGCTGCATATCGCGTATAACGAGGCACCGCACCTATGAAATCAACACGCTGAGTTGCCAAATTCAGTGCTGCAGTATCGATAAGTGCTACGCTGTTTCCAGCATTATATTCAAGATTCATATTTACCTTATAACTGGTGTGCATTTTCAGTGCTGCAATGGGCAATACACCTTGCTGACCATCGTATAGCCTCAAGCGATTTGTCATAGTTCTTGTCCCATCGGTCAGCAGGTTTAGTGGTTCAGAAGTGACTAAAGCATCGTATGCGGTCTCTTTCACAGCCGTAATCTTCTTATAAGTAACCCCGTCAGTTATATTATCTAAATTACCACTAATATCAGTATAAGCAAGCGTTTGCCATGTTGCGGCAGTCGGCCCACTTGTCTTCAAAACTTGGCCCGCTATAGGCACCGCGGCGGCAGCCACATCGACGTAAGCATTTAGTGTTGCAGTTTCTAGCTTGTCAGCTGCTACAATATTGGTAGGGCCATTGATGGTTTTGTTTGTGAGAATATCACTACTTGCTGCCTCAATTTTAGGGATCAGCAATGCAGTGACCTGCGATAGGCTTACACCACCTGCAGTTACTGATGGATAAGCTGGAAAGTAAACAAAGCTCATGCTTTAATTAAAGAACTAACCTGCTTAAGGATATTAGAGCTTCACCAAATAAGATAATAGTAGAGCTACTATTATATGGTTATTTTAAGCTGATTACACTTCAATAATCCGACCGCCAGCCATTGACTTTGTAAACTTGTCCAACACAGCCATGTTATCCTTATCAAATTTATCTCTCTCTTTCTTAGCTGCTTTTTCTTCATCTAGCTTCTGTTTCTTGAGTTCCAATGAACGTTCATTATCTGGCAATATAGTGCTAACGAAATTGCTACCTGCGCCTAGTTGAGCCATAATCTGAGCAGTGGAAACTGACATTTGAGGCTGTGGTTGAACAACTGGTGTCATAACGGCCTGAGGAGCCATAACTGGTTGCACAGGAGCCATAACTGGTTGAACAGGAGCCATAACGGCCTGAGGTGTCATAACGGCCTGAGGTCTAGCCATCATAGCCAAGCCTGAACGTGGAGTATAATTGTTCATTAGGCCCTGTGGAGCAGTTAATTGTCCCGCGGACAATCTAGCTACTATGTCGTCAATGTTTACCATTTTCTTATACCTTCAGTATTATTTAAGCTGATCGATCACTTGTAGGATAACGAATAAACAGTGATAAGCTTATGTCGGTGTCCTGATACACAATGGGTCGATTCTTAGCGTCAATTAATTGGATTACAATCTCACTATAACGCTGATCAACTATCTGCTGCCACAGTTCAAAGTTTGGCTGGATAATTTGGTAACTTCCGAAACTAGCGCTGGCAGGTTCTGAATATAGGTACTGATTGTTAACAAAATGGTTACTAATCATATTGCAGCTGAAATTCAACACGGAAATGGTACTAACATCAGGTACATTAGGTAGGTCAATACTGCCTGAAACGTTATTAGTTACTGGATATGTTGTATTCTTAGCTGACCCTATCACAACGTTGAAATCACTTGCATCGGTTACCAGCTGCGGTGCAAAATTGGCAAAAGCGGCAATGAAGCCAGCCGGGTCACTCCATCCTACAGGCAACACTGCAGGTACAACCGTGAATCCTACAGTGACCCTATAACTACTCAAATTTGCGACAATTGACAGATAATATCTCTCAGTCCCTGTGTTATCGATCAGATAATGCCCATTCAACTTCATAACATATTGTAAATAAGCATCAATGCTATTGCCTTGACCGGCCGGCAACAATGAATAGGTAGAATCAGGCATAAATACAGGGAAAACTGTAGCATTAATCCTATAACTGAAGGTATTGTTACCCTGTGCCGTTGAAATATTATGCCAGGACACTGGAATTGAGCATCTAGCTAAACACACTTCTGTACCAATAGCAAATTTAACACTATCCAAAGGGATACGAATAAGGCCCTGTTCTGGTGTGAAAGTTGCATTGGAACGGTCCAACGTAATTAGTGATTGGACGTACCGGCTCATGACTTTATGTGGTCAACGCTCTGCCTTAAGCGTTGTGGTATAGTTTTGGTGTGCGGCATTTCGAAGTGTTTCTCAGCGTATGATAATACTAGCTCGTCATTGTCTCTATTAGCATCCCTATTCTTGAGCTCAAATGAATAGACAATATCAGCAAATGACTTACCGTTTGACAGCTCATTCAACACGTACACTGCATATAAACCACATAGGTCAGTTCCATATTGTTGGAATCTGTGTATATTGGTGAAGCCTTTATTCCTAATTATATCCAACACTTGTGATGGTGGTAATACTCCATAACTATCGAAGTAATAATACTTGTTTTTATCCTTCCACAGGGCCACCCAATGACTTCCCGGTAAATCTGAGTTATGATAGTTAAGAATAGTGCCTTGTTTATTCTTCAAAACCGGTATATGGTCAATAGGATGAGTACCTCGAAACCATTTCTTATTAGCTAGTAGATAATTTAGCTCGTGTGTTGTGAACTGGCCTATGGAATTCATTTATAGATTTCTCAGCCACGTTTAAAGCGACCATTTTCACGGTTAGCCATTTTGTCAACTAATAGGTATTGTGTCATATTATCAATATCTTCTATGTATTTCAATTCATCTTCACCCATTTCTAGGTCGCTGCCCATCATATTGCGATCACGTTTCGACAAGATCGACTTGAGGAACATATAGCGGATATTAGCTCTAATTCGCTTTGGAATTTCGGTATAAGACTGACTGATGAACCACAAGCTGATATTTTTATGTCTGCCGTGGGCGAACAGTCCGTGTAGAGCCTTACATAAAACCGTAGAACCTTCACCGATTAGGTCATCAAATATCATCAGTGTTTGGTAACGGGGGTCATGCTGGTCGGGGTCCTTAATATCAGGAATCGCTTCCAATCCTCTATGAATACTGAGCATAGGTTCATTAGTCGGTAGCTCAATATCTTCTAGTCGTATTGCCAAATCTTTGAACAATGCCTGGTCAGGCTCTGAGGTAAAAATCATAATTTTATGGAAACAGGCTAATCTCTTAAGTATTTCTAGACACAAATTGGTCTTACCAGACATAGTGGCACCCACAAATGCTATATGATTGGGATGTGAAATACCTAGTACCTCTTTACTATTAGGATTCCAATGCTTATCATTTACCTTGATCGATTTGTACCTGTTCTCTATTTTAAGAGACATGGTGTTACGAGAGTTTTAAGATGACTCATTAACACTTAAGCAGATGAGTGTTCTAATCTAAAAGCATGTCCGCCTTGAAACAGATTCACGAAGACGCGCGTCGATCATTACTGAGTGATGGTCTACAAATACGCTTAATTTCACAAGGTCGTGCACGTAAGGTAGCGAAACCTGACGATTTAAGCACCAAGGCTGTAGATTTACAGCTAGAACTGTCGATGATTCGTGCAGGAATTACAGATTCCCAGCTAATTAATAGGGCTAGACGTCTCAGTGATAAACGCAAATTGCTATTGATTAATAAGCTCAATAGTATTCCTGTTAATAACGATGTTGGAGCATACGGTGCATTTGTTCGGGAAACTTTAGGTAATCGTGGGCTGGATCCCCAGCTAATCACCAATGAGATTGCACAATATGCGCTAACTAATACACGGAGTCCATTGATATCAGCCCAAATTATAGCCGATGCAGAACTAGCTAACGAAATAACTTTAGAGCAGGAAACCGTATTAGTTCCGACACCATTAGCGACACCATTGCCAACACCGGCGGCAACACCGGCGGCAACGTATACTGGTCCAACCGTTCCGACGGCTCCTAGTCCAGGACCTTCTATATTATCATTGCCAATTCCTCCCCATATCCAAACACCAGTTATTCCTCCTGGCCAATTAACCATTGGTAATTTGCCTGCTTTGCAATCATCATCTTCTAGTAATGTAGTGTCAGGCATTATTCCTGGATTGACGGTTCCACGAATTAGTCAACCAACTATGCAATTTGTCCCTGTTGGATCATCGCAGGGACTTAGTCAGGAACAGGCTGCTGCTATGCCTCGACTACCCATTGTAAGACCAAGGCCTCCTACGACGCCACGCCCTGCCGATCAACCACGTAAAGAACTAAAAGGTAAAGAACCTGCACCTGAATCAACACAGCAATCAGAATCACCGGGTTTTTTTAGATCATTTACTAGTCTATTGGGTAAGAAACGTTCTTAAACCATAATGCCAATTATTACCAGCTCTACAATAGCATATATACCTTAAAGATATAGTTCAATGTAATATAAACATCATGCCGTTCGACCCCGCAGAGATTTATGTTAGCGATGCGACGCTGAACCGCATCCGTAAATCTGGATCGGATATCCTGGAATCTGCTAAGTTTCCGTTCTCTGTGAGTGTTTCGGCTAAAGAAACGCCACGATTCACGCGTGTCAAGCTGTATTTAACGCCGGCTCAAATCGCAATTGCTAAATCTAGCAAAGATAAGCCTAAATCTATCAAAATGAGTAAGAAGCAACTCATGGCTAACCTTTCTGAAGGTCAAGAAGGGGGCTTTTTACCGTTTTTAGCTCCGATTTTGGGAGCTATTATCGCTGGTGCAACGACGGCGGCTGCAGCTGCGGCACCGGTTGTGACTGCTGCTGCTCCGATTATTGCGACTGGGGTCCTTGGAGGCGCATCAACCGCCGCCGGTGCCGCACTTGTGAATGAAGCGGTTAGCGCAAGTAAACGACAATCTGGCTCAGGTGTTGTTGATAGCCTTGAAGAAGGTGTATTGAAACATGTTGCCATCATTGCCGCAAATAATGGACTATTCGCCCATAACCCGTATGATGAAAATATGCGCGGCGGCGCCCTGATGGGTTATCAAGGCGGTGGAGCTTTGTTTCCGTATTACGGCCCGATCGCTCAACAAGGCGCTGGCATCGGTGATACTTTGGAGTCTATTGGAAAGAAATTTGGTATCAGCGGAGAATCCGTGGCGAAAATCCTTGCAATTGGTCTGCCTGTCGCCGGGACAGTAGCTGGTGGTTTGTATGCGGGCAATCAATTGGTACAACAATCGCAAAGAGCTAACGTTAACGCTTGGCGGCCGCTGGAATATGCCCAGCAACCCATGCGACCATTTGAGTACGGGCCAGGATTCAGCCCTAGTTTCGTGCCTGGTTCTACTGGATATGCGCCACTATCTGCACAGATGCAAGAGTAAGGTAATGTTATATTTAATGGTCGAGCGACCATTATGAGTTTTTAATGATATCAATTTCAGGGTTCTTCGTCAGTTATTATTTCAAATTCTGGAAATACTTTCACCGGCACTTCTAAATTAGTATGCTTGGTGTAATTCTCATAAGCCGTTAATGGTTGTGTATTAGTATGATGAAATCTACGTTCTAACTCTGTTTTGTCGGGAATTCCGTTATCTTTGTTAGCGAATGCAAGAATATGGTCTATTTGCCAAATATCACCATGATCCAACCACGTCCAACCCCGCTTGTGTAATTTAGGTTCCATCCATGCAATATATTCTGGTATAGTGCAACCTAGTAATTCTTCAACTGATTTATCACGGTTAGCACCTAACAATTTACACATTCTATTACATACTGTGTGGCAAACATAACTTGGTAAATTACAGTATTTGCATTGGTTATGCTGTTTATTATGCTCACAAAATGACGATCCACTACAATCTCTACAGTGAGCACGCTGTTTATTATGTTCACATATCTGGCTACCACCGCATTCCTTGCATTGAGCACGCTGTTTATTATGCTCACATATCTGGCTACCACCGCAATCTCTACATTGAGCACGCTGTTTATTATGCTCACATATCTGGCTACCACCGCAATCTCTACATTGAGCACG
>Ga0070749_10003278_pt1 | contig 10832 bp, 3 predicted proteins | sample VirMetDEL_Nov_18_FD_75180 | JGI IMG/M metagenome (GOLD analysis project Ga0070749, IMG submission 75180) | Aqueous microbial communities from the Delaware River and Bay under freshwater to marine salinity gradient to study organic matter... | ecosystem: Environmental > Aquatic > Marine > Coastal...
ACCGTCGAGTCCTACCCCCCATGTGTAAAGGTAAACACGTCCCGTGTCGTTGTCGTGTCCTGGCGCCGATACGAAAAGGTATTTCTGTGCCGTTTGCCTTGTGCTTAGTAATGTGGGCTCTGCAATCTTGTGGGCCCAACCAAAATTCTGTGATGCAAGGTCGACCGGTGAAGTCAGTGTGCTCAGTATTCCGTATTTGAATGTGTCTGGATCCCAGACATAAATTTTGACCAACCCAGCATCTGAAAATCTTGTGCTTCCATCAGAGCCAAGTGCGTTTGTGTAAGGCGCTCCCGCCACAACGAAGTTCTCGTCTGTGCTGATGGACAATGACTCTCCCAACCTGCTGGTGTTGTCGTCGCCCTCCGTCATAGTGCCTATGGATTGTGAAGTGAACAGTGTGCCCGGGTCATGTGACTGTCTGAACAGGAAGTGTAGCTCTCCTTGGTTCTTGCCCGGGGCAGATATAACGAGCGTCCTGCCGTCGTTCCTCGCCACTATCCTGTGTCCAAACTCTTGGTCAGCGGTGGCCGTGTCAGGTGACAGAATGAGGCCATCTGTGTAGGGGTCCTGCTTCTCGTACACTCGCCACAGTCCTGTACTGTCCGCGTCCGCGAAAACCTTGTCTCCCTCTCGGCCTATTGCGTCGTCCTTGTCGGTGTAATCCGAGTAGCTCAGCCTATCATTGACGTTGTCCATTGATGACAGCCTAACGGACACAAACTTGTAGATGTTGCCGTAACTGTCCGCAGTCGAACCGTCTTCCAGTGTGGGTATGAACGCCGTGTTGCCCGAGTAGTCTATTATGACCGTCTTGTGGTCTGGTGTGCTGGCGACCTGGTACACCGCGTTGAGTGTTGGTTCCTCGCTGTTGCTGATAGCGAAGAAGTCGGCCTCCGCCGTTGGTGAGGCTCCAGACAGACCGTGTGATCCGGTGAACGTTATCTCCAACTGTGATGCGTTGTTTATGGTGCGCAGTGTGGCTATCTTGAAGTCGGCCACCGTCAATCTGAACACGTCCCAGTCCCTGTTGGACTTGTTGGCCACCCAAATCAGATCATTGGCCGTAACTGCGTTGACGTCAAGGTTGAACAGGTCCGTGATATTGAATGCGGTGTGCTGTACCTGTCGCAGTTGTGGATATCCTGCGGTCTTGTAAACCTGTGCGGTGTCCCTATCCACGCCCGGTTTTGTGTAATCCAATCTACTGAACGTGGAGGCCGCTGTGTATTCCACTGGTCTATTGTACAGGTCATCTTTGGCTATGTACTCGGATCTAGCGTATTGGACACTATCGTTGCTGGAGTCGTACAGCTCTATACTCCGTGGATCGGCGTTTATCTCGTCATCTCGTAATGTGATCTGAATGCTCTCCGTCGAGTCCGTGTTTCCGAACCTACCAGTCCTTATCATCCATTCCGGATACAGTTGCAGGTCAATATCAGAATTTTCGTACCTGGCCTTCAGTATCTTGTCAATGGCATTCTTAGTTCCCTTTTCCCGTATGTAGCCCTGATAGAACTTGTACTGTGACACGTCGTTCACGAATAGGTTCTCGAGGTAGTCCCTGCTCTGGTACCCTATCAACCTCTGTGCCAACTGTTGCTGTGACTCATCGAAGTTGTTGGACTCTAGGTTATAGAAATCATTGAACTGGGCAATCTTGTAGTCGAAGTTGGGTATCAGTTGTGGTGCTGGTTTTTCTGCCTTGATCGTCCAGTTTGTTGCATCAAACACCGAACCCGAATTATGGTTCACCTTCGCCACGTAGAACTTGCCTTGGTGCTCAATCGAATCTCCCAACCTGTAGTCAGTGTGGGCCAACCAGTAAGTGACCTGTGCGGCGTCGAACACGAATCCCGGTGCGTAGTAGTCGCCGTTCCATCCCGCGGTCTTCCAACCCACCAACTTGAGTCTGGGTTGCCTGAAGCCAGTGAATGGATCATATATTATATCTGAGAACACAGTGGTGTTGTCAAACAACAGTATGTGTTCTTTCTGCACTGTGTTTAGAGCTATGTTATACAGTCCCACATCCGCTGACTTGATCGCCAGCTCAAACGTCTTGCCTATGCGCTTGGTTGATATCTCCCTGATGTCTATCTTCCTTCCGCCCGCATCCAACAGTGAGTAATCTCCCGCCAGGTTCCTCAATCTTCCAACTATGCTGTTGTCTGTGTCCAGTTCAAAACCATCCGCGGCCGGTGAAACTGTCACGGCAGATCCTGGTGTCCACTCCTGTGTTGTCCAGAACAGGAACTCCCTGACTGCATTGGCCCAGTTGAGCGTTTCTTTTAGTTCATTCGAGAACTTGTTGAACTTGAATCCTTGACCTTCTAACCAGTGACCATACCCGAATAGGAAGTCCGCAACGTCTTGTATAGTGTCAAAAACATATCCGTACGGTATGGTCTGCACTGTCTCTTGGTAGGCGTTGTATTGTGCCACCGTCTGTGATCCTGTAACGGACACTGCCTTGGATGTTGTGGTTTTAACTGGATAGTTGAACTTGAAATAAGGTTTGGTGGTCGAATACCCCAAGACCTTGTAACCACCCAGGAGCGTTGAACCATCCTGGCTGACGTCTGTGTTCTTCTCTATCAGCACTCCAGAGTACTGGAAGCTGTCCACTGGGTTAGAGGTCCTAAATAGTATCTTGTAGTTCTCATCAGGTATGAATTTGGATCCTGACGTCGATCCTGGAGATACCGAATCCGTCAACACCTTGATGTTGTCCTTATCGGTGAAGCCACCCAGTTTGTAGGCCAGTTGTACCGAAAGAGCCTTCATCTTGTCATAGTAGAAAGTCTTTGGATCTTGGTTCTTGGATATCAAGTGATTGACCACGAAGGGTTGATAGCCAGCAGTCTGGTATCTGGTGGTTATACCGGTGTTGTTGTCAGTTTCCGTCTCTAGGTGGTACTTGGCTGTGGACAGAGTCTTCCTAATACCCGTAAGTGTGTAAATCTGGTTGCCCGCTGTGTTTGTGGTCAGGCGTGATGGATCAAACAGATTGCTGAAGAATTTTGCGGGTTTGGTCAGAGCAACTGTCTTCATAACCGTGAATGGATACGCACTAGATCTCCTCCAGGCGGTCTCTGCTGGTGCTTGGTCTCCAAACTTCCAGGCCGCCTGTCTGCCCGGTATGTCAAAGTTATCGATCAGTCCTGCCGCTATGGGATCCAATAGGTTCCCCGACGCGTCCACGGGTAGATAACTCCTGATCTCTGGTTTACCGTATCTCCCTGGTTCCGTGGCTATCCTGTTCCATAAAACATCATTACCTGACGTGTAGGGTGCAGTGCCGTATGTGGCTTCCCAATCTGAAGGTTTTTCTGAATGACCCAACATCTCCCATGGTCTTACATGTGGTGCGTCTGTGTCATAGAAATACTTGTATATTGCCCTCCAGTGTCCTGGTAGTCTCTCGCCGGTAAGCCTATCGGTGGAGTTTGCGTAGTTGTAAGTGAAGGGTGATCCCTCTGAGAAAGTTGTGTTGTTGATGTACTGAACGTTGTTCCTTCCTGCCCAAACATAGAAGTCCGGCGACATCACGCTTTCTATCTCGCCACGTGAGTAATCTGTGGCAGTGAAGGCACTTGGAAGCACATCGTGTAGGTCCACGTATGTGGCATCATATTCGGTTTTGAGATTGTTATAGATCCTCTTTTCCAGTTCCAATATGAGATCATCTCGCTCGTCGCCGTATGCCTTTATTATTGAACCATCATGCTTCCTGATCACCGTGGTGTCGTTGAGGTATGTGTCGTCCGTGAACAACTCGGGCTTGAATTTTGGATACATTCCCATCTTGGTCGGGGTCACAGGCATGAAACTGCCCGTAGTGTCTCCGTAGTCTTTTATGACGATTTTGTCTCCTTCTGCGAGAGTGGTCAATATCGTGATACTGTCATCTGTGGTGCTGAACGTGTAGTCTGTGCCCACCAGCAACTGCTCGTCATTCAAGTACACGTAGACAGCACGGTTACTCGGTGTGGTTATGTCATGCTGTGAGTCTATGGCGTATTCGGTCTGTGAAACACCCTGCACTGTGTATGATCTTGTTGAAACATTTTCTCCCCATCCTACCATGTCCTCGTAGAAGAATGGGAAAGACGAGTTACGACCTTTTGTGATATTAGATATAATCTCATCAACCCTGTCTGCGGCCACACCTTCGTAGGCGGTGCCCATAGCGTGGGTAAGGAACGCGTTATACCATTTCTCGTACTCCTGGTTCACGTAATCCACGGAGGTGATGACATTGGTGTCTTGGTCTATGAGGCCAAACACAGCAGGAAGAAGTGGTCCCTCATGCTGGTGTATTGTACCTCCCTTCAACCTCGCATCGGGCTTATCCCTGAGGTTAGACACACCCGGTATTGCTCCTGTGATATCTTGGTTCTTGTCGAAAATGTCTCTGACGTGATCTAAAACCTGTCCCAGCGTGAAAGTTCCCAACTGTTGGTTGAGGCTGTTGGTGGCTAGGTTCTCCGGCACTTCGTATATGCCCTTTCCTGTCACTTTTGTGGCGGTGCTGTAGGTTGCCAACCTTAGTTGATCATTTACCGCGAGCTCATTGACGAACCTCACGTACCTGTTGGTCGTGCCATCGACTAGTGTGTAGTCAGTGCCCTGCGTCATCCTGTTGCCGTTCACAGACACGGATACCTCTAGGTCAGTCAGCGCGGCGGAATTCTCGTAAACGTCTATGGGAAACAATCTCTTCTCCGTGTCGTCCACTATGCGGGTCCTTATCACCCTCTGTCGACTCTCGTTGGTCCTCTGTATCCATGCACTGCGTGAGTTGTGAGTCTGCCTGCCCGTGGTGTAGTGCAGGTGTCCCTCCGCCAGTTTCTTGGTCACGGTCCTTGAACCACTCTTGTAGGTGAACGTGCCTGAAGTGTGGTCTGACTCGAAAACTATGTCCCCCACGTTGTTGATGGTGTTGTACTTGACCCTTATGCCAAGCTCTGTGTCCACTGTTGCAGTGTCACTTGTGGCATATTTGAACACTGTGGCTCCCTGGAATGAGCTGTTAGGATACGTTGTCTCGTCATCAAAGGGGGTGTGGTCGTTGTCCCACATTCCGAACAGAGGCTGTTGATTGACTCCGTTCTTCTGCTGTGCTTCGGTCCAGGCCTCCGCATTACCATCGTAAAAAAACGTCTTGCCCTGGTTTACTGTGCCAAACTCTATGAACACGCTTTCCTTGTCTGCTGGCGTGGCGTCGGTCGCCTGGGTGAGTGCTATCTTCTGTGTGGAGTCTCCCGCGGTCACGAAACTGACGTCGTAGATCTTGTTGCGCACTATGGGGTCCGTGTCCACGGCGAATATCACCCGCATGCCGTCCGCCAGTGCTATTCCATCTATGATGTAGCCTCCAGCGTTGACCACCGTGCTGAAAGCATCTGTGGTGATGGTGTCATACAGCGTCACCGAACTCTTGGCCACTGTGCCGTGGTTGTAAAGTGCCAGTCCCGAATCAAATTCTATTATGGGCCTTTTCGCCCTAGCATCCTCGTCCAACACCGGGGTGAACCCACCTATCCTGGCGGTCTCGTCTATCACGCTCCTGTGAACCATCTGTTGTATCTGGACCAGGCGTTTTGATCTTGGCTGTCACGCTTGATGGTTATGTAGTCCTTGACGTCTGGTGTGTAGTAGGCCAAGGCGTAAGGACGGGTGTCATAGGCCACTGAATCATACAGTATGGTGGTCTCTGTCGCGTAACTGGCGGGAGTGATCAGGTCCTGCACGTCAGTGAGTGTGATTGCGTCTCCCACTCCCTCCACGTAGTATTCCTTGCCCTGGTACGCTGTAGGCACCAGACTGCTTGTGAATTTTATCTTCATCCCATTCGAGAGATCTAAAGTCCTCAGACTGTAATTTTTTACTCCTATTATGTCATTTTCAACATCTATTGCTGTCGTGACGTCAGCGTCCTTGATCTGTAGTATTCCATACATGGCGTCATGGTTTCCACACTGGTAGTACAGCGTGTCTGGCGCACCTGTGGTGGGCACAGTGAATGTGACCACGCCTTCGTCCGCGCCATTGTTAGTGACACCCGTTGAATAGATTGTTGAGGTTGATCCGTCCTCTGCCACCTTGCTCTTGTAGGGCTCCGTCATGATCCAGAATGGATGTCCCTTGGCGTTGACGTTGAATTTGTAGGTGTTGCCCCTGTACAGTGTCAGGATGGGATTGTTCTCGTTCTCTCTGTGTCTGAACTCATATGCAGATTGTCCCACGTTGGTCACTGTGTACTCCGCCACCGCGCTTGGCCCCACCGAGTCGATCTCGATAGATGATGGTCCTTCCGGTATCCAGTAGTACTCCCTGTAGTTGACCAACTTGTCATAATCGATGGCTGGATTCCAACTGTAAACCACTTCCTTGTTGAGACGATCGTGGTTGTCGATCTTCCCGCCCAGGTATTTGATCTGATTGATGTAATCATCATATGTGCCGGTGAATTTGACCTGGTCCTCTGGATTCACAGATGTGGTGTCCCTGTCGGTGTAGGTCACGGCAGGTTCCAACTGGTACGCGAAACGGTCCCTGTTGGTTGCGGGAATGTATCTGTCGTTGATTTCCCTGGTATAGGCGTCCTGCCTGCCTATGAAACCATCTAATCTCTCCAGTTCGCCCTTCTGAACTAGTGGGTCTAGTGTGCTGGCCAGAAATCGCTGGTTGGTGTCCGTCCTGTAGAATGCCGGAAGGTGCTGTACCGTCCTGCGATACTCGTTAGTGCCCTGTTGCACAACCTCGTTATTCGTTAATGCGTTTGTGGGATTGTCGGCCATTAGTAACCTGCCCCACTACTGCCGGTCGTTGAACCGGAACCTGTTGTAGTAGAGCCTGATACCGCTGATCCTGTGGTGGTGTTGGTAGTGGCAGTTGATGTGGATGTGACAACAGTGCCAGAGGCCGCCAATTGGTTGGCTCCCAGTGCACTAATGATTGTGACATCATCAACGGTGGCCCCACTGATGAAAATCTCGTCTGCCGCCGAGTCTATCTGGAACAAGGACCCAAAACCCTGTCCCGACTGGTTTGGAACTATGACTGCGGTCAGTAGGTCCGGTGCCAGCTGGTTGTGTATGTAGGCGGCAAGTTCCGTGAAGTAAAAAGTATCTCCGAAATCCCAGTTGTCCAATGCGAAGAATTCGTTTATGGCGGCTATTACCCTGGTCTTGATAACAGAATCCGTGACATTGGTTTTAGGATTTTTGACTACCTTGAACGTGGCCTGCAGTTCCTCGTCGGCTTGTGTCCCGAACAATATCTTGTATTTGACCGGATGGTATATTATCTGGTCAGAAAGTGATTTGAGTGGATTCAACACGCCTGAATAGTTTATCCTCAACTGGTCCTGTGTAGAAGTTGCTGGTTTCGTGCCACCATCCTGTAGCCATATCCTGAATAGGTTATCGTATGTCCTCTCCAGAAGATAAATGTCCACGATGTTGCTGACGCTTGGGTCTATACGAGTCTCCTGTCCTGCGAAATGCTTGTATTGGAAACTGATCGAGCTCCTGCCGCGCCTTGCTATGTAATCTGTTGTAGTGGAAAGAGTATTGGTTGTGGCGCTGTATACTTTTATCACATCCTCGTCTGAGGCGTAGAAGTAGAACAACTGTCCGTCCGTGTAGGTGGCAGTGTTTAGGTCGATGTCCGTTTCGTTCTCAGTGACCACGAAGTTTGTGGCGGCGTATGGTCTGAATCTCTCAATGTTGTCGTAGGAAGTGTACTTCTCAAAGAACACGAACTTGGTGCTCTCGGACAGCGTGGGTTCCACCACTATGTCAAATATGTCAGGGTTGTCGACCACTTCGTCATCGTCGTCATCATAGAATCCCACTTTGACCTTCCTGTTGTCCTGGAAGCCGTCCGCTTCTGTGACGGTGTCCACCACCTGCCAGGTTATGGGATAGCCTATGCTGTTGCCCGTTGACACGATGCTGTTTGTCTTCAAGATCTTCACTGTGTCCTTAACGCTACGTCCTGTCTGGTAGTCGTATATCCTCTCCTGCGCATCAAAGTGGAACTTGTTCTGAGATTCTGATTCAAAGATGTAATCCAGTCGCCTGTAGGTCACCGTGTAGGTGTTACCATCGTTCGTGAATTTGAACCACCAGCTGGCGTCAAGATTTGTGCCAGATGCGCTACCGGTGTTTGTCAGACTGAACACAGCACTGGTGCTTAGGTTGGTTGATGTTATCACCTTCCAGGTCTCTGTGTCCACGTCATATCTCAGACCAAACTCCTCGTAGGCCTCGATCCTGTCGATGATGTCCGCTTCTAACGTTGCCGAGAATGAAGTTGTGAAATTGGGTATGACCGCATTGAGCACTGCGCCGTTTGGTATTATGTCGTTTAGAGTGATCGGCCCCTGTCCTGATTCTAAATTTCCCAGTCCGCCGTTGGCACCGTCCAGTACCACCGCGCCTATCTTGGCCCATGCCCTGTCTTCTGCGTTGTCAGTGCCTGCCGTGACCAGTGTTCCATTTAGGAATTTCCTGCTGTCTGGTGACGTGAATTTTATCAGCGCACCTGGCTTGGCGAATTTCAAATTTGATGTGGCGTAGTCACCCACGACCAAAGCACCACCCGAAGTAAAGTATCCGGTGTTGGTGTTGGTTGAAGTTGTGGTGGAATTCCACGTGGCGGTCAAAGTGCTCAGGTCCTTGGTACCGTACTTGAGATAGTAGAACTGCCTGGCGTATGCTTCTTTCAACTTGGCCTCAACGGAAGTGTCTATCGTGGTTTGGATCTCGCTCCTGTTGTTGAACGTGAATGTGAACTGCTGGGTGCTCTCCTCCCTGTACAGTATGCCGTCCTCTGCGAACACCGAAACGTTTGAGTACGCACCAGTGGGGTCTAAAATTTCTTTGGCCCTCGAAATACCCGACGCTGACCTGTTGACCGATCTCACTTTCACTATCTCCTGTGATGCACTCAAAGGTACCACTTGGTAGTCCTCCGCTGTGATCATCCTGTTCTGTGAGTAGTACACCTGTGCGGCCTTTTCCCTGATACTGTCGTTGGATTCAGTGGCCGCCGCGTTGTACACGCTGGCCTTGAGGCTCATCGCTATGGTCAGGGTCTGTTGTGCGCCGTTGGCGTCCGTGTATGGAACCGCGACCTGAATGTTCTGCATGTCAGACGGCTGTATGGCGTACTTGGCATTGTCACTGATCCTGTGGTAGGTCCTGAAAGAACCCAGTGGTAGGTTAGAGAAATTTCCGTCACCGAACACTAGGTCCACGGCGTCGTTGTTCTTTGTGACCACGTTGTAGATGTTTCTCTCCGATTCCGCCAGTGAGTTGTAGATGGCGTTGTTGCCTGAGAGTGCGGGCACCTTGGCCCACTTTTCCGCTATCTGGCCGAACTGGTCTAACTTATAAAGCCACACGTCTGAGTCGTTGATGTTGGATGCGGCTATGGATCTCACGTAGTTGGTCACCGCCGTGTCCACCGTGAAGTCCGCGTACTGCATCGTGCCCTGTTTGAACAGGAAGAAGAATCCAGTGTTGTTGCTACTGTCGCCCGCACCGTCTGACCTGTAGGTGTAGGTGAGCCCCGTGCCCGGTATGGGATCTGACTCGTAGATGGAATCTGAATTGTTTATGGTCGAAGGCACTATCTCGAATGTCCTGCTGATGCCACCCACTGACTTGACATACTTGAACAGGGGTAGGTCCGTCTGATTGGAACTGAGCGTGTAGACCTCCGTGTCTATGCCGCCTATGGATCCCGACTCCCTGGGATTGCCGAACAGTTGTCCGGTCTGGTTCGCGGCGTTCAGTACGGCCGTGAACTGTTCTCTGTAGTTGGAGTTGGCGGAATCATTCCACACTATTGTCTGTGTGGCCAGGTTTGTTCCTGTGCTGTCTAATACGTCCTGTGTGGTTGATATTGAATCAATTTTAAGGAGTCCGGTTGCTGGTTTGTTTCTTTTGGCGTTGTAGTTGATCAACCTCGCCAACCTAAGGACTGAATTTCTCCTCTCCGCGGTCTCTAGGAAGTTCTCCCTGGCGTTTAGGTCCACCCTGAAACTTAATGCCTGTGCTATGTAGGCTATTAGGTCTATGAGGGCAACGTACTCCGAGCTCTCAACGAAGTCGTTGAAATCATCTGGATAGTTCTCCCTTAAATAGGCCACCATGGTCCTTCTCAGCGTCTCGAAGTCGTAGGATTTGAAATCTGCCTGTTGGAATGCCTGGTAGATCTTCCTCCAATCTTCCGCGACTAGTAATCTATTTTGTCTGTCTGTAGTGGCCATACTGTTTGTACGGATATTTATGTGATAGATTATCTACGTATATTAAGATAGACGAAGCAGTGAGTTCTCGTCGAAACTGAACCTCAGTTTCTCCGTGATGTTGAGTGGCACGTAGGTTATAGTGGCCTGTATGGCTATGCCCTTGTCCGCCTCTGTGACCGTGATGTCCTGCGTTGAGATCCTGGGATCCGCGTTGAGATTCTGCGTGATGTCCTCCACAATGGCATCCTTGAGTGCCTCCGTGAACGGCTCGAAAAGGGCATCGTATATTATGGTTCCGAACTCGGGATTCTCCACCCGCTCGCCCTTGCGCACTGACAGCCTGTTGATCAGATCCTGTTTGGCCACCTCGAAGTCGTACAGTTTGAAGTTCTGACGGTCTGCGCGACTGCTGAAACCCTTGAAGGTCACTGTCTTGTTGCTCAATCCGTTGTCTGATCCGTTGTCCCCGTATGCCATTAGTGTATCCTCCTGAACTCCACGTCGACCTTGCTGTAGTCAACCATGTAGTACCCCGTGTCGGTCATTGTGCTGGCCCATG
>Ga0070749_10003279_pt1 | contig 10831 bp, 11 predicted proteins | sample VirMetDEL_Nov_18_FD_75180 | JGI IMG/M metagenome (GOLD analysis project Ga0070749, IMG submission 75180) | Aqueous microbial communities from the Delaware River and Bay under freshwater to marine salinity gradient to study organic matter... | ecosystem: Environmental > Aquatic > Marine >...
AATGTGCTAAAGATAATCCAGACGAAGAATTTTGGTTTATCCATGCAGTATCTCCAAACACTGAAGAAAAAGATTTGCGCAATTTTGCTTATAAATCTTGCTATGTTGCAGCTGATGCGAAGAAGATAGTATCCGAGGGTGGTTATCGTACAATGCCATATATTGTATCTCGTTACATAACTGAGAGCAATGAGGTATATGGACGCAGCCCTGCAATGGATGTATTGCCAGAGATTAAAACACTCAACAGAGCACGCAGAGCCGTACTTAAACAAACAGAGAAAGCAGTTGACCCAGTTCTATTAGCGACTGACGATGCTGCAATCAATGGCTTATCATTGCAAGCAGGGGCTATTAACTATGGCGGGGTTGATGAGCAAGGCAGACAGTTAGTTGTTCCTTTACAAACTAATGCGCGGATTGATGTTGGTATAGATCAAATCAACCAGATGCGTCAAGCAATCAATGAAGCGTTCCTAGTAACACTATTTCAAGTCTTAGTTCAAGATAGACCGCAACAAACAGCCACAGAGGTAGAGTATAGACAACAAGAAAAAGGCGAGATGTTAGCTCCAACTATGGGACGTCAACAATCTGAGCTATTATCTCCGATGATTGATCGTGAGTTAGATATTCTTTCAATGGCTGGTATATTGCCACCTATGCCACAAGAGCTATTACAGCTTGGAGGTGAGTTTGAAATCACATTCGAAGCCCCACTCAATAAGATTATGCGCAGTAATGAGGCGATTGCTATTCTTAACACATTACAGACTGCCGCTGGTATGGCTCAATTTGACCCGTCTATATTACAGATGTTTGATATTGAAGAAGCTATGCGTATTCTGGCTGATATTCGTGGTGTACCAGCCAAGGTTATGCACAGTAAAGAAGAAGTGGCAGCAATGAAACAACAACAAGCACAGCAAGCACAGATGCAGCAATTATTGCAAGCCGCCCCAGTCGTGGCTAGTTCGGCTAAAGACATGGCACAAGCCCAACAGTATGCAAGTAGCGCTAGTCCTGCACCTAATATGGGAGTTAGTCAATAATGTGGCAATCAGTAAAAGATAAAGCTGGATTAGTAGTTGAGCGGATATTACGCCGTAAACTAGCTTATATGGATGTATTTACTACTACAGCGGGTAGATTAGTGCTCAAAGATTTAAGTAAGTTTTGTAATGCGTTTACATCAAGCGCTAAAGTAAATAATGCTACGGGTAATATAGATCCGTTGCAAATGGCATATGAAGAGGGCAAACGCTCAGTGCTTAATCGAATTAAGCATTATGTTAATTTAGATGATGAGCAGATTTATAAATACTACAAAGAGCAAGATTAATTAACTTAGAGAGGGTATAAAATGGAAGAAACTAATAACACAGCACAGGTTGAGGCTACTGCGATTGAAACTACTGTAGCACCAATCATTGCACCAGAAACAGCACAACAACCAACTGGTCAGTGGTTCGATTCTATCAAAGACGACGGCATGCGTGGCTATGTTGAAGCTAAAGGTTATAAAGGCGTTGAAGACATTATCACACAGCAACAGAACTACGAGAAGTTAATCAGCGCTGAAAAGGCTGGCAATACTTTGATTATGCCTGGTGCTGATGCTACACCTGAACAGATGTCTGAATTCTATAATAAACTAGGGCGACCTGCTAAAGCTGAAGAGTATGGCTTAGATAAAATGGAGGGATCTAATCCTGAATTCTCGGCACAGGTACAAACTTGGATGCATGAGCTAGGATTAAACAAAACACAAGCTACCGCCTTGGCGGAGAAATATAACGGTTACGCAGCTAGTCAAATGGCTACTATGCAGCAACATGCAGATGTTGAGCGTCAAAATGCAGAGCAATCACTTAAGCAAGAGTGGGCGCAGAATTATGACCGTAACATTGAGTTATCACGTCGTGCAGCTCGTGCAGCTGGTATTGATGATGCAAAAGCAGGAACATTAGAGCGTGCTTTTGCTACTAATCCAGAACTAGTTGCGATGGGTGGCGTTGGGTTCTTAGCTAAGATGTTTAATACCTTTGGCAGCGGTTTATCTGAGCATAGAATTGAGGGCACAGGTGCAAATGCCAGTCCGTTCGGTATGTCTCTCGAGGGCGCACAAGCTGAACTCAAGGGGATTATGCAAGATGCAACTAAGCGTGAAAAATATCTTGCTGGTGACGCGCAAACTCGTGAACGTGTATTAACGCTTAACCGAGTAATTGCGGGTAATAAATAATGACTGATGAACAAAAACTAAAACTTGAATTATTACAATTAACACACAACGCGGGAAGAAGTCCAGAAGAGGCAATCGCATATGTTAACGCATACTACGATTACGTAATGGCAAGATCATCGGCAAGCGTTGTTAATCCTAAGCCGATGGGCAAAACCAAGTGACTTTTTAACCATAAGGAGGTAATATGTCACAATATGATATTAATTTAGCAGTACAGCAATATACTACTAACGTACAATTGCTGGTACAACAAAAGGGTAGCCGTTTGCGTAATGCAGTGATGGTTGGTCAACACTACGGCAAACAAGCCGTTGCGGTTGACCAATACGCAGCCGTAAATGCGTCTAAACGTACTGGTCGCTATCAACCACTAGTACCGTACGATGTTCAGAATGATCGCCGTTGGGTAAGTCCAGTAGATTACGATTGGAATGATCTTGTTGATAATTTCGATAAGTTGCGTTTATTGAATGACCCGATGAGCTCTTACGTGCAATCTGGCGCAAATGCTTTATTGCGTGCAATGGATGATGAGATTATCGCTTCATTCTTCGGAACTGCAAAAACTGGTGAAACTGGTTCTAATAGCACATCATTTTTATCTGGAAATCAAGTTGCGGTTGGGTTCGGCGCTGCTGCTGCTTCAGGTCTTAGCGTGGCAAAACTTATTGAAGCGCGTCGTTTGTTGATGTCGCATGAGGTTGATATTGATGCAGACCCATTGTTCTGTGTTATCTCAGCTAAACAGCACGCTAATTTACTGAATGAAATCCAAGTTGTTAACACTGATTATAATAGCTCAGCCGTGTTAGTAAATGGTAAAGTGGATTCATTCTTGGGTATTAACTTTATCCATTCTGAGCGCTTACCAACTAATACATCAACTTATCGTCGTGTGCCTGTATTCGCTAAATCAGGTATGCACTTAGGTATCTGGAATGACATCATGACCGATATTAGCCAACGTAAAGACTTATCCTCTTTACCATGGCAAGTATTATGTCAAGGTACTTTCGGCGCTACACGTCTGGAAGAAAAGAAAATCATTGAATTGCCTTGTGCAGAATAATAAGGATTAGAAAATGGCTGTTGTAAATACAAAATCAAACGGTATCACTAACGCTGATGCTACTCCAATGGTGCGTAGCGCTCGCGCTTTAGTTGGTGCTCCTTTATTGTCAATGGTGGCTACACTTGCGGTGGCTGCTGGTGATGACGATACTAGCGTATATCGTTTTTGCCGCTTACCAAGTAATGCTGTAATTATGAAAATTGACTTGCTTAATGATGCAATCACTGATGGGACTGTGTACGATGTGGGTCTATATCAAACGGCTGCAAATGGTGGCGCTGTTGCGTCTGTCAATTGCTTTGCCAATGATGTGGATTTATCTAGTGCGCGTGTTGCTCCATTGGATGTATTGCATCAAGCATTAGACATCAATAAAGCTGAAAAACGCTTATGGGAAGTTCTAGCGTTACCTGTTGATTCTGGTCGTGAATACGATTTGTGTTTAACAGGTGCTACCGTTGGAACTGCTGCTGGTGATATTACTCTTAAAGTATATTACACCGTATAACGTCTCTCTAGCCCTGCGATAGTATCAATGGGCTATTTCAAAGGATTAAATCATGGCAACTCGTTTATATAGTGCTGAAGTAGGAGCTAAATTGGTAGATATTACACAGGCTTCAGGAAGCGCAACTACTGCAGGAATGGAGCTAACTATTGACTTAGCTAAGTTTACTAGTAAAAAAGCGGTGATATTAGCACTTGAACAATTAACAGCGTATATAACTAAGAATAATTGGGCTCCAGCTTAAGGATTAAATTATGTCCTCACAGATTGAAATTGCTAACAATGCTTTAACATTACTCGGTGCTGCTCGTATTATCTCACTTGGTGATGATGTAAAAACAGCTCGGTCTATTACGGCAATGTGGAATATAACGCTTGATGCTGAATTACGTGCTCACAATTGGCGCTTTGCTATTGCAAGAGCTGCATTACCTGCATTGGTTGATGTTCCTACATGGGGTTATGATCTACAATATCAGCTACCAAGTGACTTTCTACGGATGGTGCAAGTTGATGAGTATCTAACTAATGTAAATGCTGGATATTATATCAGTGGTGATACGTCACCATTTAGCATTGAGTCAGGGAAGATTTTAACTAACATTGCAGCACCGCTTAAGATTAAATACATTCGGCAGATAACTGATACAACAGAGTTTGATTCTACATTTACTGAGGTTTTTGCGATTAAATTAGCAATTAAGATTTGTGAGGATATAACTAACTCATCTACTCAGCGTCAAATGCTGTGGGATGAATATAAAATAGCTATGAAAATGGCGCTTAAATCTAATGCTATTGAAACAGCACCTAGCGCTAATGCTGATGGTGACTGGATGTTTGCGAGATTGTAATGGCAAAAGTATCACTAAATAAAACCTCATTTAATGCTGGTGAATTATCTCCTCGTGTAGATGGGCGTGTTGATCTTGCTAAATATGCGTCTGGCTGTAAACAAGTTCAAAACTTTATCCCATTGGTGCAAGGTGCGTTACAACGACGCCCGGGCACTAGGTTTGTTAGCGAAGTCAAGAACTCAGCAAATACCACATGGTTAGCTAAATTTGAGTTTAATTTTCAACAATCTTTTATTCTGGAATTTGGTGTTAACTATATAAGATTCTATTCTAATCATGCTCAATTAGTTACTGGAACGGTGACAGCGTGGAATGCAGCGACTGCCTACACTATCGGGGATATAGCTTCAACAGCTGGAGTTAACTATTACTGCATACTTGCGCATACTAATCATGCTCAACCTAATGCTGCTTACTGGTATCCATTAACTGATGATATTTATGAAGTACCAACTCCGTACACCGCAACAGAATTGACAACGTCAGAAAATGGCTTTGGTTTATCTTTGGTTCAATCTGGTGATGTAATTTATATTTGCCATCGTAATATTGCTCCGCAGAAACTAAGCCGCATAAGCAATAATAAGTGGTCATTAGCTGCTGTAGAATTTGCCCCACCACCGTTTGAGCGCGTCAATGCGGATAATACGATTGTTGTTAAATGGGATGAAGCAGGGCTTGACTTAGAAGCTAGTGCTAGTTTATTTGTTGCGAGCGATGCTAATTCATGGTTCTATGTTGAGCAATCAGCTATTGATGTTAATAAGCCGTGGGTAACAGCGACAGCAGTCGGGGCAACTGAATATAGACGCAATGACGGTAAGAATTATTATACTGTAGCTGGTGGCACTACTGGCTATGTGTCGCCAATTCACACGGTTGGTAGTAAACTAGATGGTGATCCAGGAGTTACATGGGAATACCACGACGATACAACAGCATACTTTAAGTTAGGTGCTTATGTCTCAGCAACGGACATGTTAGCAACGGCTAAAGTAACAGTACCAACTGATATACTAAAAGCTAACAATGGTACTAAACGATGGGCTAAGTCCGCATGGCGCAGTGAAGTTGGGTATCCAACGCATGTAACATTTTTCCGTGAGCGCTTAACTTTTGCACGTGATCAAAAGATATGGTTTAGCTGCGCTGGCGATTATGAAAATTTTGCTAGTAATGAATTTGGCCAGATACTAGCAGATAGTGCAATTAGTATTGAAGTGCAATCTGACACTGCTAGTCAAATAGTTGGCATTACACCAATGGCGCAGGGTTTAATGGTTAACACAACAGACGGTGAAGTCTTTGTTAGTGAAGCTAGTATTAGCGAAGCATTTGCACCAACTAATGTAAAAATCAGTCAACAAGGTGGATATGGGGCACGACAAGTTAGACCAGTGCGTGTAGATAATGCAGTGCTATTTGTCCAGCGAGCTGGTAAGAAGTTACGAGAAACTAATTATGATTACTCAACTGATAGCTTTATTGCTGCCGATGTGACAATATTAGCTGATCACATTACCAATGGTGGCATTGTTGACATGGCGTTTCACCGTGAACCGTACAATGTATTGTGGGCTGTTCGTTCGGATGGTGTGTTGCTTGGGTTCACATATAATAAATTGCAAGATGTATCAGGTTGGCATCGGCATATTATTGGCGGTAGTTTTGGCAGTGGTAATTCTGTTGTTGAATCAGTGCAAGTTATACCGCGCTACGATGGTACACGTGATGATGTTTGGCTAATTGTTAAGCGTACAATAAATGGTGCAACCAAGCGCTATATTGAATATCTTGAAAAAGATTACGAGGATGGAGATTTACAAAACACTTGCTATTATGTGGATTGTGGGGCAACGTATAGTGGTTCAGCTACAACAATAGTCACTGGCTTAACGTGGCTTGAGGGGCAAACTGTACAAGTATTAGCGGATGGTGCTAATCACCCAGATTGTGTAGTAACTAGTGGTGCTATTACGTTACAGTTAGCTAGTAGTGTTGTGCAAATTGGGTTAAGAAATACTCCATTAATGCAAACAATGCGACCTGAGGGCGGTAGCCAAAATGGTACAAGTCAAGGTAAACTTAAACGCATTAGTATAGTTGTAATTCGATTATTGAATAGTTTAGGTGTTAAAGCTGGTATTAATTCAGGTAACTACCCATGGCAGCTATTAGATATTAATAATCGCAGACCGATTACACCTATGGATACACCTAATACGTTGTTCACTGGTGATAGTTCAATCAATATAGATGGTGGGGTTGAATCTGATGCAACAATAAGCGTAACTAGTGATCAGGCTTATCCGATTACATTAATTAGTATTATGCCAGATATTAATACACATGATAGGTAGATTATGCCTTCACTCGTGATACCCCGTTATTAATTTAACGGGTTTTTGCGTACATTGCTGCAGCTTCACCATTAGCATGGAATCCTGACATATATTCAGCCTCACAAGTAAACCCCAATAATTTAGCAAATCTATGACCTTGTACAAATTCTGGGCTAACATAACATTCAATTCTTCCAACTCGGTTAGCCAACTCTTTTTTTACAGCCCGTATGATTCTAGTAAAGTGTTTACCAGAATCATAACTTAGTAAACACCAGCATACTTGCCGATTATTCCATATTTGATAAAATCCACCGATAAACACAGGTGAATTGTTATTATCTAATAACGTCCATGCGTCTTTAACTAAGCCGCTATAGTCATGATTATATATTTCTGCACTTTCTTGATGTGGTTGCAGTGCTATTTGTTTGATATGTTCAGGTAAAAATTTGATTATACGCATTGTAACTTCCTATTAAATAGGAGTAATTGTATCAGTTATGGTATAATAAAGCTAATTTTAGGAGTCTAATTATGGCTGATCCAATCTCATTATCATTAATAGCAGTCGGCACAGCGATGTCTGGCATAAGTGCTATATCATCTGGTTATTCACAAGCATCAAACTATCAAGCACAGGCTAATGCACAAAACTATAATGCAGCGGTACAAAAGCAACAAGCACAATTAGCAATGGCTCAGAGTGTAGAACAATCTAACGTGCAACACCGTAAAGCAGCTCAGCAACTAGGTGAGCAGCGAGCTGCAACGGCACAAAGTAATATAGGTTTTGGTGGCACTGGTGGCGACTTACTAGAGCAGTCAGCCAACTATGCAGAACTTGACCGTCAAAACATTTTATACAATGGTTTATTAACTGGCATAGGTCTAAATGCACAGGCAGAACAATCAACTTATGCGGCTAATGTTGCTAGTTCGCAAATAGGATCAAGTATCACTGGCGGCTATATGTCTGGTGCTGGTAGCTTAATCGGTGGAGTTGGTAACTACATGGGAACTAGCCGCAGCATATACAGACAGCAAAGATTAGATAAAATAATGGGGGTAATGTAATGCAAAAAATTCAACCATACGGACAAACGGTAACAGTTAATAATCTTGGTAATGTAGCCGCAGCGCCTAGCGTACAAGTCGGTAACCCAATCGGGCAAGGTCTTGGACAAATCGGGCAAGCAGTTACTCAACTTGGTGGACAAGCTGCACAAGATACAACTAGCGAAATGCAATTAAACCGTGAAGCGTTTAAAATCCAAGAGCAACAAGCGAATGAAGCGGCTAAATTATCAGCTGTAAAATCTACTAGTGATTTAGAGTTGCAGTTTATGCAAAGTATGCCTGAGCGGATGAACTCAGCACAGGGAGCAGCAACAGGATTTACTAAGCAGTTACTCTCAGATTACGAGACGCAATTTCAGCAAATCAAGGAAACTAATAATAATCCAGAAGCTCAAAAGTTCTTAGAATATCAATATCTGCAACAGCGTGAATCATTAGCACGCCAAGGAGTTGCATTCGAGCAACAGCGCTTTGTTGGGTATAAAGTTGACCAGCTATCAGGCACAATTGATAATAGCGCCAACGTGCTATTAATTGACCCAAATAGATATATTGCTGAAAAAGCCAAGACCTACGCAACCATTCAAGCCAGCGGATTAGACGAACCAACCCAGCGCAAACTAAAAGAACAAGCAGATACACAATATCGTAACTCAGCTGCTAATAGCATGTTAGATAATAATCCAGTAGCTTTTGCAAATATGATTAATCCTACTATTGGCAAATTACCAGAGGGTAGCATTCAATCAAAAGTGGCAACTATTGCACAGCAAGGCGGTATTTCAGCACTGTATGCACTATCGGTAACTGGCATAGAATCAGGGTTTAATACTAAATCAAAGAGCAAAACATCATCAGCTAGTGGATTAGTACAGATGACTAAATCAACTCGTGAGCAATTAGGCTTACCAGATAATGCAACCCCTGAACAACAAATACAGGCATTCACCCAATTAACTAATAACAACAAGTTACAATTACAAAGTAACCTTGGTCGTGAACCAAGTGACCAAGAACTGTATTTAGCTCATCATTTCGGTGCAAGTGGGGCAACCAACCTGCTTAATGCTAATCCAGATACTAAAATTAGTGATGTTGTTAGTAAAGAGGTAATGGCAGCCAATAGTTATTTAAAGGGTAAAACAGTTGGTCAAGTTATTGACACTAATTATAAAAAGTTTACTAGCGAATCTAAAAAGTATCTGGATAAAGAACAGCAAGCAATTGGCGCACACCCAGTTATTGAAGATATGACAGCACAAGAGCGCATACAGTGGAATAGCAAAGCACAGCAAGTTATTCAGTCTAGACAAACGCAGATGTTTAATCAGTATGATAGTATGGCAAAAGATCAGATAGCAATGGCGCAGGATGGCAAAGTACCACAGCAATTAATGCAACCAGAGCAGTTTAAATCACCTACTGAATACACTACTTATCTTAAAACTATGAAGATGGGCGCAGATATTCATGCGGTTAACAACATGACACCAACACAAGAAGCGCAACTGGTTAATACCTACACACCACGTCAAGAGATTGGCTATGCTGGCGATGCACAACGTCAACAAGAATTAGTAAAAGCAATTCAAGCCAAACGGTCAGCAATTCAAAAAGACCCAGTGGCATGGGCTGCTAACAATGATAGTGAGGTGCAAAAATATGCTAGTGTATTACAGACCGCAAACACTCCAGAGAACTTACTTAAATATAATCAAGCATTAATTGCAGCGCAGCAAAAACAAGGTGTGCAGTATCCGCAATTACTTAGACAAGATCAAGAAAATAGCATTATTACTAAACTACAGAACTCAAAAGGGATGGCTAAAGTTGACGCAGTTAAGCAATTAGCAGATCAATACGGTAAAGATTTTTCGCTAGTGGCTGGTCAACTACAAAAGAATAAAGCATTACCATCTGGTCTAACTAGTATCATGAGCGCGCCTACACAATATGCTAGAGAGCAAGCAGCTATTATGTCAGACGTTGACATTAAACAACTGAGAGATAGTTTGCCAGATAAAAATGCAAAAGATATTGACACACAAGTTGCTAAACAAATGACAGATTTTTATGCGTCATTCCCAGCTGCTCAATTAAGTAGCACTACAATTGGAGATTTACGAGATACTATCACAAAGATAGCATATAGCAATGTTCGCAATGGCGTAAGTGTTAAGCAAGCGACACAAAATGCGGTAGATATGTTTGTTGGTAAAGATAAATATAATTTCATTCAAAATAATAACGATGTAACTGTGCGTGTACCAAAATCAATGGATGCAAATTTAGTGCAAAATGGAATGCAAGACGTTATTAAAAACTTATCAATTGATAATGTCGGGATTGGAAATGCAAAAACATTAATCGACCCATGGAATATGAACCCTACAGAACAAGGATATTTAAATCAAATCAAAAGCAACGCTTATTGGGTAACTAATGGCAATGAAACAGGCGCTAATCTATTTTTCAAAGGTCATGATAATAGAGAATACCCCGTTTTAGATAAGTCTGGCAAGATAGTTACCAAGTCATTTAATGATTTAATAACTCAATCTAATCAACAGCAAGTAGCTGAATTACAATCTAAAGCCAAAGCCATTAAGCAAAATATGGATTACATGCAAGTGTATTTACCCAGGATATTGATAGAGCATTTCATCTAGCAAAAAGTCTACCATGTGGAACTGTATCAGTTAATACTTTTTCTGAAGGAGATAT
>Ga0070749_10003282_pt1 | contig 10828 bp, 10 predicted proteins | sample VirMetDEL_Nov_18_FD_75180 | JGI IMG/M metagenome (GOLD analysis project Ga0070749, IMG submission 75180) | Aqueous microbial communities from the Delaware River and Bay under freshwater to marine salinity gradient to study organic matter... | ecosystem: Environmental > Aquatic > Marine >...
CCACTGAGCCATGCTTTAATCTCCTATTAATCAGTCCAAGTGAGTCTTTCTGGTTGATATCTTTGTGAATTTTTAATTCTTAAAGAACCTGTTGTTTGTGGGTAAATATTATGAACAATTGCTCCAGGATATTCGTTCTGAAGTTGTTCGGCAAGTTCATTTTTATTCATCATCTTACCTTCGACTTCTAATCGATACATTTTTCCTTCCCATACCACATCGGCAACAAAAGATTCTCCAACTGGTTCTGGTTGATTATCCGAACCATTTACATAAAGATTTCCATTGAAATCTCCTGCAATATTAATACTCTCTGAAATAAACTGATTGAAGGATTTCATTTTAGTTACAGTTCCAACGACGGAGGGCTTTATTGATTCTTGAATCTGGATCTCTTGCAGTTTTAGCGGAAGTCAGTTTAGACTTCATACCTTTCATTCTGCTACAAAAGTTAGAGCGACGTTTTGCTCTTTTACCTGTTGGTTTCTTTTCGGTTACCGCAGTTTGAAGTTTTGAACCTGGATTCTCACTACGATAGGCATCTACTGCTTTTTGACTTAAACCATCTGTCTTGTCTTGACGATTGACTTTTTGCCAATCCTCTGCAAGTTCTTCTCTCCAATTTGAATATGGTACATCCTCACCAAGAATTGCACTACCAAGACCTTTACTTGCCTTTAATGGTTCTGGTTTGATAATATCAATAAATTGTGCATAATGATTTCCATTAGCATCTTCAATTGAAACTGATTCTTTAACACATCTGTTATAAGTTTTTCCAAATAACTTTTGAGTTCCTTTTTTCTTATATCCAGTCCAACACTTCTTTGCTTCTTCAACATTATGCTCACCACTATCAAGATAATCTGCTGCTGAGTCGAGATAATCTGCTGCCTTAGTAATTTTAGACTGAACCCACGCCTCAATATTACCCTCACCTTTTAACTTACCACGAAGTCTTTTTGCAGCTGCAATAATTGTAGAAATTTCTGAACGAGCCATAGAATATTCGTGGTCTGATTCTTTAGACTCATTTGCAGGATGGACCTGAGCAATACTAAACTTCATCTGATTTGATGATAAACTTGAAGGTATTGAGAACATATCCCAATACTTAGGACCATATTTACATTCTTCTCTGGTCTCATCCTTTTCGCATTTGGGGCAGTATCTAATCATTTTCGTCTCCTCTGTTTTAGTTCCCCAATTAGTGGCACCAACTTTGCGACACTTGACAAGTGCTCCGGAAGCATATGCACTTGGCCAAACTTTATATCTAGACTTAACTTTTTTATAACAAGCGTCTTTTTCACCAGCAGCTTCTTGAGTTACCATTTTTGCATTACCTGATCTATTTGGATTTGGGTCTTCTCTACGTTTTTTAGCAGCTCTTTTATTTCTTTCTTTTTTACTCATTGCGGCACGATCATCAGGGTCTCTACAATATGGTTTTGTCGTTTGACCAGGTTGTTTTGCACATGGTTTTCCATCATACCTTCCACCAGTTTGAACCCAACCACCATCATCAAACCATTTATCTAACCTACCTTTATAATCCTTTGCTTTAATTCCATCAGTTGCTTCTCTCACATCCTTAAATTTTTTATGATGTTTTTTAGCATCTGCTTCCATTTTCTTCAAACGAGTATAATAATCTGGAATTTCATCTAAATGCTGAAGAGCAATTTTAATCGCTAATTTTTGATTCTTTGTATGTTCGTGTTCAATTGGAGCACCCATATCAAGTTGCTTTTGTATAAAAGAAACTTCAAGACGATGCTTCTTAGCAATCTCTTCCACGCTATTATATGGTTTTAATTGCTCATTCATTGATAAAAATCTATTATTCCTTATTATTTAGAAAACCTTGCTTCAATAGTTTTGACAAATCATTCGTAGATCCAACAAAGACTGCGTTATTTGTAACATTATTCGTAGTTTTAGTATTACTATCCTCCACATCTTTTAATTTCTTTTGCAAATCTATAAGTTTGTCTGTTACGTCACCAACATTTTTAATTAATTGTCCAGCAACTTCATATGCTCTTGGAGAATCACTTTCTCCAGCTAATTCCATAATTCCATTTATTGCTTCTTGCCCCTTTTCAATTAATGAATATAAATTAGCTCTAGTATATTCATAATCTTTTTCAATATCATTAAAATTAACATTTTTGACGTTAATTTCTGAAATTTGATTTGGATCTAATTTAGAAATTGATGAAGAATCAGTATTCAATACTTCATCCAAAGAATCATAATTTTTCATAAGTTTTAAATCTAAATATCCTGTTGTCTTGATGAACTATAGTTTCTAGAATCATCAAAATCTTCAAAAACTTCACTAAATCCAAAATCATCTCCAGGTTCTGCAGTGATTGGATCTGGTGTTGCAGTATATCTAACTTCCCTCTTTGCAGTTTTAACATCAGTAGAAGTATAGTAATCGACTTGAACTTTTTTAATTAATCCTTCAGAAGATTCTGAAATGGGTCCAAATATATACGTTTTTGCAGTAAAGTTTAAAGTATAAATTAATACTCTTCTAGTAGAAAAATCTCCTTCATAGTCGTCTTGAAAGGAAATAGAATCTAAAACAACTGGTATGTCCTTTTTTTCACCTATAGAGTCTAAAAGATCTACAGTAATATTGAATGCTGGTTGGAAAAATGGTAAAATTTGTTCTACAATCTGTAAAGCATCTTCATTTAATTTGGATAGAATATTTAATTCAAAACCAATATTATATGGCACTGGCATATAAACTTTTTTTATTTTATCATTATCCGAAGAATCCGAAGCTTTGAATGTTTGCGTAATTCCAGTTTTTCTACCAGAATCATATCTAATGGATGTCATCTCAAATGACATTCTTGGCAAAACAATTTGTACCGGTTGATTTAATTCTGGTTGCTGCTCAAGTCTTGCCAAAAACTTTTGCATAGGTCCATATGCAAGAGGAACTTTTATGTCACTAATTCCATCACCACTAGAATTACTGTGTCTAATGTGTATTTCATTAAATAAAGTTCCGAACCCTATTACAGTTTTTTTAATAATTTCGTGATAGAAATAATTTCTTAACATTAATACGTACCAAAAGGATTTGTTTCTGAAAAATCTATAATAGAACTAGCTTGATTTTGTATTTCTAAGTTTTGAGAGTATTTATCATACATATCATAATCAACATACGAATTTACACTGTATGTGGCAGATGAACTAGATCCTACTATAGTTTCTCCGTTTAAAAATCCCACGTTATTTGTATCAATACCAACAAAAGAAACTTTAAGTTTTTTCGAACTAGCATCCCACGACTTTACTCTTCCCTTAGTTCCTGATATCAAACCAGTTATAACTTCATTAAAAATATAATTACCAAATCCAGTTATAATTGAAGGATTTCCGATTATAACATTTGGTGGAGATGATGTAGTATATCCACTACCCGGATTTGAAATATTAATCGATGTTATTGTAGATGCAGACCCAATATAAGAAATTGCTAAAGCAGTATTTCCAATACCAGGGGGAGATTGAATTAAAACTGATGGAATAGTCGAATATCCAACCCCACCATTGGTAACATTTATAGCAATAACGCCATAAGAACTTCTTTCAATATCGCAAGTTATTGCTGCACCAACTCCACCCCCTCCAGTTATAGTAATTGTTGGTGGAACAGTATATCCAAATCCAGCATTAGTAAAAACTATATCTTTTATTGATTTAACTCCACCGATTGAAGTTGTAATTGCGACTGCTTTTGCAGTGCCACCGCTTAAAGGCGATGCTGAAAAGGTTATTGTCGGGGTTTTCGAATATCCATATCCATCATCATTTATATAAATGTTTTTAACATATCCAGTATTTAAAACTGATTCAGCTGTCGCTGTTCTACCAGTTCCTACTAAATTCAGAGTGGTAATATAACCTTTTTCTTGAATAAGAGCATCAATTTCTTCATCAGAAGTATCGATAACCTCATCTTCATATTCAAATAATTCACATTTTATTTCATAAACATAGGTTTTACCTAATTGATAAAATGGTTGCTCATGTTCAACAAATTTAACTTCAAATAACCTTTTTCCAAGAGGAAAATAAACTAAATCACCCTCTCTTGGTCTAGTAGATGCTAAAATTTCTTCCTCAGTCATGGTCAATAAAAATGGGGCAATAAAATCCTCAAATCTTTCTTTGGAGATAATAAGAGTTAATTCATCCCTTAAACTCATTCCAAATTTTGTTAAAATGTCTCCAGCACCAGCATATCCTTCATAATTTAAAATATATGCTTCAAGTAAAAAGTTATCATCAAATCTAGAAGAAACTATTTCTCTCATAATAGTTTCTTTCTTGACAAATTTTCTAGGTATATAAGATACTTCTATACCATAAATTTTCAATTGCTCATTAATTAAATCTTGTATTAGTCTTTGCTCTCCAGGAGATCCCTGAAGAAAGAAGGGATTAAGTGCCATTATCCAATGAAATCATATGGTGGTAATTCGTATTCTAAAGTCATTCGTTGTTTTATATCTTCTAATTCTCTCTCAGCATCTTCGTAAATTTGTCTTCCATTTAATTCGACTCCACCAGGTAACTTAACTCCTTGAAATTTAATTAAGTTTTGTCCCCACTGTTTTTTAATAAGAGTTGTCAAATATTTTTTAAGAAAACTATCACTATAAACTTTAGTAAAATCGTTTGGATCCAATACTCTAAAACACTCAATAACTAAGTAAGTTTCATCACTTTGAGATCCCCAATCAATATCTAAATATAATCTATTTTGCCTTTTATTAAATCTTATCTGCTTATCAGTTGATAATAGAAAATCAATATCTTCTAAGTAAGATTTAACCATCGCATACTGCAATAGTTCAACTGAGTTAAAATAATATAAGTCATTTAGAAATAATTGATATTTGATACTAAACATACCTCCGGATATTGAACTAGTATCAAATTTGAATATTTTTTCTATACCAATTACAGAATCTGGAACTTGAATGTAATTAGATGATTCATAAAAATTAAACGTTTTTCCCTGAGAAGTTCCAGTTGTCGTTACAATTCCTACTCCACCAGGTAAAGTTCCTTTCCCCCTTTCTATATCTTCTTGAGTAATTTTGTATTTTAAATACATCCTCTCAACACCATCAAAATGCCTTTCATGAAAATATTGTAGGGCGTCATCAACCAAATCGTCTATTTGATCTTCATCAACGTTTATTTCTAATATTGGAGCTCCTAAACGCCTCAAACAATAATCTACAAGTTCTTGGCGTGATGCTGGTTTTGCCATTTTTTAACAAGTGAAGGAATTCACTTAAACATCTAAAAAATATTTATAATTTCAATAAGATCCTCCATCAAGATCTATATTACATGCTCTGTCTAAGTCAGTATCTAATGCATTAATAAACTCACAAGGAAGTCCTGGGGAGATTGGTTCTGTTACTGATGCTATTAAAACTTCATCTGGATTAACAAATTCATATAATCCAGTATTAGAATTAAACATCAATAGATACTTATCATTTAAGTTTCTAGTATCAACATCTCTTATATCATTTAGAGAATTTGCTAAAGATGATGCTGAAACAACTTTTACTGTGTTTTGTTGCCCTACCCTAACTCTAATATCTGACATTAGCGAGTTACTCCTTCTCTAACTAAAACCATACCTTCAATTACTCTTGATTTTTTGCCAAAAGTATCAGTAATTATAATATCATAGACATATCTTCCTGGTTTTAAATTATTCGTTTGTGATGTTGTTAATCCTATTTTAATTTGACCTGCTGGTCCATTAGTAATTGTGGATGCGAATGAAACTGAAGAAGAACTGCCGGAATGTTTTCTTAATTGAGATTTGACAGTGTAACTAGTTAAATTTAATGGATCATTTGTATTAGTATTTTCAAGTGTAAAAATTTGGTCAAAATCAGTACCGGCATTGACAACCAAATTATTTACATATACTGCCGCCATTTTGATTTTTTATTTTACTAAAAATATTTATATTTAATAATGATTTATTAATGAAACAACCTCCTGCTGCTTCAAATATAATTTTAAATATAGTTTTGAAAATTTTTTTAATTCATCAGAACTCAAATTGTCAATAATTCTAGATTGCCTTTCATATTCAAATAATTTATCAATTGTTTGTAATTCAATTTCATTAATTTCCATTTTTACTTTGTAAAAGTTGGTTTAATAGATTTTTAATTTCACTTATATCATCTTTCAATTTTTCTATCTCTTCCCTTTCTTTTCTTCTTTTATTTTTCGATTTTATATATTCATTATAACCATTGGAATCGTAATTTATAATTGCTCCAGTCATCTTATCACGAAATAAATTTTTTGAACCTTCCACAGGTATTAAATTTTCCATAAAATTACGCTAAAGCAAGTGTTCTTAGATCTTTAAATTTAGGTATCTTTGCTTCATTTGTAGATGTCATTACAATTTTAATTGCATATGATGTGAATGGATCTAAATTATCAATACTATATTGATATTCTAAAAATTCATCAACTCTACTAGGTTGTATGTATGCATCTGGTTTTCCATTATTTAAATTAGAATTAATTACAAGATCTCCATACCCATCACCATCAGTATCTCTTAGATTATCATATCCTGGGAATAATTCAAATGCAGGTTCTATTTCACCAGATCCTGTTTTGAAAATTTGATATAAAACTCTAAAATCAGTTTCTTCAGGTCTGCAAGCACCTAAAAGTACTTTTAAAGAAGTTGCTGGTTGTTTTAAATTGATTCTGTTTGAAATGTAAATTGAAGTATGTGGATCTCCAGAAACCAAATTAACTCTATTATCACTTACATAATCTATAATTGGATTGTTTATTCTATTTCGATTGAGAATTAAAAATCCATTTTGAGTATCTAAAACTGGAGATAGATTTGAATCATTGGATGATAATGTTATTTTGGCAGTAAATGATTTGTTATTTGGTAATGATGGTAGATTATTAATTTCATTAACTCTAGAACAAATCATTCTAGAAGTCGAAAGATAATTGATTTTATTTAATTCTACCGGTTCAAATCCTAGATCTAAGAATGACTCTTCGCTACCACCTGCACTAGTTGCAGATACAGTTCTAATTTGGGCGCTAACTTTTGTAGATTTACCAGGAGTTATAATCGAAAATTCTGGAATTATAGAATTAAATTGTATATTTTGTGTTGCAGAAATATTATTTCCACCTATAATCTTTTCATCACCAAAACTAAGTTGAGTATTTCCATTAGATCTAGTATCCCTATCAAATTCAATGTAATATGTATCAAAGTCTCTAAGACGTTTTAGTGATGAATTATTCGATAAAGTATGTTCAGTATTAATTCTTCTTAGAGAAACTTTATTTAATTCATACTTATACACTGGAGTGGATGATGAATGAGATGTAATTGGCGTATTATCAATACCTCTAGCACTAATATTCAGTGTTCCACCAGAAACATTATCATATTCGATGATTTCTTCGCCAATTAAAATATACCCTCTGTTAGTTGAAATTCCCTCAAAGGTATTAAAAGTTGCCCCACTAACTACAGTTAAAGTAGAAGAATTTATATTAACTATAGATGTCAGATTAGTTGGAATTGTATCGGGAGAAACACCAACAATTCTAACCTTGTTAATATCAGAATGCATTCCATGATTATATTGCGTGACTTCAATTACATTTCCATTATATAAATCTCCTATAAGTGTAGATGATGTTGTAAATGTGTTTGCCAAACCTACCCAAGTAGTTCCATTATAATAATTTAATGTTGTAGTTGGAGTGTTATAAAAATTCTCTCCCTGAACATTTGTTAAGTATAAAGTGTCAATACCATTAATTGTATTTACAGATATTTGAGACCCACTACCTTTACCAATAGAATTAGTTGTTACCCCAACAATATCACCAACAGAATAACCATTTCCAGTTAGAGATGGAGTAACTGATGAAACTACTCCTCCCGAAATTACAACAGTTGCTGTTAATCCAGATCCATTTCCAGTTATACTGTATAGTGGCACATCAGTAAAAGTTCCATTTGAATATCCAATTCCAACATTTGCGATAGATAGTGAAGATACCTCAGACCCAACTCTTTCAATATATCCATATGGAGTAGAACCACCGGCACCTACTACAGTACCCACTGTTAATGTGTTTGATAAATTGGTTGTTGTTACAATTCCAACTTTTAACTTCCTTGGGAAAGTTTTTACTGCATTTTCTACTAAACTTGGTAGGTTTGAATCATTGTTTTCTAGATTTGGATTATAATATACAACATCTCCAGTTGTTGAAGTAAAATTCGACTTGTATAATTTAAATTTCAAATCTTCATACTGACTCGCTGTCCAAATAGTTCCATTTTGAGATTTGAATAAACTACCTCCAATATATTGAGTTGTTACAACTACAGATTCAACATCTGGAAAATCTTGTGTATTAATAGTTTGTTCGCCCATTCTAGCAATCCAAACTTCATTATTATTTGAAGTTGGTGATAAAATCACAATTGCATATTCTGTATTTGGTTGTAAATAAATTGGCGAAGGAAATTTAACATTAGTAGGTACTGATGCATCTGATGATACATTAATATCATTTGGTTCTAATATTGCTCTTGCATAATCTTGTACTAATTGGTCAGTTGGAGTTCCAAGTTCTACAGTTCTGACTTCAACAAAAACATTTTCTGATTGATCTTTTCTGGCAAAGAAAATATCCACAGAGGTTAAAAATGCACCAGTTTCATCAACAGTAAATGACTGTGCTAGGGGATCCTTACCTCTTCTTCTCCTAGGAGGAGGCGGAGGAGGGTTCCTTACTTGTACTATTGACTGTTCTGTGGTTACTACCTGTCCGGACGCCGTATAGACGGTTGAGGCGTCGCTGGCCAATATATTACTACCAGGTAAATTTTCAGAATTATCTGAAGAAGAGTTTAATTTAAAAGTACTTTCACCGGTAGATATTTTAAATGCCACTGGAACTTCACTATTATTTGGATCTGGAATATAAAAACAACCTAGGATTTGACCATAAGTGTCTGAAACTAGTCTAACATCAGTTATTGTAGCAACCGCACCACTAGTTTCTCCAATAATTTGTTGTCCAATGCTTACGTATCCACCATAGTCGCCTAAAGACTCCTCAGCAAGAGCAGTAGTATCAATGTTTAAAACTGTTGAAGTTGCCGAGTATGATTTGGATAATATTTGAGTAGTATTATATGGATTTGAATTATAAACTTTTTGGGGATTATTATACGCACCAAATTTATGATCTGGTGTAGCACATCTACCAACAAAAGTAGGTGTAAAAACATCTTCACCAGGTTCAAAAATGCCAGATACCATACTTATTTCAATTAGTTTTGGTACTATGGTTATTGAACTAGAATTATCAATAAATGGATAGTGCCTTGTTAATGGTCTTAAGCTACCTGCTCTAAATTCAACGTTTCTTTCCCTAGCATAAGGTTCTACTGTTACTGTAGTTTTTACATCTTCAACATAATCATATTGTCTATCTCCTCTATTAGTGATGACAGTTCTATACCTATTAACATAGACATTTCTTACCCACTCATCCACGGATGGATTTAATGTCATAGCTCCTTTATATTCTATAACACTAAATGGATTAACATTTTCTACTCTAGATGCAAATGGTTGATCAATCCATCCTTTTTCAGAATAATTTAAAGTTACTAAATCTCCAGTTTTTCTGACATTTTTATCTAAAAGTGGCAAATCTAGTGAATAATCTGCAGTTTCTGGGTTTATACTAGGATCTAAAGCAAGTTGTGGTTTAATAGACCACAAATGATTCATAGGTAAAAGACTTCTTTTTGCAGTATCCACTGAACACTGAACATCCTCATTATTTTTTTCCAATAAATTCTCATCTTTAAAATCATCTACAAAAAATCCAGTTTTAAATCTACCTAAACCATCAGCATCTTGAATTTGTAAAGATTTTGTGTCTAACTCAAGAAGAGATAAAGAAGTTGTTAATTCTAAGTTTCTAACTCTATTATCAATTTTACTAATATCCCTCATAGTATATCTTCTATTATCTACGAGAGTTATTTTTACACCATTTATTTGAGAATCGTAAAGATATGCAGGTAATTCAATGGTTGCTATATCCATAGCTTCTTCAACGTTAGTGGGTTCTTTTGGATTTAAAGAAGAAACTCCTTTTATTACGGAAAGTTCTCCTAATTTATTCAAAACAACCTTATCAATTCTTGGTAAATAATAACTATAAGATAATAATGAAGATTCTCCTGGAGTCACAACATAATTAGGCGTTAAGGAAGATGATGTTCCAAATGTTTTATTTTCATAATAAAATGGGGACGAAGATGTTGATGTGAATTCAGAAACTCTAGGTCTAAAATCAATTACATCTGTACATCTAATCTGATTACTTGTACTACCATCATAATAAGTTAAAATGGGAATATCACGATTAAGTCTTTCTTTTGAATAAGAATTTGCAGTATAAACATCTCCAGTATCGTTTGATGGAATTTCATAACTATCAAATATAACTAATAATTTTCTATTTGGCGCAGAAAATTCTGATTTTCTTACTATTTTGGAGTAGTCATAATATTCATTTTTTTGGCCCTTATCTAAAACATATCGATTTGTTATATTTAAATAACTACCAAGAGTAATTTCTTGTAAATTAGATTTGATATTAGATTCTAAGAAATTTATTAGTTCCCCAACAACAAATTTTTTATTATTTAAATATACAA
>Ga0070749_10003284_pt1 | contig 10823 bp, 27 predicted proteins | sample VirMetDEL_Nov_18_FD_75180 | JGI IMG/M metagenome (GOLD analysis project Ga0070749, IMG submission 75180) | Aqueous microbial communities from the Delaware River and Bay under freshwater to marine salinity gradient to study organic matter... | ecosystem: Environmental > Aquatic > Marine >...
ACAATTAAAAAAAATATTTGAGGACAAATGAGTCGAGGTGTCCAAATCGGTAAAGGAACAAGTCTTAAAAACTTGCGCTCGAAAGAGCTTACGGGTTCGAGTCCCGTTCTCGACACCATTTAACTTTTTCTCCTACAATAACTATCAGTTTGACTATGGCAGTTAGGGCATAAGAACCTTAAGTTTTCCAATCGGTTATCAAAATTATCCCCATTAATATGATCCAAGTGCAAAGAAAGTTTTTTGTTGTTCCATTCTGTTATTCCGCAAGATTCACACTTGTATGTCTTTAAGTTATATTTAAGAATTTTCTTTTTTAAGTTGCCTGTGCCTAATAAACCATTTTTAACAAAAGCTTCTTCAATAGGTATCTCATTAGCCTTAGCTGTTAAGTGAGCGCCTTTGCCATGAGCTTTCCCAGCAAAATGACCAGTATCAATATCAAGCTCTTTAATCCTTGCATGAAAAGTTCTATAATTCCCCCCAGATGGATGAACGCCGAACTTCTTTAATGCTTCTCTAATTGAATTGCTATTTTTAACAATCTCAATAAATTCTTTGTCACTAATTTTAAAATTTTTATTTCGTCCTTTTAATTTTGATTTATTAACTTTACCATGATACCAATCACGAACAGTCGTCCTTGGCACATTAATCATCTTGGATATCTCAGTAACAGTATAGCCTTGATTCTTTAACTTAATAACTTTATTGTATAATTCTTCTTTTGCCATATAAATATATACACTTAGATGGCGGAATTGGGAGACGCAAATAAGGACCGTTAGCTCAATTTGGTTAGAGCAGCATTCTCATAAAGTGCGGGTTGAGAGTTCGAGCCTCTCACGGTCCACCATTTTTACCACCATCAAATAAACAAATAATCAAATAAATAAATAATACAGTATAGTATAAGATATATGATAAGAAAAACATAAGAAAATATATTAATTAAAAATGTTTTTAAAAAATTAAGACCAATAGCGTTTTGGCACGCTGGCCGCTGCCCGCCCCGTGCCAATCTGCAAGAAAAAAGTTTTTTGATTTTTTGGCAAAAAGAGTTGACTTCACCGCCATTTTCCCCATTATGGAATACATGATTAACCAACCTTACCTTTCCTTCCCAGCCCAAATTCAACGGGGCAATCTATCTAACGTCTTCCTGCCAAACAAGCCGTTCAACGTGTATATCGTTCGCGCCCGCTACGACAACCGAGATGCATTCGTTGGCTGCTCCTATTCTCCTGTGGCTCGCTGCAAAACTCTGGGTTACGCCATTTTGAAGGCAAAAGAATTGGCTGAAAAGCTGTATGACGATTACAATGAAATCGACATGGATGACCCGCACATCGAAATCCGCTTCCACCCTGACCACAAATTTCCTGTTAGTAAATCTCAGAAAAAGCGTGAAATGTGGGCTGGAGCTGTTGTTTCGGGCAGCGGCAAAGTTAGCCTTATCCCTCCAATGTCAGGAGACGAAGGAATCCCATTTTAACCCAAACCAAAAACCATTACGTATTCGGAGGATAACATGAAAACATTATTAACAATTATTACAAATTCTGGTTACATGACCCATGACCAACTCAAAGAAGTGAAGGAGGCATTTCCGAATATGCAAGTCGTTCTCCTTTGGGGGCAGAGGGCAAGGCAAATGGTTGCGGTGAAGTATGCAGAGGGGATGATAGCGGAAGGTGAAGAGGAGGGTGACTACATTCGCTCAGTCTTCTTTGATGTCGCCACATATGACAAGCTTGTCGATGTCTTCAACATCTGCGGCTAATGGATTGGGGAATATTCCCCAATCTTCCCGTAGTGTTTTGGCACGCTGCCCGCTGCCCGCCCCGTGCCAATTTGCAAGAAAAAAGTTTTTTGATTTTTTGCGAAAAAGTTGTTGACCTAAAAGGATTTTCTGTCATTATTGGAGCATGATTAACTTACTAAGCGACCCTTCAAAGATGCCCTGCAAGGGCTTTAACATTCCAGCAATGAAATTCTGCCCCGCTGCCAAGCTGGTCATGAACCTCTACAAAAAAGCGAAAAAAGAGTTGTCAAAGCTCATTTGCTCTTCGTGCTATGCTTGTAAGGGGATGTATTTGTTCCCCAACGTTCGGGACTCGTTGCAAAAAAAGGCTGAATTTGTCTTGCAATCTATTCGGGAAGACAACGGGGACACGTTTGTCAAAGAGATGTGCGACCAAATTGAAAAAGCTTACTTCAAGAAAGGCGAAAAGAAAAAGCTGAAGAATCTAGACACGAATCTTTTTCGAGTCCATGATTCAGGCGACCTTTTCAACCCTGCCTATATTGATTGCTGGGTTAGGATTGCGAAGAATTTTCCAACCATTAACTTCTGGGTTCCAACTCGCGAACACGTTCGGGAAGAACAACTTCCCCACCTGCGCAAACTTGCGGAACTTCCCAATGTTGTTGTTCGCCCTTCCGCATTGGAACTGGATGAACCTGCGCCACAAGTCGAAGGCCTCGACGGAGGCACCGCAGTTTATACCGATGAAGCCAAGGCCAAGGCCGATGGACACATGATTTGCCCCGCCACCATTCACGCCCATCGCCTGGGAAGGAAGGGTTGGAAGGCACTGCCACAAAAGGAGCGAGCAAGGTTGGCGAGTTGTGCTGGTAACAACTGCACTGCCTGCTTTCTTAAATGTTCAAAAAAACCAAAAGCCTATATGGCTCATTAAAAAAGAATACAAATGCTACTAGGAGTCCTACTTATATGTTTTATCATAGGAGCCTCTTTTCTTTAGGCTCTACGGTTCGCGTGCTAATTTTTGGCACGCTAGCCGCTGCCCGCCCCGTGCCAACCTTACCGAGAAAAAACTTTCATTATCTTTCAAAAAGCATTGACATTAACAATTTTTTCTACATCATTAAACCCATGATTAAAATTCAAAATTTAGAGTTCCGCCGAACCAAAACCCTTCACGACAATCCAAAAATTTACTGGGAAATTGTCAAATGGGATAAAATGAAATTAGATGGTGAGGAAAAGGAGTATTGTTTCAGCCTCGCCATTTGGGATAAGAATGATGAGGGTTGGGAACTTCGTTTTGTTGGTTCAAGGCCATTTGAACTTGACGGCATGGGAATTTTTTGGGAACTTGCCACCTTTGGACAAAAGTATTTAGATGCACTTTTTGATTTGACAGAATCTTATCCTAATGTAGAATATGGCAATTATTATCAAGACAAGGTAAAAAATGAAAAATAATTTTTATAGAGCAGTTGATAGAGATGGCAAGATGCCTGTCTTATGTAGCAAGGAATATGATATTCCAGAAACACATCCTTATTTTGTAAGATACAAAAACAACAAACCTGTTTCTTATCGTGGTACAGAAGAAATTATATTTGAAAATGGAAAAGTTTATGATTATTCAATCAATGAATTTATTTATCCTGACAACTTATTAAAAGAATAAAATGACAATACAAAAAATTGAAAAAGATGTCCCACCTCATGTTGATGGGAAAAATCGTCGACAACTAATTGATCACCTTTTGGATGAAATGAACTCTGACGGGATGGCAAAACTTCTTGCTCTTGGCAAGCTGAAAATTCTTTGCCCAAAAAGAAAATAGTTGTTGACAAAACATTAAAAATTAACATACTACAAACCATGAAACGCATATTCAAACTACCAGTATCTTGGACATCAATCGGAACAATGGAGATAAATGCTTCCAGCCTAGAAGAGGCTATTGCAATAGCAGAGGACGAACTTACGGGGCTTCCAGAAGATAGCGAATATCTAGAAGGGTCATTTGAAGTAAATGTTGATCTTATCGACGAAGTGAAAGCGGCGGTAGGAGAAGAAAACTTAGCCAACAATGCGATATTAAACATTTGACAAAAACATAAAAATCAACAAACTAATAGACTATGAACATTATCAAAAAAATCACTGACTTCTTCACCCCTAAGATGAACCTTGTTTATCAAAGCAAAAATGGAGACATTGACCTATACAAAGTTAATGCTTTTCATTACAAAAACAAGTTCGGCAACAAAAAGCTCCGCAAGGAAAACATTGGCATCCGCACTTGGTGTTACAACCGCAAAGGGTATCGTTCTTTTAGGTACGAGGGTATTCTTAGCTTGTCTAAATAATTTTGTTCGGTTATTCATGTTGCCCCGTTGAGAGCTTGTTGACTTGGTTCTCAACGGGGTTTTTTGGCACGCCAGCGGCTGCCCGCCCCGTGCCAATTTTTATCGTAAAAAATTTTTAATTTTCTGCAAAATTAACTTGACCGCACGAAAAAAATCGCCATACTAGTAAGTATGAAAATTAAGGTAAGAATTAAACATGGGATTTGGACGAAGTCCCGCCCACATAAAGTTAAGAAAAATCTTCTCCCAAGGGAACAAAAACACAAAAAAAGATTTGACACTGAGTAAAAAATCTATTTAATTAAACCTGATTATTAACCTAAAAACTGATAAAGCTATGAAAACACTAAACATTGACATCTGCGGTTCTGACCGCACCCAAGCCACCCTCGAAGAAGTTTATGCGGTTCAAACGCCACAAAAGACCGATACATGGACTCCTATCAGTCACAAGCTACTCATTGAGCAAACCAAAGAAAAGCTGGATGCAAACGGCTTTAACATCATTGCCGAAAATCACAATCTTGCCCGATTTGGCCAGCGTTATTTTGGCCTCATGCAGGTGCAAGATCGCAACGCTCCTGAAAATCCAGATCGTGCGACTGTGATTGGTTTGCGTAATGGGCATGACAAGTGCTTTCCTGCTGGTATTATGGCAGGGGATGCCCCATTTGTATGCAGCAACCTTGTTTTCAACAACGAAATCGTCATCGCTCGCCGCCATACGAAAAACATCGACAATGAAAACATCGCTGGCAACATTTTCCACAAAGTTGCTAACGCCATCGGCCAACTTCGGGAATCCTGGCAAAGTCAGGAAAAGAGGGTAAACGCTTACAAAAGCTATGACCTCAGTTCCAATAGTGAGGCCAATGATTTAATCATTAAGGCATATCAAAATGGTGCTTGCTCCAAAACTCAGATCGCTGACATCGTGGATCAATGGAACACCCCGAATCACAACGAGTTCCTTGACCGCAACCTCTATTCTCTATACAATTCCTTTTCGGAAGTCTGGAAAGGAAACCTGGGACTGCTCCCGAATCGTTCTACCCAACTCCACGCCTTGTTCGACGGCGTAGCTGAAGCCGAACTGGTCGAGGCATAAAGTACCCCTAATAGCCCCCGCCAAGGAAAAGGCCACCCTTGGCGGGGCTAAAAATTGGCACGCCAGCGGCTGCCCGCCCCGTGCCAACTTTACCACAAAAAAAATTTATTTTTTTTTGCAAAAAGCTTGACTTGACCCGATTTTCTGTCATTCTATAAAGCATGATTAACCCATCTAACATAACTAAGTATCAACGTAACGATTATTGCTTACAGGAATTCTTGTTGTTCTGTATTTGCGTAACTGGAAAAAGGAGTGCAATTGAAAGCGTCAAGCTCGATGCCTTTCTTGATGACAACTTGTTTCCCATACCATTGAAACCTTTTCAGTTTATTAGGTTTCTCGACTCAATCGGTAAACTTGAGAGTCAACTGCAAAAGCATAGGATCTCACCCTATTCCCAAAGGCTCAAAAGTTTTCGTGCAGTTACTAAGCTAACAAATCTTGAACGAGTTGAAATAGAGGACTTGGTAACTATCCCAGGTATAGGACTAAAGACGGCAAGATTCTTTTTGTCTCACTCAAGAAAGAACTTTGATGAACCCGTCCTTGACACTCACATTTTGCGTTATTTAAGGAACAATGGGCATAACGCACCAAAGTCCACCCCACAAAACCCTGAGATATACGCAAGGTTTGCCAAAATATTTAAAAATATTGCTAATAAGGCTAATAAGTCCGTCACCAAGCTTGACCTCGAAATCTGGAGGGAGTACAGCGGCTCAACTTAAGTGAGTTGGGGAATATTCCCCAATCGCAGGACTTGGGGAATATTCCCCAATCAAAGTTTTTTAATTATTTTGGTTGACTTGAGCTAATTTTCTGTCATTCTGTAAAGCATGATTAACTTATTACCCGCAGAGAAGCGAAAAGACCCAAGGTATCTTATCAATCACCTTAAGCCAGTAAAGGTTTACCGCAACCTTCACAAAAATTGTTATTCAGTTCAGCAAGATGGTTTAGTCAAAGGCCATTTCAAAGAATTAGCTATAAAAAACCCAAAGTTCCTAGTTCAAAGTATTGGCAGGGAACGAGTTCGCAGAACGCAATCCAAGAATGTCCATGCGTTTGTCATTGGTTACTTGGAAGACTTTGTTGGGCTTCGGGCAATAGCGGGAGAGTGTGTGACTTATAACCCCTATAAAAATGATTCATTCGTTTATCGGGACACTGGCAATCCAGTCAACAAAAGTAAGTATGCAGACTTTTTTTTCTCGACAGAGGGGAAAGCCATTGTTAAAGTAGAACGATAAAATGAAATTTGATTATCCCAGACCACTTGAATTTTTCCACCCTGATTATGATGTCGCCTGTGGAGGCACAGAAGTACCAATGGTTAGCAAAGCAGGCACAGTGCTTTACGTGTGGAATAAGATAGACAAAGAATATGAATACTATCACTTTGAACATGATAGATTCTATCGAGAGTACGAAATTGAAATCTAATATCAAACAACATGGAAAAATCATCACTCATTAACCTTATCTGCAAAAAAGACCACCTTGGAACCATGCTTCCGATTTCTAACGAGCCAGAATTTGATTCTGATACTGGAGAATGGGATTTGTGGTTTGCCTATGAAGACTTGCAAGACCCTGACCGCAATGACGATATGACTCATATTGGTTTTTCGTCCAAGCAAGCCGCTGAAAATTGCATTGGCGAACTTGTTACAATGCGTGGACAAAAAAGTCTCCAACTTGAAAAAGAGCTGTCTCTATAACAATAATTAAGAATCAAAATGACTATCAAACTATTAGAAGATATTAAAGTTCTCCCGTATTACGAACTATTCAAAGCTGGCAATTACAAGGCGCACCTTGCTGTGAATCAACCCAACTGGCAAGAAGAGGGCTTAGTCTTTATTAGTAATGGAGCAACAGACTTGCTTCTTTCCAAGGATGATTATCAAATTGTTTCAAAATAAAAATAATAACCAAAAATAAAAATGATTGTTGAAAAAGTAGTATATGGCTATATCGTCCAACGCTTTAAAGAGGACGGTGAATTTATTGAGCAAGATAACTTTGTGGCCGATGGAGACGTCGCCTACGAAGACGAAGATGGAAATCCGCTGGATCATCTCGATCTTTGCAAATATTATCATACTTTTGATGTCAAATAACCAAATAATAAATAATTAAATAACAAATAACTTTCGTTAGGTTAATCTGCCCCGTCGAGGTTTATGATGATCCTCGGCGGGGCTTTTTGGCACGCCAGCGGCTGCCCGCCCCGTGCCAACTTATATTTGCTAGCAAAAGTATTACAAAAGCTGCCCCCCTAAAAAAACACTTTTTCGCAAAAAAAAGTTTGACCACGAGCTTTTTTCTGTCAAACTAGGGGGACATTAAGATTAACCTGAACGAAAGAAAATTATGTTATCAGTAAAACGCCACCCGAATCTTGACAACTGGTTTGAAGTCCGCATATTTGGAGAACTCATTGACCAATTTACGTCTGCCGTAAAAGCCATCCAGTTTGCTGAGAAAATTAAGAAAAAAGAAAGGTTTGATATTGTCCATATTGACCTGAAGCGTCAAGATGAAGAAAATTGAATCATAATTATTAAAATTGAAAAAACAGATGACCACTATATACCAGCACACACCTCACTACACTATTACCCCTTATTACGTTTACGCCGACATCGCAATCCAGGATGTAAAAAACAGGCTCGCCGCCGCAGAAATTCAAATTAGTGTAAGTGAACAACAAAACAGAATTGACAACCCGATTGGCACAGGTCCTGGCGGGCGTGTAAGGTTGGGCGATGATATGCTCCCTTCAACTTACCTTATCAGCGTCAGAGATGAAGATGCAGAAAAAGCTCGGCGGATTCTTGTACATAATTTTGATTCTTTTTCAAGAGATAGGATTGTAAAAATTCTTGCTACTGATACAAAAAAAGATGAAAATTTGTTTTGACAATTTAAAGTAATTAACCAGAATAAAACGCATTAACCTGAACTAAGAAAAAAATGAATCAAGATTACGACTACCTTCAACTCCACCATGATGATTTCGGCCTTGTCGTAAAGGGCTATAAAGAGGATGGTTACCCGTCCCACTCCGTGCTTGCAGGGCAAACCCGCATTGACTATCTGAACACTTTCGACACTGAAGAGGAAGCTATTAAGGCGTACCCAGAACTCGCCCCAAAAGGCGAAACGCAATGGGGTTCGACCTGGGCGGACGCTCAGATTAAGGACGTTTCTTGGCTTCCTGATAGACCAGATTTGAGTTTGTAATGGGTTGATCTGCCTCGCCAGGGTTTGTGGTTATCCCCTGGCGGGGCTTCACTTTTCGCTTGTGGGCGGGAATAGGCTGATTACTGCGTAGCGGGGTCGGCCTCTCCGCTTACGGGCGGGGAGGGCTTCTTTATTTTGGCACGCCAGCGGCTGCCCGCCCCGTGCCAACTCATATTTGATAGCAAAAGTATTACAAAAGCTTCCCCAAAAAAAAAATCACTTTTTTGCAAAAAAAGCATTGACCAAAGAAGAAATTTCCCCATACTTATTTTTATAACCTAAAGATTAACCTAATTAAAAAAACTATGAAACACCTCTCACAAGCTCTCTCAGAACTCGGACTCTCACAAAATTGGTTCGATGAATTGAAATCGGAAGTTGAATCGGACAAAACATTTTCTGAAAATGGATTGCTTACCACTACAAGAGAAGATGTCGAAGATGAGTTTGTCCAACTCGATGTCCGTCTTGAAAAAATTGATGACAATGACGAAAGTTTTGTTGACATGGATGCAGTTTCTTCTACAATGGCAAACGTATTTAACCAAAATTAAAAATGACAATCGAAACCCTCAATCTTATTATCGACCAAAACGCTGACGCTGCCCTTGCTGGCGACGAATCCGCAATTTACAACATACAATGGGCTGAAGAGCAGTTGACAAAATTGGCTTTCCTTAAAGTTCGTGAACTAGACCAAAAACAAAAATGAGTAGACTTGAATCCATAAATCTTATTTTTAAGCAAAATAGTGCGGATGCTATTGCTGGAAATGAATCCGCCTTTTCTAAAATCGAATTGGCTGCAGAGCAGTTGATAGAGTTAGGCCGTTTGAATAAATTAGCATGTCGGCATTTTAGAGAGTGTGCTCAAATTAAAGCGGGAATATTTAAAAGCGATTTAGAAAAATGAATATACTACAAAACATATTACTTGCTATTATCTTTGGCAATTTTGTTGTTGCCGCCGTGATGGTATTACTTTACATTCAATTTAGCATTGAGGATAAAAAAATGAAAAAAGAACTGGAAGAAATGTATGATGAGTATTATGGGCAAGATAAAAAATCTAATTAAGAAGGAGAATAAAATGAATCATTTAGTTATTATTGATAAGAAGACTTATTTTGAATATAGGCTTGGGAATCATTGTGGCAGTATGCCGAAGGCGCATTACCCACAAGTTCAAGACGTTGTAAGTTATTTGAATAATTATTATTCTTTTGACACTCATGAGGTAATCTAATAGGTTAATCTGCCCCGCCAGGGTTTGTGGTTATCCCCTGGCGGGGCTTCACTTTTCGCTTGTGGGCGGGAATAGGCTGATTACTGCGTAGCGGGGTCGGCCTCTCCGCTTACGGGCGGAGAGGGCTTCTTTATTTTGGCACGCCAGCGGCTGCCCGCCCCGTGCCAACTTTACCGCAAAAAAAAAATCACTTTTTCACAAAAAAAGGTATTGACTGCATAGCTTTTTCTGTCATACTGTAGGGCATGATTAACCTACTGAGCAACCCATCCAAAATGCCCTGCAAGGGCTTTAACATTCCAGCAATGAAGTTCTGTCCAGCCGCCAAGTTAGTGATGAACCTCTGGAAAAAAGCATCCAAGGAACTTTCTAAGCTCATTTGTTCCTCTTGTTATGCTTGCAAGGGTATGTACCTTTTCCCCAGTGTTCGGGATTCTTTACAAAGTAAAGCTGATTTTCTCTTAAAATCTCTACGTGAAAACAACGGCGATGAATTTGTGGCGGAAATGTCCAAGCAAATTCAGTCCGCCTATTTTAAGAAGGGCGAAAAGAAAAAACTAAAGAATTGCGACACCAATTTTTTTCGTGTCCATGATTCGGGCGATTTATTCAACCCTGCATATATTGATTGCTGGGTTAGGATTGCGAAGAATTTCCCAACCATTAACTTTTGGGTTCCAACCCGTGAACACGTTCGGGAGGAACAACTTCCCCACCTACGCAAACTTGCGGAACTTTCAAATGTTGTTGTCCGCCCTTCCGCATTGGAATTGGACGAACCTGCGCCACAAGTCGAAGGTCTTGACGGAGGCACAGCAGTTTATACCGATGAAGCCAAGGCCAAGGCCGATGGACACATGATTTGCCCCGCCACCATCCACGCCCATCGCCTGGGAAGGAAGGGTTGGAAGGCACTGCCACAAAAGGAGCGAGCAAGGTTGGCGAGTTGTGCTGGTAACAACTGTACTGCCTGCTTTCTTAAATGTTCAAAAAAACCAATAGCCTATACGGCTCATTAAAAAAGAATACAAATGCTATCAGGAATCATACTTATATGTTTTATCATAGGTGCCACCTTTCTTTAGT
>Ga0070749_10003286_pt1 | contig 10823 bp, 9 predicted proteins | sample VirMetDEL_Nov_18_FD_75180 | JGI IMG/M metagenome (GOLD analysis project Ga0070749, IMG submission 75180) | Aqueous microbial communities from the Delaware River and Bay under freshwater to marine salinity gradient to study organic matter... | ecosystem: Environmental > Aquatic > Marine > Coastal...
AGACGCTGGAAGTTTAACTGGTACTACATTTACATCTGTATCAAGACTTACTAATTTTACTTCAAATACTCTTTATGTAGATAAAGATGATATCCAAGATGTGGTAACTTCTATTACTATTGTTCCTTTATATGATGACCCTGAACCAGACATAGTATTAACACCACTTGTAACTGATGGAGGTCTTGGTGGTGCCAATGGTCAAGTTACAATATCAGGTAGATATTCAAATACATTTAAAGATAAGTTTTATTATGTATCTAAAAACAGTTCAGATAAATTAGAAGAATTACAAGTTGCAATAGGTTATAACAATTTACCTGTTGACCATACATTGATAAGATTAGAACAAGACGAAACAAGTTCATACACTAGACAATATCGAGTGTCATGGCGTTTAACAGCAGCGGCTGGTAGTATTAATGTTGCTGGTTCTCAAGTAGTAACACAAATAGTAACGCCAGATAACTATGATGTAATCAAAACTTTAATAGGAGAATATTATGCCAGCAGTAACTAGAATTGGTGATGCAGATGTAGCTCATTGTAGTGGTATGGTACGAGCCGCAGGTTCAGGTAATGTATTTGCAAATGGAATTCCTGTTAGTAGACAAGGTGATGTAAATACAACTCATCTATTACCAGGCGATCCATGTCCGCCACACAATGCACCTATTGCTTCTGGTTCATCAACAGTAAAAGTAAATACTAAAGGTTGTGGTCGAGTAGGTGATGCACTATCAGGTTGCACTTCAGTAGCCGCAGGTTCACCTAATGTTTTCGTTAATGATGCAGAAGCAGTTTTGTTATTAGAACAAGTTGCAGATTCAGTTGATGCAGTAAAGACTGCATATGATGTACCAACATTAACTATTAGTTCAACTCATGCAACTGGTATTCTTAAGGGTAGAACATTTGATGGTAATCTAGGAATTGATGTTGATACAAACGAAGGTTTAGAATATGGTGATGGTGGCCTTGGTGGTAGGTCACCAGTAACTCAACAAACTGGTAGTATAGATACACCACCTGCAAATGTAAAGTTTGATGGTAACTTATTTCCTGAAGCAAAAGATAGTGTCTATTTAAATTTTCTTTCACATACAGATTCGAGAATAGACCCTAGATTAAAAACTATATTAGAAGAAGTATCTAAAGAATGGGGTAGTCCTTTAACAATTACAAGTGTATTTAGAGCACCAGAATATAATGCAACTGTTGGTGGTGCAAAGAAAAGCACTCATACAGAAGGTATTGCAACAGATATTAGATTTAGTAATTCTAGTGTAGAAGATAGAGCAAGATTCTTACAAATATTAAAAGATAAAGGTATCAAGGGTGTTGGGTGTTATTTTCCATCAAAAGATGGTGGAGAGTTCTTTCATGTAGATATTGGTGGTGAAAGACATTGGGGCCCTAATGGTTCTAGAACATCTCAATATGGTTGGGCATTAGATGTACTTGCATGAGTGTTTTCGTTATAAATAGAATACACAGGAGAAATAAATGAGTGTTAATCCATCTGCATTTTATGACGCATCTGCTACGAATGATTCTGGTAGAAGTTCAAGAACATATAAAGATATCAATTTAAGTTTTGCAAAACATCCAGTAACAAAAGATATTGCAACTTTAACTGATGTTGAAGCTGTTAAGAGAAGTGTCAGAAACTTAATTAACACTAACTTTTATGAGAAACCTTTTCACCCAGAAATAGGTTCAGATGTTCGTAGAGTATTATTTGAACCAGTTTCTGAACCTACAGCAAATCTTCTAGGTCGATATGTCGAAGATGTTATAAAAAACTTTGAACCTAGAGTAGAATTATCAAATGTTATTTGTATAGGAAACATTGACAGCAACGCATATGAAGTTGTTATAGAATTTTATTTACAGAATGTATCATCAGACTTACAGACAACAAGTATATTTTTAGAGAGATTAAGATAATATGGCAACTCCAAAAAAACTTCAAGTTACAGAATTAGATTTTGACGATATCAAATCAAACTTAAAAACATTTATGAAAAATCAGACAGAGTTTTCTGATTACGATTTTGAGGGTTCAGGTCTTTCTGTTCTCATAGATTTACTTGCATACAATACACACTATCTTGGTATGAACGCAAACATGGCTTTGAATGAAGCATATCTTGATACTGCAACAGTTCGTTCATCAGTTGTATCTCATGCAAAGACTTTAGGTTACACACCTCGTTCTGCAAGAGCACCAGTTGCTTATCTTGACATTACAGTAAACAATAATGCAATTACATCAGTCACTATGGCAAAAGGAACATCATTCACAACACAGATAGATGATGTTAATTATAATTTTGTTGTAAACGAAGCAATCACTACTACAACTGCAAATGGTATTTTAAGATTTTCAGCTGTTCCAGTTTATGAAGGAACACTTTCAACAGTAAAGTATACAGTTGATAAAACTAATTTAGAAAAAAGATATTTACTTACAGATAATCGTGCAGACACAACAACATTAAAAGTTTCTGTTCAAAATTCTGTATCTGATTTAACAACCACAACATTTACACTTGCAACAGATATTACTCAAGTTACTGATACATCAAATGTTTATTTCTTACAAGAAGTAGAAGATGGTAAGTTTGAAGTTTACTTTGGTGATAATGTTGTTGGTAAAGATGTATCAGATGGTAACATTGTTACTTTAGAATACATTGTAACAAACAAAGGTAAAGCAAATAGTGCATCATCATTTTCTGGAACATCAGTTGGTGGTGAAACTAATTTAACAATTGCAACAGTTTCAAGTGCATCTGGTGGTGCAGAACCAGAATCTATTTCTTCAATAAAATATAATGCACCATTAGATTTTGCATCACAAGGTCGTGCAGTAACTTCAGACGATTACAAAGTTATTGTACCACAAGTTTTTGCAGATACAAATTCAGTTCAAGTTTGGGGTGGTGAAGATAACAACCCACCAAGATTTGGTCAAGTATATATTTCAATTAAAACAACTTCAGGAAATAATTTAACACAAGCTCAAAAACTTGTAATAGAACGAGCTCTTGACAAATATAATATTGCATCCGTTCGACCAACAATTGTAGATCATGAAACTATAAAATTATTATTGACTGTTAATTTTAAATATAGTTCAAATGCAACAACAAAAACTGCAAGTGATTTACAAACAAATGTTTTAACAACAATTACAAATTACAATACATCTGATTTAGCAAAGTTCGATAAGATTTTTAGATTCTCAAAACTTTCTAGATTAATTGATGCAACAGACACTTCAATTCTTTCTAATATTACCACAGTAAAAATTAAGAAGTCAATAGCTGCAACTTTAAATACAACAAAGAAATATGAGTTTGATTTTGCAAATGCACTTTACAATCCACATGATGGTCATAATTCGGCAATGGGTGGTATTGTAGTTTCGACTGGATTTAAAATAGTTGGTAATGACAATGAATTATTTCTTGATGATGATGGTAATGGTAATGTTAGAGTTTATTATCTAGTTGCAGGTTCAACAAGAACATATGTTGATTCAGCCGCAGGTACTATTAATTATGCAACAGGTGTTGTAAGTGCAGATTCTTTAAATGTTACTGAAACAACTAATACAGATGGAACAATAAGTGTTACAGTTATACCTAGTTCAAATGATATTGTTTCTGTTAGAAATCAATTATTAGAAATTGATTTTGATAATATATCAATAACTGGTGGAGTAGATACAATAGAATCTGGTGGTTCTTCAGCAGGAACATCATATACAACAAATACATCATACTAGTATGGCATATAATCCAACATTAAAAAATAGAGTATCATCTCATATACAAACTCAATTACCAGAGTATGTAAAAGCTGACCATCCTTTATTTTCTTCGTTCTTAAAACATTACTATCAATTTCTAGAATCTGGTGAATTAACTTTAACTGGTACAAATGATTACATCATAGAAGAAACAGTTACAAAGAATTATATTTTAGATCAACAAGAAGAAAAGATAGTTCTAGAAGAATCAGTTGGAAAGTTTACTGCTGGTGAAACAATTACTGGTTCAACATCAAAAGCTACTGCAACAATTTTAGTTGATGATTTTGATGATAACAATAGATTATTCATTACTGCACAACAACAATTTATTACTGGTGAAACAATTACTGGTAATACTTCAGGTGCAACTTCAACAGTATCTTCATATCGTGCAAACCCAGTTCAGAACATTCAACAATTATTAGACTATGCAGATGTAGACGGAACAGTATATGATTTTCTTGACAAGTTCAAATCATCATTTATGGAATCTTTGCCAAACACATTGGCATCAGACATATCAAAAAGAAAACTTTTAAAAAACATCAAAGAGATGTATGCGGCCAAAGGTACAAGAGATGGTCACAAATTATTCTTTAGAATTTTATTTGATGAAGATGCAACAATAGTTTATCCAAAAGATAATCTATTAAGACCATCAGATGGTATTTGGTTAGTTAACAAAGTTATTCGTATTCTACAAACTGGTTTATCTGATTTTACTAAATCAATTGGACAAAATGTTACTGGTGTTACATCAGGTGCAAGTGCAAAAATAGAAACAGTTATTAATTTTAGAGAAGGTGCAGAAACAGTAACAGAGATTACTTTAGATGAAGATTCTATTATTGGTACTTTTATAATAGGTGAAACTGTAGAAACAATTGATTCAAGTTTAGATGTTGAAATTTCAGGTGTTGTAAAAGGTGTAGTAACAAATACATCAATAAGTGATGGTGGTGCCTACTATAATGCACTAGATACTCTTTCTTTTGGTACTGGTGGTAATAATGAAGCTACTGCAATTGTTGATAGTATTGGGCCTGGTACTGTTGATGAGATTCTCATTGATGGTGGTGGTTCAGGTTATTCAGTTGGAGAAAGTATAGTATTTAATAATACATCAACTGATGGTGTTGGTGCAATTGCAAAAATTGCTGTTGTTGGTGGTGGATTTTTATTAGAGAATTTAACATCACCAAATCATATGTTATTACAGACAAATGATTTTATTCGTTACGAAGATAATGAATTTATGCAACACGAACAAACTGTTGGTGATTCTGATTATTTAACTTTAGAAGATGGTGGTCAAATAATTATTGAAGAAGAAACTTTCAATGATTTAGGTGTTGCAAGTGAGATAGGTGAAATTACAAAAGTTAATATCATTGATAGTGGTCAAGGTTATAAAAAGACACCTACTCTTACAGTAACATCTTCAGGTACTGGTGCAAACCTTCATGCACTATCAACACAAGCTCCAAGAATTGGTCATGCAAAAACTATAGCAATTACAAACTTTGGTTTTAACTATACAACTCCACCAGATTTATTTTTTAATAGAAATATTATTGTTAAAGGTGTTACTGGTACATTTAGTGCAGGTGATACATTAACAAGTCATACTGCAACTGTTGTTGATTATGATGCAGGAAGAAAAGTATTAGAATTAGATACTCAAGTAAATTTTGTTAAAGGTGATACAATAACATCTATAACAGGTGCAACTGCAACTGTTCATCAATCAGATATTGGTTTAGTAACAACATCAGTTGGAGTAGTAGGTACTGCATTAGGTTCATTTAGTGGTGATAGAGGTAAAGTTTCTACTGCAACAATGAGAATACAAGATAGTAGATACTATCAAGATTATTCTTATGTAGTTCGTATTGGTGAATCAATTAATCTTTGGCGTGAAAGTATTCGACAAACAGTTCATCCTGCTGGTTGGAATGTTTTTGGTGAAGTATCATTCTCAACATTAATTAGTGCAACAATACAAACACCTGCCGCTGGTGATGTGGTAGATTATACTGGTGATGAAACATTCACTCCAGAATTAGCAACAACATTTAAGAATATCTTCCAGACTGTATTCAGAAGAAGATTAGGAACATTAACAGATGGTACAAGTGTTAATACTGTTAATCCTATGTCTGGTGAAGATTCACATACTGGTTTTGCAGACAATACTAGAGAAGCAACATTTAGAACAAGTATGACATTCTCTATTGGTCAGACTGATAAAGGTTTAGTTCTTGGCCCAACTTTAGATTTGTTACCAAGATATGCGTTTACTATGCCACCTCAAACAGTAGATGCAGTTGAAGGTGTTATACCAAACTACCCAGGCATATACAGAACAATACGAAGTGAAGCTAGTAATTCAACTTATTTCACAATAGAACAATTTGGTCATTTTAGAATTAATCAAGTAAGTGCATCTGATGGTAGTATACCTGCTAATGCAATTAAGACAAAGATAAATGTTCCACCTGCATCTGAAATTATAATAACATCTACAAGTGGTACATTTACTTTTGATGCAACTACAGAAGGATACGATTCTACAATAGAAACTTTTGATGAAGTTTAAAAACTATTATAAATAATATTAAGTTAAAAAGGATATCAAATAATGGCAAAACAAGATATTGATGTAGGAACAACAGCAAATGATGGTACTGGTGATAATTTAAGAGCTGGTGCTCAAAAAGTCAATGCTAACTTTTCAGAGGTCTATACATTACTTGGTGATGGTACAACATTATCATCTGATACAGTAACATTAAATACTGCAACACAAACACTTACAAATAAAACTTTAACATCACCTACAATAACATCTGGAGTTGCAGCCACTTCATTTGATATGAATGGTGGAGAATTACTTTTAGATACAGATGGTAATACAAGTATAACTGCCGATACAGATAACCAGATTGATATTAAATTTGGTGGTTTTGATAGAATAACTTTATCATCTGGTATTATAGATTTAAAAAATGATGGTACTCAATCACAATTAAGATTATACTGTGAAAGTTCAAACGCACACTATGTAGGACTACAAGCACCTGCACATTCAGTTTTTAGTGGTAATATAACAGTAACATTACCAAATGTATCTTCAACATTACAAGGTGCTTCATCAGAAACTATTACATCTGCTGGTGCAGTAGATGTTGATACAGAAGTTACTCTTTTAGATTCAACTTCTGGTGCAATGACAATAACAATGGGTACTGGTAGATTTGTTGGCCAAAGAAAAATTATTATCATGACTGTTGATGGTGGTAATGTAACAATGACACAATCAGGTGGTAATTTAAATTCTGCCAATGTTCCAATTTCACTTATTTGGGAAAATGTTGGTGATAATGCAATGTTAATTTATAACGGTTCTAATTGGAATGTAATTTCAGTTGATATGCCTAATCAAGGTGCATAACATAATATAGGATAAAGAAAAATGCCAAGTAATTCAAAATTAATCGCAGAATTAATGAACAATAGTTCAACAATTAGTACGAGTGCAATACCTAACGGTTCTGGTGTATCTATTGGTACTATTGTACCATTTGGTGGAACAGCCGCACCAACAGGTTTTCTTGCTTGTGATGGTGCCGAAATAGATAGAACAACCTATGCAGATTTGTTTAGTGCAATCAGCACCACTTGGGGAGCAGGTAATGGTTCTAGTACATTTAATATACCAGATTTAAGAGATAGATTTATTAGAGGTTCTGGAACTTCAAGAGCTGTTGCAACTGCTGAAAATCATGCAATGCCATCAGCTGATGTTGTAGGAAAACAAACTTACGGTAGTTATGGTGAAGAGGGTGATACAATACATTTTAGAGTGCCTGGTGCATCTGTTTGGAATCCTGGCGGTGGTGGTGAATACACTCTTGGTGTTACTGGTAAATTATCTGGTGGCCCTAATAGTTCAGGTGCAAATTGGATAAACAGAATGAAAACCGTGCAGTTGACTGCAAATGAAGTAAGACCTTCAAATAAAGCAACATTATATTGTATTAAATATTAAAAAGGGAAATATAAATTATGCCACAATACACTTATGATAAAACAACTGGAGTTAGAGTTGAAAATCAAGAATCTCCATTAGAGCCTGGAACATATTTACAAGCTGCAAATTCTGTAGAAACTGCACCACCTTCATTTGATGCGTCAACACATGAAGCTGTTTGGAGTGATGAAAATAATTCTTGGACTGTTCAAGAAAAATATACTGGGTCGTATGCTTCTAGAGAAGAAGAAGAGGCAAATAAACCTCCGTTGTTAACAGATGCAGATTTATCAAGTATGAGTGCAATGGATCATTTGAGAAATACAAGAGATGCATTATTAGAAGAAACAGATATTTTTGCAACAATATCAGTAGATGGCCCTACAATACCTGCATCAGTTAGAACATATCGACAGGCGTTAAGAGATTTACCTTCAAATGTTTCAAACCCACAACTGGTATTGACATCAGATAGAACAAATGTAGAATTAACTAATGTTACATGGCCTAATGTGCCACAAGAAGTTTTAGATAGGAGATAATTTGTTATGAGTGATAATTTTATAGTATGCTATGATAAAGTAACAGGAGAACAATTGAAAGCGTTTGAATCACCTTTAGAGCCTGGTGTGTATTTACACCCAGCAGATTCAACAACATTACCACCACCATCTTATGATGCAGATACACAAACAAGAGAATTTACAGATGGTGCATGGGTTGTTACAGATAAACCTGCTGAAACTCATAATAGAAATGGTTTACCTTTAAATTTTCGTAGTTTAACTGGTGAACAAAAAGTTGCACAATTCTATAAAATTGATGAAGATGATACTGATGCTATAACTGCAAAGATATCAGAGATTGGTGGAACAGAGGGTGCTGCTTATGATAGTATTGTTAATCCACCAGATTGGATGATTGACGAAACACCAGAACCAATAACTTATGAAGATCAAAGAATGGGTGAATATGGTCAAGTTCACGAACAAATAGAATATATTACTGAAAATGGATTAGAAGCTTGGCAACAAGAAGTAGCAAGAATTAAAGCACTATATCCTAAACCTACTGAATAACGATATTGTTTCTTAATAAATAAGTTGAAACAATTTAAATTAAATGGAAAATAAAAATGGCAGCTATTATAACTGAAAATTTTAGACAACATAATGCAGAACAGTTTCATGAATCGTTCTCTGAAGCATCACCTTCAAAGTATTATTTGTTTATAGGTAAAGCAACACCTTTCACTTCTGGTACTTCAGGTGGTTCAGATACTTCACCTCCAACACCAGCAGATAAAGTGACAAATGATTACTACTATTGGGATGCAATGACTGGTGCAAATGCAATTGCATCTTCAGATGTTTCATTTACAATCACTAGAAGAAATTGGGCAAATGCAACTACTTTTGATATGTACGAACATGATATTAGTGCATCAAATACTGCAACATCAGGTGCAACTAATCTTTATGATTCTACATTCTATTTTGTAACTTCAGAATATAGAATTTACAAAGTTTTAGATAACAATGGTGGTACTGCATATTCAGGTGTAGAACCAACTTCTACTTCTGCAACACCTTTCTTTCTTGGTGGTTACTACTTACAATATATGTACAGTTTAACTGCATCAGAGATTGACAAGTTTTTAACAACAGACTTTCTTCATGTATCAACAGATTCTACTGTTTCAGCAGCTGCCGTAGATGGTTCAGTAGATGTCGTACGAGTAACAGGTGGTTCTGGTTATACAGACGGAACATACTATTCACCAATTGATGGTGATGGTTCAAGTGGTATTGTTAAAATAGTTGTAACTGGTGGTTCAATCGCATCTTTTGGTACTGGTGGTACTGCAACAGAAGTTTTTGCAGCTGGTTCAGGTTATACATTTGGTACAGTAGATTTAACTGATGTTTATAGTGATAGTGGATTATCAAGTTCAGCAAATATTGGTTCTGGAACAAGTGGTGTAGTTGATCCTGTCATCTCACCCCCAGGCGGTCATGGTAAAGATGCTGTTAGAGAATTAGGTGGTCACTATGTTATGATGAATGTTAAATTAGAACAAGCAGAAGGTGATGACATTACCACAGAAAATGAATTTAGACATCTTGGTATTGTTAAAGACCCATACAATTTTGGAACAACAACAGTTGCATCAGGAACTACTGCAAGACAAACTTATGCAGTAAAACTTGCATCAGCACCTAGTGCAGCTTATGATGCAGATGAAAAGATAACACAAACAACAACTGGTGCAGTTGGTAGAGTTGTTGAATTTGATGCAACAAATAATATCATTTACTATACACAAGAAAGATATGCAAACTATGGTATTGATAGTGATGGTAATCAAACTGCATTTAGTGGTGCAAATGTAATTACAGGTGCAGATTCTGGTGGAACAGGAACACCATCTGCAACTGCATCTGAATCAGTAACACTTGCAGGTGGTTCATCAATAACTTTTAGTTCTGGATATGCTAATCCAGAATTAGAACCTGATAGTGGTAAGATTTTATATGTTGAAAATCGTAGACCAATATCAAGAGCTTCTGACCAAACCGAAGATATTAAAGTAATAGTGGAATTTTAAAAAATGCAAAAGACAAACTTAAATGTATCCCCATACTATGATGACTTTACAGAAAGTAAAGACTTTCATAGAGTTTTATTCAGACCAGGCTTTTCTGTTCAAGCAAGAGAGTTAACACAACTTCAAAGCATATTACAGAATCAAATTGAAAGACATGGTCGTCATGTTTTCAAAGAAGGCACATTAGTAATACCTGGCGCTATTGGTTTTACAGATGATTATTATGCTGTAAAATTACAATCACAATATCAATCAAATGATATATCAGGATACATTAGTCAGTATGTCGGTAAAATTATTACTGGTACTTCATCTGGTGTAAAGGCAGAAGTTATTCAAGCAGTTGCTGCTACAACAGA
>Ga0070749_10003288_pt1 | contig 10822 bp, 7 predicted proteins | sample VirMetDEL_Nov_18_FD_75180 | JGI IMG/M metagenome (GOLD analysis project Ga0070749, IMG submission 75180) | Aqueous microbial communities from the Delaware River and Bay under freshwater to marine salinity gradient to study organic matter... | ecosystem: Environmental > Aquatic > Marine > Coastal...
CTAGCGCATGAGATTGCGACAATGGCTGAGAAACAAGCACACGAAGCAGCTATGGCACAGGTGGAAGTTAATAAAGCAGAAGCCCAACATAGAAGCCTTTTTGTGGCGGGCTGGAGGCCTTTTGTTGGCTGGATTTGCGCTGTTGCACTTGGGTACCATTTTGTACTTAATCCTATCATTCTATTCGGTGCTGGGTGGGCTGGGGTAGAAATACCAGAATTACCCGCATTTGATATGGACAGCTTGATGACTGTCCTACTAGGTATGCTCGGTTTGGGTGGCCTTAGAAGTTATGAAAAATCAAAAGGATTAACTAAATGAAGGAAAACTTTGGTCATTGCTTAGATATGTTATTGAGACACGAAGGTAGTTTTGTAGACCACCCTCGTGATCCCGGTGGTATGACTAATTTAGGTGTTACACTAGCGACTTATGAGGAGTTTGTGAACCGTGATGTAACAGAAGATGAAATGAGAAACCTTACTCCTGAAGATGTAGCTCCTGTTTATAAACAGAAATACTGGGATAAAATATGGGGTGATGAATTACCTAGCGGTATAGATTGGTCTGTGTTTGACTGGGCTGTAAACAGTGGGCCGGGGAGATCGGTTAAGGCACTACAACGTATTGTGGGTTCTTCGCCTGATGGGGCTATAGGGCCTAAGACGTTAGAAAAAGTTTACGAAGCTGATGTGCATGATGTAATAAAGAAAATGCACTCGGCACGACAAGAGTTCTATGAAAGTCTTAGAACTTTTGATACATTTGGAATAGGTTGGACTAGAAGAAATAAAGAAACTCTAGACCAAGCATTGGAGATGGTGTAGATGGCATCAGTAAAGTTAATTAAGTTCTTAGGTGAAGCTCCGAAGATTTCTTCTGAGTTGTTACCTGACGGCGCAGCACAAACAGCTTTTAATGTAAAGTTGTATTCAGGTGATCTGTTGCCTTATCGTACCCCTGTGATAGTTGACAGCACAGAGCGTACAGGAACTATTAAGACTTTACATGCGCTTAAAAATCCATCAACTAATACTAATGTCTGGCTATCGTGGCTTACTGAAGTTGACGTTGCTACTGCTAGTGACTCAGGAGATGATGAGCAACGATTTTATTATACAGGTGATGGTGTACCTAAAGTATCTAACTATGAGTTAGCTACTAATGGTTCTGAACCTTATCCTGTTACTAATGGTTATTATGAACTAGGTTTACCACTACCTGATACTGAGCCTGTTAACACAGCAGTATCTTTTAGTGTGGTTAGTGCTACGCATTATGAACGTGACTCAGGTAACACAGCTACGTTTTATGGTGGTTCTGCACATAATCTTCGTTCAGGTAACGTTATAACTGTTCGTGACTTTGGTACTTCTGATGAAGCCAAATCTTTTAATGCTACTAACGTAGAAATTACAGTTATTAATTCTACTGACTTCCAGTATTTTAGCCCCGGTGACGCAGTATCTAAAACTGCAAACACTACAGGTCGAGCTGATCTTGCGGGTAACACACAAATTAGAACTTACATATATACATGGGTAACACCATGGGATGAAGAATCCATACCAAGTTTACCTTCTAACGAGTCTTATATTAAAGAAGGACAAGGTTCTACTGTAAGTAATTTACCTACTGCCCCACCATCAGGACAAAATTTTATTAGAGGTATTAGACTTTATCGAAGTGTTGTATCAGCTTCTGTTACTGATTACTTCTTGTTAGGAACTTTATGGTTTCCTAGAACTGTAACTGAAGTCTCTAGAACAAGTAATGTATCTACTGTTAAATTTGATGACCACCATAATTTTATTGTGGATGATCGTTTTAAAATAAGTGGTTGTTCAGATTCTTCTTTTGATATTACAGACGGCGTAGTTACAGAAGTAGTTGATGACTATACTATTAAGTATGCTCAAACTGCTAGTGATGTAGGTACTACAGCTGCTACTTCTGGCACTATGTATCACGATGTTTCTGAACTTGCTACCAGTTCAGCTAGATACTGGGGTGACGGCAGTTATAATTTTACTGATGATTTTCTTGTATCAGGTCTAACAACGATTGTCCCATCAGAAAATTATGATGCGCCTCCTTCTGATATGCAGGGTCTTAAAGCAGCACATAATAATATCCTTGTAGGGTTTACTAGTAACCAGTTATGTTTTTCATTTCCTGATAAACCACATGCTTGGCCTGAAATATATAGAATGACGTTTGAGTCTGAGATTGTAGCTATTCAGCCAAACGCAGGTTACGTTACAGTTCTAACAAAAGATTACCCATATCAAGTTTCTGGTAACGACCCAGCAACTATGGTGTCATCTCGTATTGATACACTGTATCCATGTTTATCTAAACGATCAGTTGTTAATATGGGTTATGGTATTGTATGGGCTACTCATGGTGGTCTTGCTGTATTCTCACCATCTACAGGTATTGACCTTATTACTAAGTTTGTCCACGATTGGGATACATGGAATGATACTTTAGACCCGTCTACTCTTATAGGTCATTTTTATAATGGTAAATATTTTGGGTCACACAGTTCTAGTTCGTTTATTTTTGAACGTGATGATAAAGTAGGTGGGTTTTTTGTAAGTATTGAATATCTATTTACTGCTGCTTATACCGATACAGAAACAGGAATCATGTATTATGTTGCAGGTAGTAACGGAGATATCTATGAATGGGATAATGCAAACCAAATTCTTTCCCCACTTGAATGGAAATCTAAAACACTAGTAACTAAGGATTATATTAACTTAGGTGCTGCTAGAGTTATTGCAGACTTCCAAACTCCTGACGCTGAAGCTGCAAATATCCAAGCATATAATAATAGTGTTCCTGCATATAACAACGCTATATGGGCTAAAAGTATTCAGTTAGGTTGTGTTAATGGGCCAACTGACTATCTTGACGCAGGCACTCCTGTAAATAATTTTGGTTTTTTAAACGCATTTCCTATAAATGGAGATGGCCAAACTCGTAATCTAAAAGACTTGACAGGTGTGTTACCTGTTACATTTAAACTATGGGCAGATAAAACCTTGATATTTCAAGCAACTGTAAGTTCTAGTGATATATTTAGATTGCCTAGTGGCTACAGATCGGATACATTCGAAGTAGGTGTATCTGGTTCGTCTAGAATTAGAGCTATTCACTTTGGTGAAACGCCTTATGGATTGAGGGCGGTGTAATGGCTAGATTTACAGCAATACCAGCAGTACCACAAGGAGGTATAACTGACTGGCAAAGTACTTTGATTAGCTCTGTAAAAGAGAATGTGGAGCTATTAACAGGACTTCGTGGTGAGTCTGATCTTCAGAGTAAAGCAGTTACTCAAGGTCAAGTTACCATTAAGCAAATGTCTGAACAAGACATGAAACAAGTAAGTGCAAAAGGCGCTGGGTTTACTATTAGTGGACAAGAGGTGGCAGGACTTGATGATTATGGTAAACTTATTACAGATGTGCAAACTTTAGCAAATGACCTAGCATATACTAGGGCGGTGTTAAATGCACTTATTAGACAAATAAAAGGAGAGTAAGCTAATGGCAAACTATACTGACCAACCAATACCCGGAATAGCTACTGATCCAAACGCAGCAGTTAGTCCGTCCGGTTTAGTGGGCGGTGGTGTAGCTGGTGCTATGGGTGCTGTTCCGTCTTCGACTTCTTTGGATTTACCTGCGTCTATCCAAAGTTTAATCGAAATGCCCACAGCAGGAATTGCTGAAGGGGCTGTACAACCAATACAAACTGGTACTGTGTCGCAAGACCCTAATTATCCAGTACTAGATTTTAGAATGCAACCAACATATGAGCAAGGTGGCATGGTAGGCCCAATGGGTATGCCTGTTAGACCTGCAGGTGTGCAGCCACAAAGCGCACCAATGATGAATCCTCAGATGTTAGAGATGCAAGTTAATGAAATGCTATCGCAGAATCCTGAAATTGTAGCTAGACTACGAGCAGGTATTGAAGCAGGTATTCAATCAGGGGAACTAGACCCTAACGAACTTAACACTATTATACAGTTAGCAAAAACTGTAATGCAAAATCCTGAGATGTATCCGCAGATTAGACAGATGGCTATTGCTAGAGGTATCGCAACTGACGCTGATCTACCTGCAGAGTATGACCAAGGTTTGATTATTGCAATCCTTGCAGCAGCTAAATCAATGGAAGCAGATGTTCAGTTTGAAGGACAAGCACAACAACCTCCTATGCCACAACCCCAAGCTCCAGTTCAAGAAATGGAATATGGCGGTATGGTTTATGGCCCATCACATGATGAAGGTGGTGTGCGTGTAAAAATGAAAGGCGGCGGTGAGATTGAAGTAGAAGGTGGCGAATACGTTATCCCTAAAGATATTGTAAAGCGTAAAGGCACTGACTTCTTTGATAAAATGCTAGCAGAGAAAGAAAACAAAAAAGGATCAGACACAGCATGAGCTTACAAGTAGTGCATAAAGAAGAACCAGAACTAAAATATGAACCTCAGTTGTTATCAACTAAGGAACTAATTGATAAGTACTGGGGGCAATGTGCGCCACTAATTGACGAATGTATCAAACGTGCAATGCACGGTGAGATGCTTGTGGAAGATTTATATACCAGAGCACTGAAAGGTGAAGTCTTTATCATTGTTGCAAAAAACGATGAAACTGAAGTTCCTAGTGTTAAACTAGTAATAGTTTTGGAACTTGTAAATTACCCTAGGTTTACAGCTATGAATGTTGTAGCTTTAGGTGGAAAAGACTTAAAAAACCTGATACAAATGTATTGGAAAGATGTTTGTAGTTGGGCGAAAGTGTGTGGTGTAAGAAAAATTGAATGTTCGGTACATCCAGCGATGGAAAGAATTTTACTATCACAAGGGTTCGAACGTCATTATGTCCAATTACGACAGGATTTAACGGAGGTCTAAACTATGCAAACTATAAACCCATTAGTAGTTTCAGTTGGCCCCACAGCTGGTACTACTCCTATATATCCGATACAGCCTACCGAACACGGAGGTGGTGTCAAAAAAGTTGTTGCAGTAGCAGCAGCTATTATTATTCCAGTTGCAGCGCCAGCTATTGCTAGCTCGATTGCTGCTTCAGGTGTACTTGGGGCAAGTATAAGTGCCGCAATGACTACGACTGCAGGTGCAGTTATTAGTTCAGCAATTACAGGCGCAGCCCTAGGTGCTGTCACAGCTAAAGTTACAGGTCAAAGTGTTAAAGCTGGAGCTATTATGGGTGCCCTTGGTGGCGGCTTCGGTGGATACAGGTCAGCAGCAGCAGGTACATTTGGTACGCCGCAAGGTGGTGTCAGTGCTACTGCAGATAGATATCTTGGTACTAACTTCAGTGGTCAACCAACTACTCCTGACGGTACTATGGTTCAAACAGATGGACAAGTAATACAAACAGGAGGAGCACAAACTGACGGAACACTTGTAAAAACTGGAACAGAAGTAGGTGCTGGAGAGACAGCTTCTAAAACATTTTTGGAAAAACTTAGTGAAGTTCCTTCGACAATCGTAGATAAGGTTACTAATCCAGATACTCTTGCTAACATGACATTGATGGCAGGTGGTCAGTTGCTTGCAACTGCTTTGATTCCTCCGGGGTCAATGCCTGAACTATCAGCAGAAGAACAACAGGTTATGGATCAGTACAAGCAAGAACTTGCTGTCCTTAAAGAAACTAACGAAGCAGCGTTTAATGCTAAGATGGACGCAGCTAAACAATATCTTGTACAAGCTGGTTATTTCTCTCCAGAGTACTTCGGTCTACAAGCAGCTAATAAGGCTGCAGTTGAGTCTGAGCGTAAGATGAGAGAGTACAGACGTACAGCAGGGCTTACTGATTTCCGTAGCACAGGTAGAAATGCAGGAGAAGAAAGACGATTTGCTCTTGATTCCGCAAGAAATGTTCAGTCTGCTTATGATACCGGATTCCAAAAAGGTATGACTGCTAAAGACGCAGCACTAAAAACTGGTTACGGTATGATCCCCGGAGCAGATGCTACATATGCTAATGCACTAGCAAACCTAGGCAACATGTACTCGGCTCGTAGAGGTGAAGCTGATAAGCAGCGAGAAAATATTACTAGCTTCTTCGGAAGGCTAGCAACAACATCTGGTAATTCTAGTAAAGATAAAAAAGCACTAGAAGATACTGTGCCTAAGGATGAAAAAGAAATTAATACTTCAGGTTCAGGTCTAGATACTTCATCTTATCGGATGGCCTAGGGGGGAAAAAGATGGCAGGATTGCGAGGGTTTGTAGGAACTGCGTTAGGCCAAGACGCTGACGCTTTTAATCGTGGTGCAAGACTAGAGAGTGATCTTCAGGATTTACAACGTAAAAACCAAGCCCGTCTTAATATGCAGGATTATGCACCCGGAGTGCAGCTTCCTAATATTGCCTTGCGCGATCAGCCTAATTTAGATTCTAGTGGGTTTGGTTCGGATCAACTTTATATCCCACCTCCACCACCTGAAGAAAAACCTAAAGGGCCAGAGAAGATTGTTGTACCTGAAATAGAAGGGGACGGTGCTAAACCAGTTGTGCCTGATGCAGTCGGGCCTAAGATTACTGATAGCCAAGATGGTACTAAAACTATTGAACCTGCCGAAACTAAGACAGGCAAAGAAAACTATTTAGAAGGGACTAACGTACAACCTAGTCACTTAACTATTCCTGATTACAACCCTGATGCTGACTTTGATATGTCAAAAGTCGGTATGAGTGGCACTCCTGATATTACTCAGGTTGATTCTCAGTCATCTCAGTTCATGCAAAGTCTTGATAAGATGTTTGCTAATGGTGACTTTGCAGCAATCATGAGTAGAATTCAAACTCGTATTGCTACAGGTTATGGGGATATGCTTGCATCTTCTCCTGCTGGGCGTATGTATGGTTATTTCTTTGATGACCCTGATGAAGTAGAACAACGTAAAGCAAGTAAAGAAGCACTTGATTGGTATCAATCTAAAGATGCTTTAAAGTATTTCCAACAGAACCCTAATCAACTTCAATGGGCTGCACTAGACCCTATTGGTTATCACAAGACTTTCGTTGAAGAAGCACCTCTAAGAGAAGACAGAGCTGTTACAAAGAAATCAGCTAAGACAGCAGATACTATTGTTACAGCTAGACTTAAAGATTTAACTACAGGATTTAGTCAACCATCATCTGCAGATGTATTAAATTATTCTAAGATAATCGGTTTTGATACTGCGTTTTCTCTAGCAATTCTAGGTATTGAATCAGATTTTGGTAGGGTTGATACAGCACCTAAAGAGTTTGAACTTAAGAATGGTAGTAAAGTTACCATTCAAGGGCCTATGCAGGTCGCTGATTCTACGTTCCAACACATGAAAGGTTGGTACACAAACCCAACAAACATTAAGAAATATGGTATTTCGCAACAGGTTCAGCAGCTTGCTGCATCGTTAGACCCAACTAATCCTCAACACCAGATAGCTGCAGGTATCTTATATCTGAAGTATGGTGAATATATTGGTGTACCTAAGAACTTGCTTGCTGCAGGTTATCAAGGTGGTATGGAAGGAACCCTTAAACGAGGTACTCCTTCTGTAGCTAATGACGGGTCGCTTACAAACAATGATTATAACTCTGCAGTAATTAGAATCTACAACGGTATGTTGGATCAGTTTCCAACTGCGTTTGGAACTACAACTGCTAGCTCTACTACCGTTAGTACAAATAACCAAGCTGGTTTGAAATTACCTGATCTTACAGGTGATGATAGACAAACAGCAATGGATCGTATGAACGAACTTGGTAAGCTAATTGCTGATCCAAATACTCCAGCTGCTGATAAGACAACTTATATTACAGAATATAACCAGCTTAAAGTTAAGCTAAATGCTGGTGTAGGCGATCAAGTTACAACTAAAGTAGAAACAGAAGCTAAGTCTAATAATGCAGATAACACAGCTGTTGCTACTGACAATGTTAGTTCTCTACAAACAGTTGATTCAGGTAAAGTCACCACTGGTGACCAAGTTGGTGTTGATTTAGGTAGCGGTAATCTAGGTGCTGGTGATACACCTAAAGATAAAAGTATTGATACCCCTGCGGTTTATATCCAGAACCCATCAAAAGTTACTTATGATATGGAGCAGGCTAAAAAAACTAGAACTGAAGCGGTTCAGATTTTCCAAATTGCCCAGAAGAAATCGCAGGAATACAAACGAATTGCAGAAATCTACAGAATTTCAGGTGATATAGATAACTTTCTTAAGTATAAAGAAGCAGCAGAAGGTATGCTAACTGGCCTTGTAACTGCTAGAGATACTGTAACTAAGATAGACCAAGGTATGGTTTATCTGCAAGGTATGCAGGGTCTTAATGATTTAAGGTATGGTAACAATACCAACCGTTTGTCTATGGTCTGGTCTATGTATTCAGGCAGGGATGTACGAATTGTTCCACGTTCTGATGGTAAGTTTAATCTACAGATGGATGGTACTGTGGTACAAGAAGGTATGAGTATGCGAGAGATATCTCACTTAGCTCAGCTTCAGTTCGATTCATCATACAAGACTCAGATTAACCAAGTTGCTGCTGAGAAATCTATGAAGATTTTTGATGCACAGCTAGATATGACGAAAGAACAACAGAAAATTAATGCAGAACTTATTAAACTCAAGGTTGATAAAGAACTATCATCTAAAGCTGATGCACTATTAGAACAGATTAAGATGATGAAGGGTGAGTTTAAAGCTATTGGTGATGGTTCTGGTAAAGGTATTGTGCAAATAGGTTCTGAGGTTTACTTATTTGATCCATTGATGGAACATACTAAACCTAATGGTGATAAGTATTATGCACCGGGAACTAAGAAAATATCTCTTGCTGATGGAATAAGTTTAATCTCTGGGTCGGCTTCATCAGGCAACCCATATTTAACATCAAATGTACAGAGTGTAATAAATAGCGGAGCAAAATAACATGGCAAAAGCTGGACTCTCATTCGGCAGCATTCCACTAAATGCCATGGATATAAATCCAGTAGGTAATCCTTACGATCCCCAACCAGATATTGGCGTAGGTAACCTTAATACATCTATGGCGGATACAGCCGCATTAGGTGAAGCCATTATTAAATCATCTCAGTTTGAAATGCCTGAGATGCTTAAGCCTAAAACATCTGGGCCTCAGGTTCTCTATGATCCTAATGCTAATAAGATGTTTGTGAATGGTGCTATGTTTGATGCTGATGATGCACAATCAGCAATGGATTCAGTACCCTACATTCAACAGCCAAGAGCAGATGCACCCGCTGGCTATAACTGGCAGGTTGTAGAACCACAAGTTTATGATGAGTATATAGGCGGAATCAGAAACCCTGATTGGGGTACGCTGATGAAACGTAACTTTGAAATTGGTGGTAGTAATCTAAAACTTCTTGGTGGTAGAGCTGCTCAGTTCTTTGGTGCAGAAGAAACAGGTCAGGCTTGGGTTAATGAAGCAGTTAAAGAACTGTACTATAACCAACCATTCCAACGTGAATTTACTAACATAGAATTTGGTGATTCTGAATCTCATGGTGCGCTCGATTGGTTTGTAGCTAACCTTGCACAGCAAGGGCCAATGCTTATTGAGTCTGTTGCATCTGCATTAATAGGTGCAACTGCAGGAGCTATTACAACTGGTACTCCATTTGGTGCTGTAGGTGGTGCAATCCTAAGTACTATGGGTAAAGAGTCTTTCAAACGAGCAGTTCTTGTAGCTGCTAAGAAGTATATGAAAGGACAGGCTCTTACTAACGGTGAGAGAAAACTTCTTCGTGAAGTCGCAGGTCTTACTGGTGTAGCACAGCTTAAAAATCCTAAGATTTTTGTAGTGAATCCTGCAGGACAGGCAGCACTTAAACGAAATACTTTTGGTATCAGATCACAAATTGATGACGCAATCCTAGCAGGCGCACAAAAAGTTAATAGAGTTGGTAGAAACCAAGCTATGGTAGGTGGTGCAGCAATAGGTTCAGGCGTCAGTTCTTATGGTATTGGCCTTGGTGACATCTATGGTGAGGTAAGAGACACAGGTGTAGGTGACCGATGGACAGCCGCATTAGGTGCTGTTCCATATGCTGCTTTAGAATCTCTATCTGAATTTTTTCTAGCTGGTAAAATTTTTGGTGTACCTAATTCTGTACTATCTCCAGCTGCTATGGCTAGAGGTGGAATTGCTAAGCGAGCAGGTAAAGGTTTCGCAGTAGGTGCTACTCTTGAAGGTGTAACAGAAGCTGCCCAAGAAACTATCCTACTTGCAGGTACAGACCAGTTTGATTTAAATGATAAACAAGTAATTAACAGACTTATTAACGCTTTTGCGGCAGGTGCTGCAGTAGGTGGCCCAATAGGTTCAGTAGCTAATACTCTTAAGAAGGGTGAAGCAACCAATCTACTACAGATTGAACAGAATCCTGAACCACCTTCTAGCACTACCCCAGTTGATCCAGAGAATCCTAATCCGAATCCACTAGGTGGCGCGGTTGTAGGCGCATTGCCAGCCCCTCCCTCTGTCGCAGGTGCCCTCCCAGCCCCTAGTGGAACTCAAATGGAGTTATTTTCTGCTGAAGAAATGGGACAAGGTCAGGCCCCGGCAGCAACACCGACAGTTACACCACAACAACCTGTCACAACACAGGCACCTATTGTTGCAAATGAGCAACAGGGTGGCACAAACAACACAATAGAACAGGCTCTAAAGAACCAAACAGTTGTAGTTGATCCTGCAGGACAGGCTGTGCCTACGTCAAATCAGGCACTAGAAGACCAAGTTACTGGTCAG
>Ga0070749_10003290_pt1 | contig 10818 bp, 10 predicted proteins | sample VirMetDEL_Nov_18_FD_75180 | JGI IMG/M metagenome (GOLD analysis project Ga0070749, IMG submission 75180) | Aqueous microbial communities from the Delaware River and Bay under freshwater to marine salinity gradient to study organic matter... | ecosystem: Environmental > Aquatic > Marine >...
ATATTCAAAACATGCTCTCCAATTCAGGAATAAAATCTAGGATATTTTCTTTTCTAATAGCATCTAACTGTTGGGTTTTTTGTACAAATTGCAGTTGTAAATGACTGTTATCAGTTGAATCTAAATAATTTAATGCACTTTCAAAACCAACTGTTGCTCGATTTAAATGATCCAATGGACGCAACCAATTTAAATGTGCATCAAACTTTGATTTGATTTGCTCTTTTAATTCTGCGCCTGCGATATCAATTCTATAGTATGCAGGATCTTGTAGTATGTTCACATTTAAATCCTGTGGTTTTATAAAACCTTTTTCCACCCAATCACGATGAAAGTCTGGCAAATGTAGTGCATTCATAATGCTTAGTGTAGGGCTAATGTAAAAATCAACATCAGGACAGGTTTGCATCATTTGTTTGCGATTTTCTTCTACTGTATTCCATTTGGTGCCTTTGCGGATGTACTCTGCACGATCTCCCATTGCGTCTAAACTGGCACCTACTGCAACACTGTCAAACCGTTTCCAGTAATCAAACACACTACGATCTTTTAACTTGACATGTGTAAAGTTAGTGTTGTATATTAGGCGTACATCGAATCTGCCTCTGCGTTCTAGTTCTTCAAGAATAAGATAGTGTTCCTCCATCATGAGAGGCTCGCCACCAGCAAAATAGATTTGCTCTACATAATCGAGATGCGGCTCTAGTTGCTCCCACATGTCAGTTTCGTAACGACCAGCAAAGTTTAGTGCAGTATTGTGTTTTGCATAATCTTCTCCAGCAAGGGCCACTTGATCTTTGAACCAATTACTGCTGAAAATATGTCCACAGCTTCTACAACTGAGATTACACAAATTACTAAAACGGATGTCCCAATAGCTCATATGGAACTCAGGACGATCAGTTAGTATTACATCTTTAATTTTATGTCCGTGATGCTTGTTAGAACTTTGTCGTCCAGAAAAGAACCCACTGGATTCTTGCTCATAACATCTAGCGCAGTAATCGTTTTCAGTACCAGTGAGCATGTCTGTTCTTAATTGATTCATACGTTCGCTGTGCCATAGTTCTTCTAGACTGTGCTGTTTTGTAGTGCCCACAGGACCCACTGCCATTTCAGCATGACAGCAAGGCCAAGTTTCTCCTGTAGGGTATGCATGCAAGTGTATCCAAGGATACATGCAAAATGTTTTGCTTTCAGTTAGCAAAAAACGTTCTTGCTCTGAGAGAGCATCTTTGCTTATCTTTATTGGATCACTGCTATTGTAATCATAGCCCATTGTACCACTCCGCTAGGCTAGGAAAAGTTTTGGTAAAGTTTTTATTACGGCGTTGGTCATACTGGCTATAGAACTGTTTAAAGTCATTATGCAGACGTGGCATCTCAAAACTATCACTGTGTGGTGTTTTCACAACATCTAAATAATCAATAAGACGTTTTAAATGATTACGCTCGTGGTTTTGTATGTTTGCATTATGTCCATTGGTATCGAGCCAAGCCTGTAATCTGTCACAATGATGCATGCGTATATCATCAGGTAAAACCAATGGTGATTGAAAACTTGGAAAGCGCAATATGTTCAGCGTAAAGTTTGGAAAATCAGCACCGTAACGATTTTTGTAGTCGAGCATAACGTCTAAAAATTCAGGAAGAGTTTCTAAACAAAGGGCATTAATTGTGTTCATCACATGCAATGCTCGCACTTTTTTACTTTCTATTAGGTATTGTAAATTACCAAGCCATTGCTCCCAGTCTAGGCCATCCCTTATATACTCAGCCTGTGATCCTATACTTTCGTTGCTGGTATAAATGTCAAGCTCAAGTCCTTCAGTAGATTCTAACAGTTGCTCGAGTTTTTCTTGCTCAAAGCCAAGATTACTATTGATGGCCAATGAAGTTTTAGTACGTCCAGGATTGTTTTTAAACCAGTCAATCAGTTTCCAGGTATGTCCGCTCATCAGTGGCTCACCACCTGTGATTCGCAATTCACTCAGCGTCTTGTGTAAATCTGTTTCCCACCAGTCAAAGAATGCGTCCACGTATGGGTTGCTTTCTGTAATTTTATACAGTTGTGCTGAATCGTGCTTGTGTGTAAAGTGATTGCGTCCGTCACTGATTAAGTTTTCATATGGACCGTTGCGTATATCTTTGACCCAGGTTGTGCTGAATGCAGGATTGCAATAACTGCAAGCAAACTGACAAGTTCTATCGAATGCTATTTCAAGGGTCTTAAGATTTACATCTTCGTCTGCTGGTAAATTTTTTGCTGCAATTAGATCTTCAGGTGCATAGATTTTGCTTTTATAGACTCTGTCGCTTACAGCGTCCCGCTCCATGTCTTCAATTTTCCAGCAGTATTCGCAACCAGGTGGACGCTCTCCTGCTTGCATCATTGCACGATCTGCTTTCTTTTGATCAGTATTGTGAAGCAGCCTAGGGTTAGCCCTGACCTTATCAGACTCCACTAAATGGGCCGGAGGGTGGTGGCAACTAGTAGTCATTCCACTGCCCAACCAAATGGTAGCATTATACCACTTGGCTCCACAAAAACTTGCGCTCAAGTTGTCTAAAACTTGTTGCTTGTATTCAGAATCTGAGCCCCAGGTTGACCAGATCCATGCAGGTTTAGCAGGGTCACCATACTCGTGTCCAATTCTATTTGGCTTTTTTAAATTTTTCATTTCAAGTTGATTGCCTTGTTCAGATTGTGTATCGTTGTGCCAATTGGTCCAAAGTTCATCAACTAATTGATAATTGAGATCTAGTTTTAGTGCCGTGTCGATGCGTTTTACCTGCTGTATAAACAAGTTTTTATCAAACAAATGACTGAAAGGAACTTCAATTACTTTATCTTTGTACAGGTTACGCACCTGTGCCATGGCTTCTTGCATGTAACCTTGAACAACTGCCCACCCAAGATTTCCAGAGTCATTATTTAAATATGGTTGATTTAAGGTATTGATTTCTTCAAGCGTGTTTGTTATGCAGACTATATGCGGCCAGCTCAATGGATCCCACAGATTAGCTGCTTGTTCCTCTTGTAAAAATACATGTGGACGATGTGCGTACACTAGCTTTTGGTCGCTGGCTTGATACTCGAGAAAGTCGTCGTAACCCCACATAAATTTTAAAATCGCAGAGTACTCATTCTGCCGCCATTGATTTACAATAAACCTACGGTTTACATAAAATCTTTCCTGGGCGGTTAAACGTAATTTTGGTTGATCAATGTCATGAACATTTTCATGCAATATAAGTGGAATCGTACTTTCACTGAGTGTGAGCGTTCGGTGTAGTAAACTACCAGTATTGTCATGATGATATATTATTGCCGCTGATAACATAGTGTATGTATTAACTCGCAAACACGTTGTGCATTTTATGTTTTTGTTCTGCGCTGAATTCTAATAGACGCTGTTTATTATAGCGTAAATCAGGCAACATGTCGATATACATTTGCTCAACTTGTGATTGAGGCATGTCCACCAGGTGGTTTATAACATCCATTAGTGCATTGTGTTGCCCGGCAGTTTCCACAGGCAAATGATCCCAATAATGATTGAATGTACGAAAGCCTCTGTCTCTAAGCCACTGGTATGATCTTGGGTTGCCGTGTATGTGAAAAGGACGCAGTCCAACCATTGGCTTCCAAATTTTTTCAGTCATAAACACAGGCTTCCATTCGTCAAATTCAGTTTCACTAACAACATTTAGAAAATGATTTTGCCATAAATCTAAACGACCTACTGTGAGTAGATCATTGGGAACGCCTGCATAGTCGTCGTGATCGCCTTGTGTTTGATTATACGCCGCAGGGAGATCGTCTATTGTCATTGGCACAACATCTAATCCTTGATGCCAATTTTGTCCATCTTTTGATACTCCTCCCAGTGTCACAATGCCACGAGCGAGTAGATGGGGCTGTTCTCTAAGTATGTTTGTTATTTCGACTCGATGCAACCTTGGTTTTCTTTGATACAGCATGTAGGCAAAATCAGCACTTTGCATCAGTACCTGTTCTTCTTTATACTCAGGCATGCGGTCGTTTGCAATCAAAGCATGAAAGTTCCATTCATACTCACTGTTTTCATACATGCCAATCCTGTGTACGTTTTTAATTTTGTACTTGCTGACTATTTTTTCAAAGTCTTCTGGCAATAGATATTCTGGATCAATAACACACAGCAAAAATAAATTGTCGAATTCGCCTTCTAATGACATGGCTTCTGTCCAACAGGGGTTGTCAAATTGACTTCCAAACCATGTGGTGTTTATAAGCAAGTTGCGTTGATTAGGAAAATGCTGGTCAATTTGTTCGTGTGTGCTGTTTAAAATTTCTAACTCGTCGTTGCCATAAGGCCAATGCAACGGAAAGTGTGTGCCTATTCTTGTGACCATTGCACCATCTTGCTCACGCCATACTCAAGTGTTGTATCACAACTTAAACCAAGACTGTTTAACAGTTTGGTACTACCAACTCGGTGACCTGCACCCTCGGGTTCATCTGTTTGTGTTTTAACTGGAACTGTGACACCATGCACTGCCTTATAAACTGTTTCAGCAACCTCTAAAAATGAAATTGCTTTGCCTGTTGCAATATTAACTGTAATACTATCCGTCCTATGCAATAGATGTTCAAAAACAACCAATGCGTCATCGATATAAACCCAATCACGTGTTTGTGTTCCGCTTCCCCATACACTGCATTCTCCTTCTTTTGCCCGTTGTATAATAGCAGGTAAAGGATAATCCATTTCTTGTCCCGGGCCATAGATACTAAATGGTCGCATTATCATTACAGGAATGTTTAGTGTCTTCAACATGCTTTCTGCAACAACCTTGCTTAATCCATAAAGATCGAATAGTTCTGTTGTTCCAAACTGTTCTTCGTGCATTGGAGTGTTGGGAGTTTGTTGCAAGTGCAGTGGATATGCAGCACAACTGCTAGGATATACAATTTTTTTGCACCATTGCTCAGCCCATTCAAAAGTTTTTCGATCGAGCTCGATGTTTTCTGCAATTAGCCATTTATTATTGTCGATGCCTTTGCGTCCGCCAACAAAGGCAGCAAAATGAAATAAACAATCAAAATGTTCATAGGGCAAGTTACGCCTTACATCTTGTGTAAATGCAGTAACTTCATGGCCTTTATTTCTTAAGTATTCTACCGTGTTGCTTCCTAAGAAGCCTCCAGCACCTGTAACTATAACTTTCATGTATGTAATTATCCTTAGCTATTATTGGCTAGATATTTGCAGTCATTCCACCACTCAGCCATTTCTGGAAATGTTTTTAAAAAGTCTGTACCTCTGCGTCTGTCATGTTCACTGAAAAACCTGTAGAAGTCTGCCTTGTTTGCATTGATAAAATCAGCAGGCAGTTTTTCACCATCCTGCATCCAGGCCAAGTCCCTGTCTAATCTGCGCACTTCATAATCTTTAAACCCTTTGAATCTGCGTTCAGGTGTTTCTACATTGTGCATCATCCACATAAGCAGTCTTTCCATTTCCATTGCATAACTGTAGGGTAATATTTGCATGCTTTGCCAACTTGGTGTACGCAACACTGGAGTATCAAACCACACACGTTGATATGTGTGGCTATAGGTTTCACGCAGTCCTTGGATTGCAACCAGCAGCTCTTTTAAACTGCTTACGCTGAGATTGTTCATGGTAATAATAAAGGTAATACTGCTACGATAGGGAATGTCTTCTAAGAATTCGTTCACCCTGTCCCACAGCAGTTCAAAGTCCAAGCCGTTGCGAATATATTCAGCACGTTGCATCCAAGCATCCACGCTGACATATTGCATGAAATGTTCCACACGATCTTGTTCGCAGATACGTTGCACATATGACTTGTATTTTTGCCATAGTTTGTCTTCTACGCTGAAGTTACTGGTAACATTTAGGTGTAGCTTTGGATTATCATGTTCTAGTACATAATCAAACACGCGATATGTGTTCTTGTCCATGAGAGGCTCGCCGCCGGTCATGCGGAAATGCTCCAGTTCAGGATACAGTTCAGGCCACCATTCCCAAAATGCTTCTACGTAGGGATTGTACTCTCTTGCTGGTATAGGACGTCGTGCGCCACGAAAGTAAGTAGGGTCGTTGTGTGGTGTGGTAGTAGGAAACGCTCCGTGTTGCTCTACTTCAGCCATCCAACTGCTACTAAATTGAGGACTACAATAACTGCATTTCAGGTTACAAGCACTGTTAAAGTTTACTTCAACATAACTAGGTATTACATCTTCGTCGCCAGTACTGGTTGCGATAATATCAAAATCTTTCATCGCCCAGGGCTCGCCACTGCGATAATGCCTGTCACTGAGCTTGCCATTGTCTTCCATTGCCCAACAATAACTGCATTCACTTGGGCGTTCGCCGCTTAACATGATCTTGCGTTGTTCTTTTTTATGCGGTGTGTTATGCAATGCGCTTGGATTGTGTTCTAGTGTCGATGCATCGATTTGATGTAACGGTGGATGATAGCAACTGTTGTTCATACCATTGGTTAGGTGTAAACTAACTTGCTTCCATTTAGCCAAGCAGAAACTTGGACTTACAGTGTCTAGCTTTTGCTGGGCACGTTCAGCGTCACTGAGAAAATCACTTTTAAAATTTTTGTCAACACCATCGCCTTTATTTTGCATTGCGGAATACCTCAAAATCATCTTCTGTTAACGACAAAAAATGTTTATGATTGTGTTCTAGTACTTCGGACATTTCACTATACATCGCCCTAACGTCTGCTGAAGAAAGTGTGTCTATTATTTTTACAATTTCTTGCAGTGCATAGCAGGTGTCATCTTGATCGTACCCTTCGTCCCACCATTCATTGAATGTTTGAAATCCTAGTTCTTGTAGTCTAGCAAGAAAATATTTTGGCCCTTGCATTAAAAATGGAGTTTGCATCACAATAGGTCTCCAGGTTTTTTCAGTTGGAAAAAAAGTGTTGCCAGAGAAATATGTTTCACAGACAATATCAACAAAAAAGTTTTGATATTGTGGTGCTATGTTACAATGCTGATTCATTAGCATAGGATATGCTACTGTGTCGGTTGATTTGATTGGACAATGCATAAGCAATGATTCAGCGGCTAATAGGCTACTTGCCCCAAACATTTCTATCATGGTGTCGAGACCAAGATTTGCACGGTGAAAATCCAATGTGCTATCGTAGTGAAAAGTTTGCAGTGTTTTGTCTTTGTGATAAGCAAATAAATGACTTGCTAGGTATAGTCTTGGCGCATTGCTACGTCCAATAAAGTGTCCAAAAGTATACTGAATATTTTTAGTAGTAAACTTGTTGTGTAACTTTTGTTGAGTGTTTTCAACAAAATGCATAGGCGGCACAATTTTAAATTCAAAGTCCGTATTGTCTTCAACTAGATTACAAGTTTCAATTAAAATTTTATCAACAGGATATCCTTGTAGTTCGCACATTTGTAACAATGGCGATGCCAGATCCAATTGGTCAAATGCTGGTCCTTCACTCCTGAGATCAATGTACAGAGGCAATTTGGTTTGCATTGCAGCCAGTGTGTCAACTAATAGTTTATCTTTCTCCCAAACACAGCAATCACTGGTTTTGGGTTCTAGTTTTACCAACCTTCCATGCTCCGGATAACATCTATTTCGCGAACCATTGGTCCACGATTTTGCCAGTTGCTACGGTAATGATGTTTGAAAAAACGGCTTTGGTCGGCATCCAGTGGTGTCATCGGTAAATCCAGTTGTGTAGCCAATTGATCTGCATAACGCTCAATAATATCAGCAGGATCTTGGTCTTTCATGCGATTCCAAATGTCTTCTAATGTGTCAAACCATTGTACCTGTTTGTGATTCCAAGTGGATAGCATGGTCCATTGTGTTCCCATCCTTGCCCCTGCAATGGCCCAGTTGCCATATTCCACATCCATGCCCACATTGTGCCACACCGTAAGATGATCAAGATTTCTGCTGTGTACACGTTCCTTAAAATCAGCTACCGTAGGCTTGCGCCCTCCGTCCAAGCACATTTTGACACCTTCACGGAACCCTGCTCTCCAAGCATGTTTAGGGCTTCCATTGGGATATGTGGTGCTGTAGCAATCGTGCATGGGCCAATACAGAGGATCAAAACAAAACTCTACGTCAGTTTCGTCTTTGCCCGTGCTGGCCTCATGTGTTTGCATATTGTTTACAAAGTCTTTTGTCCAGCAACTTATACCACCGTTGCCGTACATCAGTCCATTGATGTGATTACGAGCTCGCCATCGAAACACTGCATTATGCCATGAGTCTTCGGGAAACTCTAGTGTAAGATTAAAGAAACTTTCGTCAGGAAGATTATCTGCGTCAATGAGCACAAAACGATCGGTATCGCTAGTAGCAGCAGCGGCTTTGTGTGCCGCGTCGCTACCTTTAACTCCGTCTACACGTTTAGCCCAAGGTACAATGTTTTTTACTTTTACCCAAAATTCTTCTTTCTGTGGTTCGTCATAGGAGAGAAAAATGCAGTCTAAATCTGCAATATCAACTTCTGTCATGTAAGTCCTAGTATGTTGTTTGTAAAGCAGGAATAAATCCTTCTCCACTACTTATTAGGCATCCAGGCCCCGATGGCATAAAAGCAATCATGCTCCAGGTAAGTGCATCAGGATTCACATATAGTGTGAAAGGAACTTGCACCCATTCTCCTGTTTTTTGATACTGAATGGTGGCCTGTCCTTCTGCAAACGCTATCTCACTGTACTTGTCCATGACCAGGTTTGTCATTTCTGTGCTAGGATTTGTACACTGTGTAGTAATAGGAAGGAGCATTCCGCCATTGGGAATTTCAATTTCTTCTGCGTGTGTTGCACTGGCTGTTATTATTATTAGGAGTGCAACTATGTGTTTGAACATTTTTTTCTCCGTGTAAAAGTATTTACTCAACGGTGAAAGTTTTAACCTCCCAGTATTTGGTACTTTCATTGTCAACCAATAGTGCATTGTCAGGGTGACATCCTGTGCCCTGATTGCTTGGAACTAGTTTAGTATAACTGGTAAAATCGCACATGTAAACAATAGATTCATTGATCACTTTCAAATCAGTTCTACGCTCAAGGAACGTTTGCTTATCAATTATAATACTAGCACCTTCAATGCCAGGCAAATAACTGTAGTCAATTACATTGCCCTCATCATCATAGTATAATCTGTATTCAAATTCAGGTAGCGGTGCAATCTGAGCCACAATGCTGTCGTGCAGTTCAATAAACTCTTTTTCATTCATAGTGCGTGACAAACTCCTTGGCTAGATGCTTTTGCTGGTAATGAAAGAAACTGCTTTGGGTATAACCATTTACACGCATAGTTCCTCGATCTATTTCCCAGGTGAGTTCTTTGCTCCAGTCTTCAGCACTGGTTCCCAAGATACCAGGTTTCATATGCACCATCATTGGACCCACTCCTGGTAATATAAAATTTTCCCTGCCCAGTAGGTCAGCACTAAGGGCATACGCTAGGTCAGTGTTTGGAACTTCGTCTGCACCACTTTTAATGTTCTCTTGTACAATTGACCATTTTGTAAACACATCCTTCACTGTGTTAAAAAACATTTCTGCGTTTCTACTGTATCGCCAATAGGTAATAGCATTGTATGCATTAGGCAGCATGTTTAAATCAAATATACGCCTATACATCCTGTTGTTGCTTACTTGCCCGCGATGGTCAACCACATCAGTGCTAAAAACAAGATCTTTTTGCCTAAGCAAGGTCCACCAGTGATCTATTGGCCCAGTGATCAGTAGATCTGCTTCGAGTTTTATTGTTTCGTGAAAGGGTGTAGTATAAAAAATTTGCCAATCAAGATCCAATTTCCACTCTAGCTCACTGGCATAGGGTAACACACGGACATAGTCAAAAACATCATCATCTAAGGGGTGATCCGTTGCCAAGCAAATTTTTGCATCTGGATGCCAGTGTTTTAAACTTTTAGCCAAACAGCGAGCGCAAGCAATATAATCCGTATCTGAGTTGTTAACTGCAACAACTAGATAACCTTTATCGTCAACATGCTGCATAAGCACCCTCAAGATAACTTTTACCCATTATGTGCAAGTCTTGATCCACTATATCTATGGTTTTGTATTTCTTTTTGCTGTTTTCGAGAGTCTGGTAAACAATACTGTTGTTTGTAAAAGCAACATCTGTGTCAACATTAAACAACGCCCAAGGTATATTGCAGTGTTCAGGCACTATACCGCCATTGGCTACCAGTAGTGCAATGCTTAAAGCGTAATCGTTGCGGAATTGTAAACTGTTAAATCCAAAAAAGTTTGCATAATGGCGATAATTCTTCTCTACCATTTGCCATATTGCAAACACATCTTGTACAAACTCACTGCGATCAAACACCAGTACCGTCGCCCACCACATGTCTGCGTTTTTTGTGCCAAATTTTTCACAACGACTTTTTTGTTGATCCACACTAAACACCTGTTTGTGCGCAAACAATGGAGCCTCACTTTCCAATAATATTTTTAGCCTATCAGTGTTTACTATGTAATCAACATCAACCACCAGTGTTCTGTCATAGGGAGTAAGTTCTAAACTCCTACTACGGCTATGGTTTAGCCAACTGGTTGATTTATCAGTGTCGTGCCAATACCTACTGTTGGTGCTGGGTTTGCTTTCAACCAACAGTTGATTGTCAAAATTTGGGAAAGTTTTTACCTGATCAGTAATCAAGGTAACTGGAATGCCAAGATGCTGTTTAATCTGTTTGGCGCAGGCAACAGCAAGATTGGTATACTTTATATCGCCATCAAATGCAAAAAGGAGTGCCCCA